>Ga0105104_10001656_pt1 | contig 16667 bp, 13 predicted proteins | sample PPLLaktember2015_3_FD_87034 | JGI IMG/M metagenome (GOLD analysis project Ga0105104, IMG submission 87034) | Freshwater sediment microbial communities from Prairie Pothole Lake near Jamestown, North Dakota, USA - PPLs Lake P7 Core (6) Depth... | ecosystem: Environmental > Aquatic > Freshwater >... | reverse complement strand
GTCGAAGGTCCGTAGGACGTCAGTACACGCATCGTGGTTATTTCCGCCATAAGTCCGACTCCATTGACTATCGCCGTTCGCATCCGTCTTCAACAGCCAAAAATCCTGGCCACCTGAGCCATATGATAATGTATAGCCAGCAAGCATATAGCCGCCGTCCGTAGCTTGTGTTATTGAGAAACACTCTTCCATACTTTCGCCGCCATATCCACGGCTCCATAAACAATCGCCGCTCATATCCGTTTTTAACAGCCAGAAGTCAAATAATCTCGCATTAAAGGCCGCTGTGGTTCCGCCGAAGACATAGCCTTCGTCGGATTTAATCTGATCAGATATGACTACATCATCGTCGGCACCATATGTCCGCTCCCACTCCACCGCCGGCGGCTGGGGCTGAGCAATTGCACAGACCACGTGGAACATAATGGCCGCGGCGATGGCGGCAAGCTTCATCATTCTTGTTCTCAATCCTTTTTGTCCGTCCATTAACAAAAAGACCTCGCCACCGAATAGATAGCAAGGCCCGGAGTCGTCCTTTTTGTTTGAACGATTCATACAGTTTATTCCATGTTGCCGATCCTGATGCCTACCCACGGTGGCTCTCCGGAAAAACAAAAACGCTTGCGGGTACGGGATAAACCAGCCGCGCGATAAGCGGGCACGACATGTCGTGCCCCTACGAGTCATATTACGGCAGGGTTTAGAAACCCTGCTCGGCGCACCTGATGGTGGCTGCATCGCCATTGCCGCTCGGGAGAGCGACAACGGCGAGAATATTCCGGCGGGGTCAGCGACCCTCCTCGGCGGATAAACGCGAGGAGAGTGAGGGCACCCGCTCGCGGCGAACAAGACGGGCACGACATGTCGTGCCCCTACGGGTCAGGTTGCAGCGGTCAGGCGACCGCCGCCCAGTACTACGTTTTCTTCCGGCGGGATCACAGATCCCGCTCGGCGGAAGAAAAGAAGAACTCCCCCTTCTTGCTTCCCCCACAAAGTGGGGGAAGGAACGGATCAAACATAACGAAGCAGAAGATCGTAGCGCTCGGCGAGGGTTTTGTCGGGGCCGAAATTCAGGAAGAAATTGTAGAAGCAATGTTCGTGAACGCTGTCCAGCGAAACACGGAGCGGAGCCGCCGTGGATGCGGCCAGTGCGGCGGTAAAAGGCGTGAAGGCGGGAGTCAGGTCTACCACCACATCCGCTTCCAATTCCTTCACCTTCTTATAGATGTTTCCTTTGGGAAAGCCCAGCCAATCGTGCTCATCGAGATCGAAGGTTACAAGCTTGATCGGCAGATCGCGCGAAAGCCACGTGCGGAAATTCTCACGCACAATGACGGTAGCCGCTTGCGGGTTGGTGTGCTCGATCAGCGGCTCCAGAAAATGGTGAGCCACATCGAAATCGTGGAATTCGGGAGGCAGGACAACGGCCAGATGCTTTGGCCTCAGTCCTGTCGCGGGAATGGAAAATTTGCCGTCTAAATGGCCGTTGCGAAACGACCAGTAAATCGCGCAGAGGCGACGGCGAAGCTGTTCGCGAAATGTCATGATGCGGTGGCCTCGGGCGAGGTCTCGCGGCGAATGATGCGGATACGGCCCAGGCGATGCGCTTTAACCTCTTCCACGATGAATTTGAAATTGTGGAACTCCACGGCGGTGCGGGCCTCGGGGAAATCGCCCAATTCGGCGAGCAGAAATCCTCCCAAAGTCTCGAAGTCCTGATCTACGGGAATGACATCGCTGCCGAGCACTTCATTTACGGTTTCCACATCCATGCGGGCATCAGCTATCACCGTGCGTTCATCGAGCCTTGTCCATAGCGGCCTCTCCGCATCGTGCTCATCCTGAATCTCGCCGACGATCTCCTCAATCACATCCTCGAGCGTGACCACTCCGGCGGTGCCGCCGTATTCATCCACGGCAATGGTCATGTGCAGGCGCTGATCCTGAAAGAGTTTCAGCAGTTCGTGGATAAGTTTGCTTTCGGGGACGAAAATCGGCTTGCGGAGAATGCTGCGGAGCTGGAAACCTTCCGCAAACGGATATTGCAGCAGCAAATCCTTGGTGTGAAGAATGCCGACGATGTTGTCTATGCTGTTTTCAAAAATCGGGATGCGGGTGTGCTGGCAGTTGCGGATCGTATCGAGCAGTTTGTCTACGGGGGTATTCACTTCCAGACAGATCATGTCCGTGCGCGGAACCATAATTTCGCGGACGGTGGTATCGCCGAACTCGAAGATGGAGTGAATCATCTCCTTTTCGGATTGTTCCAGCGCGCCGCGTTCCTCGCCGACTTCCACGAGAGTCTTAATCTCGTCTTCGGAGATCCAGAGGCGGCGTTTTTCCACACCGAATGTACGCGCCACAAAATCAGTGAAGGGAAGCAGAAGAAAGACTATCGGAGTGAAAATCCAGTTGACGGCGGTGAGGACTCCCGAAATGCGCAGGGACCAATTCAGCGGATTGCGAATAGCGGCCAGCTTGGGGAAAATGTCGCCCAATATGACAATCACCAGCGTGACGACCAGAACCTGAAGGACAAAGGCCAGCCAAGCCACCTGTCCGGCGTGTTGCATCAACCGGGCGGTGACAAGCGCGGCAATAGTCGCGGCAATAATATTAATGATAGTGTTGCCGGTCAGCAGAACGACCAGCAAGCGGCGGGGATCGCGCAGCAGACGAGTCAGGCGAACCGCGGGAAGATCTTTTCTTTCCGTAAGATCATCCACCTGCGAGCGGGTCAGCGAAAAGAGCGCGGTTTCGGAAGACGAAAACAGCGCGGATAGCGAGACCAGCAGGAAGAATGAAATCAGACCCCAGAATAAAGAAATGTCAACGGCCATGCAGTTTCCTCACAACTTCCAAGGTTCGATCCTCGAGCGACCGCATCCGTCTTTTTTCGACGTCCGTGCGATCCTCCCATCCGGCCAGATGCAGCACTCCATGAACCGCAAGACGAGCGATCTCGAGATAGAGCGGAACACGGTAGTATTCGGCTTGCCTGCGGGCTTGATCGAGGCAGATATAAACGTCACCCTCTACGGGACTCTTCGTGTTTTCGGAGAGGTCAAAGGTCAGAACATCGGTGGTGCCCGCGATATTCATATAAGTGCGATGCAGGCGGGCCATTTCCCGATCATTTATCAGAATGAAATTGAGATGACCGGGGCGGCGGCGAAAGCGGCGGGCGGCATCGTGCGCGCAGGCCAGCAGAAACTCCCGGCGAACTCGCGCACCGGGAATTTGCGAATGAAACTGGAATATGCCCCGCTTACGATTCACGCGTATTACCATTTTCAGCGGAGGGTGAAGATTCGTCCGGATTTTGCGGTTGACTCTCCCCGTCCTGCTGCTCGCGCGAGTGGAATTCCTCGTAGGCTCCGATGATGCGCGCGACCAGCGGATGCCGGACGACGTCATTCTGATCCAAATAGACGAAACTGACTCCTTCTACGCTGCCAAGCACATCATGAATGGAAAGAAGACCACTGGACGTGCGCGGCTGCAAGTCTATTTGCGTGATGTCTCCCGTGACGACGGCTTTGGCGTTCTCGCCTAAGCGCGTCAGAAACATTTTCATCTGCAGCGCGGTGGTGTTCTGGGCTTCGTCTAAAATCACAAAGGCATTATCCAGAGTGCGGCCACGCATGTAAGCCAGCGGAGCCACTTCAATGGCGCTGCGGTCGAAAAACTTGCGCAGCCGTTCGGAAGGCAGCAGCTTCATCAGCGAATCATAGAGCGGGCGGAAATAGGGATCCACTTTTTCGTTGATGTCGCCGGGCAGGAAACCGAGGTTTTCACCCGCTTCCACTACGGGGCGCGTGAGAATGATCCGGTCGTACTTGCCGGAAAGAAATTGCGAGACTGCAACCAATACGGCTAAGAAGGTTTTCCCGGTTCCGGCGGGGCCGATACCAAACGCGACATCGTGATTTAAGATGGCTTTGCAGTAGATTTCCTGCCCGTGAGTGCGGGGGCCGTAAGTCCGATCACCGGCGCGAAGAACAAACGAACCTGAACCGCGCACGGGTTCTTCGGCTTGGACTTCACTTCCCGCTAAGCGGAGAATGCTGTCTATATCGGATGGAGTCAGTGCGCCCTTGCGGCGGGTGCGGGCAATCATTTCAGTCAGCACCTCCACGGCATTAGCATTTTCGGGCTGCGAGCCGCGAATGAGAATCTTTTCCCGCCGGGCGGTAATCCGGGATGCCAGGAATCGCTGCAAATAGTGGAGGTTGGCATCGCCGGGGCCAAGCAGCGGCCGGAGCACGCCCTCTTCGACGGTGATTTCGACAATTTCGGAAGCATCATCCGGAACCGGAGGAACCTGTGTGCGATGAGCCGTGATTGTTCTCCCTAAACCATTTAAAAACAACAAAGGCCTCTGCTAATTTAGAGAAATTCTCTAAAATGCAGAGGCTAAACGATTATCAAACATCCCTTTAGGGGGATAGGTTGTTGTGAGATATTCAAATCTCGGGTATGAAACCTACTGATTTATAATGGTACCAAGCACCAAAATAACAAGAAATCAGGGGGAAGTCAACTCCGCTTGCGCGGTTTGCGTCGCGGGGCAGGTCCGCGGAGCGAGATCTCGTCTTCGACGGACAAGATGCCTGCCGCCGCGCCCGAAGATTCCGGGAGGGTCTGATGACCCTCCTCGGCGCACCTTGCGGTGTTTGTATTACACACGTCATTCCGTTTGTCTGCGAACAGAATCCCTTTCGTCGTTAGGGATTCTGTTTTCCGAAGGCGGAAAACAGAATTACACTCTTAATAGAAGGCAGAATGGCCTGCACCCCCCCTATCCCCCCCGTAAACGGAGGGGAACTTACTTCGGCGGATTGACGGTGATATACAAATCCTTTAAAAGCTGCGGGTCAACTTGTGAAGGGCAGCCATCCATTAAGGATTGGGCCAAGTTGGTCTTGGGGAAGGCGATGACATCGCGGATGGAACCGCCGGTGAGAGCCATGATCGTGCGGTCGAAGCCGATAGCCAAGCCGCCCATGGGAGGAGCGCCGTAACGTAGAGCCTCGAGCAGGAATCCGAAACGGAGTTCGGCAATCTCCGGCGCGATATTCAACATCTGAAATACTTTGGCCTGCTGCTCGGGATCGTGAATACGGATTGAACCCGAAATGAGTTCGCTGCCGTTCATGACCAAATCGTATGCCGTGGAGCGAACATTCCAGGGTTCCGTATCGAGCAAATGATCGTCTTCGCGGTTCCACCCGGTAAATGGATGGTGAGAGGGCGAAACTTCGCCGGTTTCTTCATCGCGCTCGAAGAGCGGAAAATCCACAACCCAAAAGAGGGACGGATTCTCATGGGAATTGGGATCGAACAGATGGAATCTATCGGCCAGCTTGCGGCGGAAAACACCCAATCCTTTAAGAATTTCACTTTTCTTGCCGAAAGCCATGAGAATCAGATCACCGGGTTTGGCTTTGACGGCGGCGGCGGCTTTACGTAGGTCATCGTCCGCAACTTTACCGACCAGTGAACCGGCAAAGCCTTCGGCAGTAAGTTTGAGAGGCAGAATACCCATCAAGCCGCTGGACTTAGCAAGTTCTTCGAGGTCGGAAATTTCCTTGCGGGAAAGACCGGCCTGACCTTCCACGCACAAACCGATGACGGCACCGCCGGATTCAATCGCCGAAGAAATAATGCGGAATTCGGTTTGACGGAAATGATCAGTCAAATTAGAGAACGGCAGGCCGAAGCGGAGATCCGGCTTATCGCTGCCGTAGGTTTCCATCACATCCTTATACTTCAAACGCGGGAAGGGAGTCGTGATGTCCACTCCCCATCCCGCTCTGAGAATCTTCACAAACAGCCGCTCCGCCGTGGCGAAAACCATGTCCTGATCGGCAAAACTAATTTCCACGTCCACCTGCGTGAATTCGGGCTGGCGATCGGAGCGAAGGTCTTCATCGCGGAAACAGCGGACGATCTGGAAATAGCGGTCCATCCCCGCGATCATCAGAATCTGCTTGTAAATCTGCGGCGATTGCGGCAGAGCATAAAACTGGCCGGGAAAAACGCGGCTGGGAACGATGTAATCGCGCGCGCCCTCCGGAGTGCTCTTGATCATAAACGGGGTTTCGATCTCAGCAAAGCCTTCTCCGGTGAAATGTTCGCGCACGACATTGGCGATCTTGTGCCGCAATAGCAGAGTTTCCTGCATTTCCGGACGGCGGAGATCCAGATAGCGGAATTTGAGCCGCAGTTCTTCGGTGGCTTTAGCGGCTTCATCCAGTTGGAACGGCAGAGGCAAGCAGCGATTCAGTACGGTGAGTTCTGTGATTTTTACTTCGATTTCGCCCGTCGGCATATCCTTATTAATCATCCCATCGGGACGGGCCATCACGATACCGTCTATTTCAATCACCCATTCGGCATGGAGTTCATGAGCATGTTTTGCCAGATCGGGGGATTCTTCAGGATGAACCACTAACTGGGTTTTACCGTAGCGGTCGCGGAGATCAACAAAGAGTAGGCCCCCCAGATCGCGGCGGCGATGAACCCACCCCTGAAGGTGAACGGTTTGACCGACATCGGATTTGCGGAGCTGGCCGCAAGTGTGGGTACGACGTTTCATGGGAAGTATAATTCGGTGAAGAAAACTTGAGACGAGAGACTTGAAAAACGCTAAAATGCTGAAACACTGAAACGCTGAAAGAGAAGTCGAAGCGAACTCCCCCTTCAAACTTCCCACATGAAGTGGGGGAAGGACATGAAGATTCCGGGAGGGTTTGATGACCCTCGTCGGCGGATCTTGCGGCGATTGCGTTGCGGAAGAGAAAGCGCCCCCTTGCTTCCCCCCGTCCGTAGAACGAGATCTCGCCTACGGCGGACACGCGGGGGGAGAAACGAGAACAGCACCGCCGGAGAGCGGTGCTGTTGGTGTCTGCCCGCTTTAGGGGCAGAGGAAATATGGGAAACTTTTACATAAAAATCAAGGCTTGCGGCGGCTGGCCGAGGGGAAATCGTCGAGCCGGTCGGTGGAATAAGCCGGGTCAAGTTCGGCTAAACGAGCCGCCAATTTGTCGCCGGTGGCAGTCTTCATTTTATAGCGGTCGGCCAGATCATGCCAACGCACCAGACCCGTGTACTCCTCGCTTGCACCCTTGGTTTGCAGCTTGCTCAACCGATTGCGGAAACGCTGCGCATCCTCATCGTTTTTAGCGGGGGTGAAAGCGGCTAAACAAACGGTCAGATCAGCCTGCATCGTCTGGCAAAGGGATGCATATTCATAGAAAGGCGATACCGCGATGCTGTCCCAATAGCTTTGGACCGGTTCGGAAAGCCGCCATTGGGCAATTCCGGCGTACAGATTCGAGAGCAATTCTTCGGATTTCGAAGTGATCAGCGAGGCACTGTGGAAATTGTCCTCCACGGATTCCGCAAGGGACGTCGTAGATGAAGCCTGAAATCCGAAAGAAAAAGTTTTCGAAAGCTGCGTGGAAAGCCCGGCCGCGTCGCGATTCTGATTGCGGCACAGCATAGCCACTTCGGATGCGAAGGGACGCAGGGGAATATCTAAATTCTGCCGGACTTTTTCCGCTTTTTTCGCGAGCGGTTTGGAATTAGCAAAGTTCAGAGCTTGCGTCGAATATTCCATTCCCTGAGAAACAAGCGGTGCCACACACGATGCCAGATAGTCAAAGCGGACTTGATTTCCATTCGCACCGGGTTCCGTCTTGGGAGCATTCTGTTGAAGCTGCATGGCCCAAGCGTAGACCGCATCGCCTTGTCCTAAAGTCAAAGCAAAGGCTTGATCGGCGGCATAAACGGACGCGGTGTGCCAATCGGGATGTTCGATAGCCAGTCCCGATTCATGAGAGTGCGGCTGCGCCGCCCGGTCATAAGCCTGCGAATAGGCCGCAATCGCCCGCGAGTATTCCGGCAATGCGGATTCATACGGCGGGTTTTCCGCTGAGAAGTCCACTGCGCACTTGCGGTAGCCTTCCGCGAGTAAAGCATCAGCCATCTGACGATGGAGATCACCGATGGCATTGAAGCAGGCAGGAGCGTAGCCGTGATCGGTGAGCATGATCTGCGTGTAAGCCTGCTCCAAACTCTCCGCCTGACGGCGCGCAGTTTTCTCATTCAGCGGAAGATTGACCGAAGTCAGCTGCGCATATTGCCGGTGCGGATTTTTTTGCAGGAACCAAAGCGCTTCCGCGGCGGCGGAAGTGATTCCCGCCTGCCGGTAGGCACTCTCGTTGGAGTGTTTTTGAAACGCCGACCAAGCCAAAGAATAGTTTTCGTTGGCGGCGGTCTCGTTGCCTTGTGAAATATACACTTTTCCCAGAGCGGCGCGCGCGCTGACGAGTTGCGGCAAGTGGGGATAGCGGTCAATAAAGTTTTCCAGTGTCCGCTGAGCGGCCGCCATGTCTGCGGATTTCAGAGCAGCTTCGGATAAGCTTAGCAGGAACGGCGCATCCGGAACAGAATCCGGACATTTTTTTATAAACAGATTGCCGACATGCACGGCATCCTGCCAGCGGTTGGCTTGAAGATGGATGTTGAATGCCAATTGATAATATTTCGCAGCCGCGGAATTAGGCGCAAGTTTATTCGCAAACGCGGCGGCAAATTCCGCAGCATTCGTATCCGTGAATTTGTTCGTGCGGAAATCATTCCAGACCACCTCGAAGGCTTCCGGAGCCACCGTGGATGACGGATGCTGCTCGACGATTTTGCGGGCAAGAGACAAAGCTGCGCTGGGATGGCCAGATTGCTTTTGCAATTGTGCCGCAAGCCATAAGGCTTCCGGAACCAGAGACGAGGCCGGATATTTATCGGTCAGGCGAAGCAATTCGGAAACGATGGTCGGGCAATTTGCACTGTCTTCCGGAGTGCTAATCGCATGATGAGCGGCTTGAACGGCCTGCGGAAGGCCATCGAATGTTGCCGACAGGGCGGCAAAGGGCAGTGCAAAGACAAGACTAAGGAGCAGTAAATTCTTTCTTAACATGGAGCACCGTTAGAGGATGGGAGGTTAGTTATAACACCTCTTGTAGTGCAAACCATGTGCCGGAAGAAAGGATGAAGGAGAAGGGATGAGGGATGAAAAGAAAACGCAGAGAAAAAACGGCGGCTGGTGGCCGCCGTTTACTGTGGTGATCGTGAGCGCAGTTTATCGCGCGGAATCGTAGACGGCGATGACCTGATAGAAAAACGGAGTGTTTTCCATCGTGGGGACATCATAGAACAACTGCGTACCCGGAACGGTGGCCACTTCAAAATAATCACGGCTGAACGTGCACGATCCCATTATCCGAAAGGCTACCGGCGTTAGGTAAGAATGCCAACGCAAGCGGGCGATATTGCCATTAGGCGAGTTGTTATAAATCGTCAGACCTTCAACCGGCGGAGCGGAGACCGTATAAAAGAGAAGCTGTTGTGGTGTGCTGCCAGTCTGAGGCGTATGCATGACAATTTCATCAGGAGCGTTCCGACGTTTTAGAATATGCGGAGATCCCTGAAGAGCGGATGTCCAGCATATAAACGAGCCGTCCTGTGCTGAATGGATTGCGAAGCGATGTTGATTTGCATACCAGAAGAAGATGCGCTCGTCGGCCGAGCCATAAGTACGGACTGCGTACACTCCGTCATTCGGCCAAGTCGTCGGCCCAGTCCAGAGAACCTGCCAAGTATACGGATCGAAGGCGATATTTTGCGCGGAGATGACACGTCGAGTACCATCCGCATCCGTCTGTGAGGCAATGCGTCCGTCGAGGCAGGGGCGTCCGGCAACACAAAGTGTGCACCGCGATGCTTCCGCATTATTAACAATCAGGCCTGCGGCCCGTGTCCACGACCCCTCTTCGTATCCTTCATCCCAATCGTAGGTCTCCGATTCATCAGTTCCATAATGGGAAATCATCAAACTCGAATCGTCTTCCGAAAAAAATGAAAAACTGGTTCCATACTCAGATGAACCGACTTCACTTTGATTATTGGCATTGTGAATAGTAACATAACTATAATCTCTTGTTCCGTGACGCCCGAATGCATCCCATGCAGTAGACGTGGCTGTGTTGTATACGATATATCTGCTCGGGGCAGGCAAAGGCGGGTAAATTTGCCAATCGGTTAAATCGGTATAAAAATCCTCAAACATGCCAGAATAATAATGCATATAAAGGAATGCATTCAAGATAGTCTCGCCTGTTTCAAGATTGACCTGCCTGCTATAAGCGTCCATGTTTCCGACCTGGTGCATGGTAATTACCGGGACATCCGGGAATTGTTCCAGGCGGAGAATTCGGATATCCCATGCAGTCTGATCATGGACATGTGTAGCCCTAACAGGAGCACCGATTTCGGTAGTAAAATAGACAGTATCGTGAGACATTGCCGCCCAACCCGGGATGCTGTCGTTCATCCAATATTGGACATCAATGCAGACAGCATCGCGGGGCAGATCGGCGATATATTCTACTTGGAGGGGATAGTCGGCGAAGGCAGGGCAGGAAAGGCAGAAGAAAATAATAGTGAGCAGCCAAAGGCTGTGGCGGTGGATCAAATTCGATGGACGCATAAATAAGCCTCCGAATGATACTATCACAATTTACACCGTTCGCGTGCGGTTGTCAAGGGAAAAGTGGGTCCGGAAAATTATTCCGGCCCGCCTTTGGCGAGGTCTCGTTACATGGGCAGGGTCAGCGACCCTGCTCGGCGAGATATGCAGCTATGGGTGGAACTCGTTTCGCCGTACAGATAGGAAAGATAAGCCGGCGGCGACGGCGGTTTCGCTGCGGAGGCGGCGGGGGCCGAGATCCAAAGGATAGCAGCCTCTCTGCTCGGCGACGGCGATTTCATTTGAAGTGAATCCGCCTTCGGGGCCAACGATTAAAGCCACACCTCCGCCAACCTCTTCCCTACTCCATTTTCTTGCGGAATCCACGACAGGATGAGCGAACAGACAAATCACATCCGGCGGGATTTCATTCAACACCGTTTCGAGATCAGCACAGACGGAAAGTCGCGGCAAACGTGCGCGGCCGGTTTGCTTGACGGCCGCAACAGCCACTCTTTGCAGTTTTTCCAGCTTTATACTTTCGATGCTGCCTTCGCTGCGTTCCGCGCGAAAAAAAAGAATATCGGTGCAGCCAAGCTGCACGGCCGTATCCACCACTTCACGATTAACAGCACCTTTTAAGATCGCCATGCCGAGAAAAACAGGATGCTCGGGTTCGCCGAAGTCGTGAAGAGTTTCTGCAATAGACAAACCGCCGTCTGATTCAATGACGCAGGAGAAAACTTGCCCCTCCCCGTCGGTGACCATGACCGATTGACCGATGCCGACACGCCGCACGCGAAGCAGATGATGCGCTTCCTCCGGAGAAAGAACAATCCGATTGCCTTGACGGGCCTCCGGAGGAGCATAAGCGAACTCACCGCGATCATGCGTTACCATCGGAATCCTCCCATCGCTTCTCCCGTGATTAGCCAGCGATCATCGCGCGCAAGTTGGAATTGACGCAGGGCACGGCCGCTCAGATTGAAGAAGATGCCCTGTTTTTTAGTGTATTCCAATCTGACGGTCGGGCCATAGGATTTGAGATTCTGAAAGACCATTTTTTCGGACATATTCGCGCCGGTATAGCGCTCGCCTTTGCGGCTGTCCCAAAGATATCCGGCGCCAATTCGCCACGGCACTGTCAGGTTGACTAAGTATTCGGTGGCAATCGTCAGCGAGCCGGTTTCATCGCTCTTCTCTTCCTCGAAAGAATCCCAGTAGAGTCTTCCGAACTCTTCGAGCTGCCAGGTGACCAAGGTTGACCACGTCAGACGCGGACAGACATGAAGCGCAAGGCTGTCGGACAGAATCAAGCGGCGGTGGACGGAGGAACGAGTCCGGAGCGGATCGGTGTCGAAATCGTAATCCTGATAATCAGACGAAACAGTCCAGCGCGCGGTTTGCTGAAACACGCGGCTCGGCGAATGACGAATGATTGAGCCTAAAAGAAAGAATCTTGTCCAGCGATTGTTCGCGCTGTTCTGTTTGAAGATATAGACCAGATGATCGAGGCGGACAAGGCTGTGAAACTCGCAGACCAGCGTTTTCAGTACGGGTTTGGACCACGATCCTTCCATGCCGTAGCGAAGTTCATCCCGATCATCATGATTGGTGGGGCTGCGCGTATCGAGCGAGTATTTGGAGACGGAGAGTCGCAGGGCGAGTGTGGATTTATCGCGGAAGGATGTACGTCCTTGAATGGAAAGATCTGTCGTTCGCCCTTGCAGAATATCGCCGCGGATGGTTTGGGTCACCGATCTCATGCCCAGCCGCAAGTCGGCGGAGCTTCGTTTGTATTCAGCCTCCAATCCACCCGAAAAGCCGGCTTGGTTTTCTTCGAGGGAAGATGCAGAAACATCTGCCTGACTCTGCTCGATTTTCTGGTGGAGCAGTTCTCCCGCCATTTCCACACGCATGCCGCGGATGATGCCGTAGGTCAGAACGTCACGGACGCCCCATTTCTGTTCCTCGCGGCGGGACACTTGGCCAACCGCATCGAGATAGATGTCCCGCTCAACAGAACCCGCCCAGAGAGAAGCGCGGTTGGAGTTGCCTTCGAAAAACTCGCGGAATATTTCGTAGCGGCCCGACAGGTCTTCGTTATTATAATCGCGGGGAGTTTCGCGATTGTATTCCAGCGTCAGCGACTGATCATATCCGGCGAGATTCCAGCGGTCTATGGCCGCGCGCGTCCACAATCCAAGTCCGGAACGGATTCTGCCGATGCGGCGATCCTGAACGGAACCCGCCCCGACATTTACGTTCAACGGTTGCCACGGAGCGGCAGAGATTCCGCCGCCGCCGCGCAGAATGCGCACGGAGGAAATACTTTGCGAAAAGGCAGACACTGAAGCTGCTTTTTCATTGCCATAGGGACGATCATCAAAGTGCTCGCCGGATGCCGCCAACCACATGTCCACCGACTTCAACAAGCGGCGGTCCACTCCGAAATACCACTTTCCGTCCTGCCGGATGCGATCAAAGTTACTTTCGGGAGTCTGCCAGTCCGTCCGCCATCGCATATTGGCCGCGGCATGAATTCCGGCGGGCAGTGAACGGCGGATTCCGGCAGTTTCCGTCAGGCGAAAGAACTCTACTCCCTTTTCCGCCCGGACAGAGTTGCTGTCCGGAACAAGAATCCGTTGTGGCGGATCGAGCGCGGCAAGGCACTTGCTGACCATAGTCAGAGTGCATAAAAATACGGCCGCAGTACGGATGATGGAAGACATGTAGTGCAGGAGAGAGGAGAAAAAGAGAAAGTGACGACCCGGGGCGGGCCGTCACCCTATTCTTTAAAGCTTATGATGTGTGCGGGACAGCGTCATGCGCTCTTGCGCTTTTTAGCCGGCTGCAGCTTCGGCGGCTCGCGGTGTTCGATGGTAGCCGAGGTGATGACGACTTCGGAAACATCCTTCTGACTGGGGATGTCGAAAAGGATATCCGTTAACGCTTCTTCGGTGATGGAGCGGAGCGCGCGCGCGCCGGTTTTGCGTTTCTGCGCGAATTCAATGATCTTTTGCAGGGCGGCATCTTCAAACGTGAGCTTGACGTTTTCCATCTCAAACAATCGTATATATTGTTTGAGGAGAGCGTTCTTCGGTTCCGTCAGAATGCGACGCAAGGCTTCATCGGAAAGCGGATCCAGAACCGAAACCACCGGTAAGCGGCCGATCAACTCGGGAATCAACCCGAATTGATGGAGATCCTCGAAACTGACCTGATGGAGAACTTGCGCGAGATTGGCGCGCGATTCGCCGTTGGCTCCGAAACCCATGAGACGGGCGTTGACGCGCGCGGCAACGATTTTATCCAGCCCTTCAAAAGCACCGCCGCAAAGGAACAGAATATTTTTCGTGTTCATCTGGATGAGCTTCTGTTCGGGATGCTTGCGCCCGCCCTGCGGCGGCAGCGAAGCGACCGTGCCTTCCAGAATTTTCAAAAGAGCCTGCTGAACACCTTCACCCGATACGTCGCGCGTGATGGAAACGTTCGTATCCTTGCGGGCGATCTTGTCGAGTTCATCAATGTAGACGATGCCCATTTCGGCGCGGGCCAAATCGTAGTCGGCGGCCTGCAGCAGTCGAACCAGCACGTTTTCCACGTCTTCACCGACGTAGCCAGCTTCGGTTAAAGTCGTGGCATCGGCGATGGCGAACGGGACCTGCAGGAAACGGGCGAGCGTTTGCGCCAGCAAGGTCTTTCCCGTTCCGGTCGGGCCGATGAGCATGATATTGGATTTTTCCAGCTCGACGTCCGATCCGAAATCTTCCGCGCTGATCCGCTTATAATGGTTATAAACGGCTACGCTGATTTTACGCTTGGCATCGTCCTGCTCGATGACGTACTCATCGAGTTTTTTCTTGATGTCGCGCGGGACGGGAAATTTTTCAAGCGGCATCACCCGGCGATTGCCGCGGGATAAAGCCACGATTTGATGCGCGTGTTCCACGCAGACGTCGCAGATGGCGATGCCGTCGTGATGCTTGATCAGCGTTGTCACTTGCCGCTCGGTGCGGCCGCAGAAGGAACAGAATTGTTCGAAAGGCTCGGTATCGTTCACGGAATGGCCTGCTCAGGCTTTGGCTTTTTGTTCGCGCGGATAGATAATTTCGTCAATGATGCCGTAGGCTTTCGCCTCTTCCGCGGACATGAAATAATTGCGGTCGGTGTCCTTTTCGATCCGGTCAATGGGCTGATTCGTGTGTTTACCCAGCAGTTCATTGAGACGGCTGCGGACTTTGAGTATTTCTCTGGCTTGAATGTCAATGTCAGAGGCTTGCCCTTGCGCGCCGCCGGCAGGCTGATGGATCATGATTCGCGAATTGGGCAGGGCGCTGCGCTTGCCCGCCGCGCCCGCCGCAAGGAGAAACGCTCCCATGCTGGCGGCCTGACCGATGCAGATAGTCGCGATATCCGGCTTGACGTGCTGCATTGTATCGTAAATGGCTAAGCCGGACGTGACAACGCCGCCGGGACTATTGACATAGAGATTGATATCCTTTTCCGGGTCTTCGGCGGCCAAGAAGATCAACTGCGCAATTACCAGACTGGCGATGTGATCGTCAATGGGGGATCCGATAAAAATGATGCGTTCTTTCAGCAGACGGGAGTAGATATCGAACGCGCGTTCGCCGCGGCCGGTCTGCTCGATGACCATCGGAACTAACGTCATGGGACAATATTCTCCTAAAGAGTGTTCTTAAGCGGAAATGATGCCGCTGGGAGTGCGGCCTTCGAATTCGGCCAAACTGACCGGGCGCGGAATCGTCTGCACTTCGGAATCAATCACGGCCAGCACCTTGCGTTCGAGAAGGTCCTCGCGGATGTGTTCTTCCTGCTGTTCGGTGAGCCGTTTCTTGAATTCCGCCACCGACCGATTATCCACGCGCGCCAGTTTTTCGACTTCAGCGGCGTAATCATCATCAGTCACTTCGAGCTGACGTTCGGCAATGATTTTTTTTCGCAGCAGGTACCAGCGCAGATTCCAAATGGCGGAGGCCCGATGTTCCTCTTTGAAATGCTCGATTTCTTTCGGATCCGATTGCCGTTTTTGGCGGCGATGGGCGTCTTCGATCATGCGATCCAGATAATCATCGAGCATGCGCGGCGGAACGATAAAATCCACTTTGCGCAACAGCTCATCCACCACCGAATGGAACATGCGCTCGCGGGCTTCGTGAGCTGCGCGGGCTTCCAGATATTTTTTCAGATCCCCCTTCAGATCATCCAGTCTTTCCATCTTGGAATTGACCGTGCGGGCAAAATCGTCATTGAGCGGCGGCAGTTCCTTCCGCCGCACGTGATGGACGGTAACCTGATAGCGCGAGGTTTTCGGTTCCTTCTCGGCGGAGCGCGCGGGAAATTCCACGACGGCGGTATCGCCTTCGGATAATCCTATAACCTTTGCTGCAAAATCCTCGCCAAGTACTCCACGGTCTAAATCCACTTCCAGATCTTTTTGCACGCGGCCAACGATGGGAAAACCGGAGGGGTCGAGTTCCTGCAGATCCACCTGAATGACGCAGTCGCGAGTGACCGGCTCATCCGATGGCGTCAGGACGGCGTGGGATTCGCGCAGGTTGTCCAGCGATTGAAGAAGGTCTTCTTCCTCCACGCTGGGATGAAAGAGTTCCACGCTGATTTCCGACAAGACCGGTAAAGTGAACTCGGGAATCACCTCAACCTTGACCGTGAATGTGAGGGGATCACCCTGCTTATACTGCACGTCGTTCATTTCGCCGGGCGATACCGGTTCCGTTTTCGATTCGGTCAGAGCATCGCGATAGGCCTCTTGCAGAGTTTCCTGGATCGCTTCCTGCGTGACCTGCTGACCGAATCGCTGGATGAGGACGCGGCGCGGGATATGCCCCGCCCGGAATCCCGGCAATTGCACTTTACCAGCCAACTCATTTAGGGCTGTTTCAATGCGGCTCGTCATTACCTCGGCCGGAACTGAAACTTTCAGTTCGTATTCGACCGGACTTTTTTGCTCTTTTTGAACCTGGACTTCCAAACTGACTCCAATTTTACGGGGTGCGAAAGGGGGGACTCGAACCCCCAAGCCCTTTCGGGCACCAGATCCTAAATCTGGCGCGTCTGCCAGTTCCGCCACTCTCGCGGAAACATATAATAT
>Ga0105104_10001655_pt1 | contig 16669 bp, 13 predicted proteins | sample PPLLaktember2015_3_FD_87034 | JGI IMG/M metagenome (GOLD analysis project Ga0105104, IMG submission 87034) | Freshwater sediment microbial communities from Prairie Pothole Lake near Jamestown, North Dakota, USA - PPLs Lake P7 Core (6) Depth... | ecosystem: Environmental > Aquatic > Freshwater >... | reverse complement strand
TGGGGTTGGACATGGGGCTTCTTCAGGCCGGAGCGGGCAATCAGGCCGGGGGCGGCGATGCCGCCAATCTGCTGAAGCCGGCGCTGGCGCGCGGGGAACTGCGCACAATCGCCGCCACCACCTGGGCGGAATACAAAAAATATTTTGAAAAAGACGCTGCGCTGGCCCGGCGTTTCCAGCCGGTCAAGCTTGACGAACCGGATGTGGAGACAACGGTTCTGATTCTGCGTGGCCTCAAGGACAAATATGAAGCGGCGCATGGTGTGACCGTCCGGGACGATGCCATTCTTGCGGCGGCGGAGCTGGCCGGACGCTACATTTCGGGACGGCAGCTGCCGGACAAGGCTGTCGATCTATTGGACACCAGCGCGGCGCGTGTTAAGATTCTGCTTACGGCAAAACCGGATGTGGTAGAAGACCTCGAACGATCGATGTGTGCGCTGGAACGCGAGAAAAATGCACTGAAGCGTGACCGGATGCATGGTCTGGCGATTGATGAATGCAAGCCCGAACAGATTGAACAATCATTGACATCGCTGTCGGGCAGGCTGGAAAAGCTACAGGAACGCTGGCGGACGGAATCGAAAGCTGTCCGGAAACTGCTGGATGCGCGAAAAAAATTGAGCACGGCGGCAAGCGGAGGTGTGGAAGAGCATGCCAGAAAGAGCCTGCAGGGATCACTGTCGGAGGCGATGGACGAACTTGCCGACATTCAGGGAGAGTCGCCTCTCATGCGGGTGGATGTCGATCCCGACGTGGTTGCCAAAGTGGTTTCCGACTGGACGGGTATCCCGCTGGGCAGGGTGCTTCGCGATCAGTCCCGAAATATTCTTAACCTGGAAGATTGTCTGAAGGAACGCATCAAAGGACAGGATGAAGCACTGCGCATCATCTGCAGGACCATCAAGGCATCCCGGGCCGGTCTTTCCGATCCACGCCAGCCCATCGGCATCTTTCTGCTGGTCGGTCCCAGCGGTGTTGGCAAAACCGAAACCGGACTGGCCCTGGCCGATCTTCTTTTCGGCGGCGAACGTTTTCTCACAACCGTTAACATGAGTGAATTTCAGGAAGGCCACACCATCAGCCGTCTGATCGGTTCTCCTCCCGGTTATGTCGGCTATGGGGAAGGTGGCGTATTGACCGAGGCTGTGCGGCAGCGGCCCTATTCCGTTGTGCTGATCGATGAGGTGGAAAAAGCGCATAATGATGTCGTTAATCTTTTTTATCAGGTGTTCGACAAAGGCACGCTTTCTGACGGAGAGGGACGCGACATCGATTTTAAAAACACGATCATGTTCTTAACCAGCAACCTGGCATCGGATGTCATTACCGGAATGTGGAATGGTACGGAAAAACCGGCTATGGATAAAGTGACCGAAACCATACGGCCGATTCTCTCCAAACATTTCAAATCAGCGCTTCTGGCCCGGATGACCATAGTGCCCTACGTGACGCTTGACCCGGCTTATATGGAAGAGATTGTCAGGCTCAAACTCGGGCAACTGGAAGCGCGGCTTGCTGAAACCGGCAAAATGAAGCTTTGCTATACACCGGATGTTGTAAAACAGATTGCCGGACGCTGCAGGGAAGTGGAGACAGGTGCCAGAAATATTGATCATATCATGCGCGGAACCCTTTTCCCGCATCTTGCCGAAGAAATCCTCTCGCGCCTGGGAGAAGAAAAAGGGCCTGCGGATGTGTTTCTGGATGTGAAAGGCAGCGAGTTTGATATCCGTTTTCAATGATTATCAAGAGAGATGGAAATTAACTCATTGAATTATCAATGATTATTTGCTATTAAACTACAAACTTGGGTCAGGATGACTGCAGGCCGTATTGTTCCTGACGGATTCATCCATGCATTGTGTTCACAGGCAGATCAAATGAGCAAAAATGACCGGACAAATCAGGAATTAATCGAAGAAATTTTCTCCCTGAAACAAAAAATCAAAGAATTGGAACAATCGGGATCCACCTGTAACGCACTTTTTGCCGGTGCTGCCGAGGGAATACTCGCAGCCGAACTGAAGACGAAGAAATTCAGCTATGCCAATCCCGCCCTGTGTAAAATGTTTGGATACACAGAAGAAGAAATATTGCGGCTGGGTGTTGAGGATATTCACCCGAAAGAATCGCTGGAACATGTGATTGCCGAATTCAATGCTATGGAGCGCGGGGAAGAAACTTGGGCACTAAAGGTTCCCTGTCTCCGCAAAGACGGTTCCATATTTTACGCGAACATCAGCAATTCCGCGGTTGTCCTGGATGGTGTGAAGTGTAATTTGGGGTTTTTCACCGATATCACCGAGCTCATGAAGGCTGAAGAGGAGCTGCGCGAGAGCGAAAACAAATGTAGATTTCTTTCTGACAAAATGTCCGATATTGCATGGATTGCGGACATGAATTTGCATACAACCTATATTACCCCGTCCATACAGAAGGTTCTTGGATTCACACCGGAAGAAAGAGTTCATCAGACTTTGCATCAACAACTGACGCCTGATTCGATGACCAAGGCGATTGACATGATGACAAGGGAGCTTGCCCTCGAAGAACAGGGAAGTGCGGATCCCACGAGAGTATTGAACATTGAATTGGAATATTATCATAAGAATGGCTCCACACGCTGGATGGATGTTGTCGTAACCGGGATTCGAAATGATCAGGGCGTCCTAACCGCCATTCATGGTGTAGCAAGGGATATTACGGTCCGCAAGCAGGCGGAGGAGGCCTTGCGGGAAAGCGAGAGACGATACCGTGAATTCTTTGCAACATCCCGGGATTGCGTCTTCATTACATCCAAAGAGGGGAAATGGATCGATTTCAACGATGCCGCACTAGAGTTGTTTGGTTATGATAACCGGGAAGAACTGTTTCAAATTCCCATTTCTGATTTATATGTAGATCCGGATGAACGTACGTGGTTTCTTGCCCATATTGAAAATCATGGTTATGTCAGGGAAAACCCTATACAATTGAGACGAAAGGATGGGGCGGTCATTGACACGCGCATTACAGCCGGTCTGCGGCGACGTGAGGATAGTTCCCAAATAGAATATTTTGGGACCATCCGCGATATCACCCAGAGCAAGCGGGTGGAGGAGGAGAAGCGAAGGAGTGAAGAGAATTTCCGCCGTTCCCTTGATGAGTCTCCACTGGGGGCACGCATCGTTTCCGTAGAGGGCGAAACACTTTACGCCAACCGGGCGCTTCTTGATATCTATGGCTACAAAACCATTGCAGAACTGCGGGAAACTCCGACAAAAATGCGTTACGCGCCGGAAAGTTATGAGGAATTTCTAGACCGGCGGGAGAAAAGACGGCTGGGTCAGCCGGTGTCATCCGAATATGAAATAAGCATTTTCAGAAAAGACGGCGAGATCCGCCGGCTCCGGGCCTTCCGCAAGGAAATCCTGTGGAACGGCACTGAGCAATTTCAGATTCTGTACAATGATATTACCGAGCGTAAACGGACTGAGGAAGCGCTGCGCAAGAGTGAGGAACATTTAAGAAAACTGTATCAGGAAAGTCCCATTCCTACCTTTACCTGGCAAAAAAAAGAAAATGATTTCTTTTTAATTGATTGTAATCTCGCGGCGGTTCAACTTACTGATGGCAAAGCGGCTCAAAATCTCGGAGACAGCGCCATGGCTCTGTATAAAGATCATCCGCAGGCCATAGATGACTTGAATCTATGCTTCCAACAACGATCTATTGTGAGACGAGACATCATTTCTCAGCATTTTGCACCTGGTAAAAGCTTGTCTTTGCATTATGGTTTCATTCCTCCGGATTTAATCATTGTCCATGCAGAAGACCAAACCGAACACAAACAGGCCCAAGAGGAAAAACAAAAGCTGAAGGACCGTTTGAATCGTGCAGAAAAAATGGAAGTGCTCGGGCAGTTGGCTGGCAAAGTGGCTCATGATTTGAATAATGTCTTGGGCGTCCTTACCGGATATTCGGAACTGCTGTTGATGGAAATTCCCGAGGATCACCGGGCAAGAGTCAATGTTGAAAAGATTATGCAGTCCACAGGGAAAGGTGCTGCGATCATTCAGGATCTTCTCACCCTGGCGAGAAGAGGGGTGACGGCAACAGAAGTGGTGAATCTCAATCATGTTGTTTCAGGTTTTATCAAAAGCCCGGTCTTTGACAAACTGAAAGAGCAGTATTACCAGGTAACGTTCAGAGCGGAATGCGATGACAGTTTACTTAATATCAAAGGCTCTCCTATCCATCTGGAGAAGGCATTAATGAACCTGGTGTTCAACGCGGCGGAAGCGATCGCCGGAGCGGGAGAAGTGACGATCCATACTGAGAACCGTTATCTGGACAAAGCTGTCAGGGCATATGACGAGATTCGGGAAGGGGATTATGTCGTCCTGACGGTATCGGATACGGGAGCAGGAATCTCTGCCGACCATAAAGAGAAAATATTTGAACCGTTTTACACAAGCAAGAAAATGGGCAAAAGCGGTACGGGATTGGGCCTGCCAATTGTCTGGGGCATGGTAAAAGATCACAAAGGCTATATTGATGTTCAATCGCGTGTTGGCGAAGGAACCATTTTTACGATTTATTTCCCGGTCACCCGGGAGGAATCGTTGACTCCGCGGCAAAAGGAGAAAACGGAACGATACAGGGGAAGAGGAGAATCGGTCCTGGTGGTGGACGATATTGCCGAACAAAGAGATGTTGCTTCCGCGTTGCTTGAGAAACTGGGCTACAGGGTGCATACCGTGTCCAGCGGGGAAAAGGCGGTGGAGTATCTCAAAGGAAATAAAGTAGATATTCTTGTTCTGGATATGATCATGGCACCGGGGATTGATGGTTTTGAAACCTATCGAAGAGTTTTGGAGATCCATCCGAAGCAGAGGGCTGTCATTGTGAGCGGATTTTCTGAAACGGATCGTGTTCGCGAAGCTCAAAAACTGGGCGCAGGCCCCTATATCAAAAAACCTTATGTGCTGGAAACGATCGGCATGGCCATACGGGATGAACTGGCCAGGTGAAATATCGATAAGGGTATCATACCCTGCCGTACTTGTCTTCCAACCTTTCAATATCGTCTTCGCCGAAATAAGTTCCCGTTTGCACTTCAATGATGACGAGATCGCTTCCGGAGTTGTTTTCCAGGCGATGCGTCGCTCCCAGGGGGATGTCTATCGCCTGCCCGCACGAAAGAGGGAAAACCTTGCCGTCGATAGTAGCGACCCCTTCGCCGGCTACGGCATACCAGTGTTCCGAACGCCTGATGTGACGCTGCAGGCTCAGACTGCCGCCTGGCGCAACGACAATCCTTTTGACTTTATGATCCGGTTCATCTGATAGAACCTGATAGTAACCCCATGGACAGATATTTTTTGTTTCCATAAATGACCATCCGTAAAATGTTTCGAATGACATATCATATAATCCTTTAAATAAAAAGGAACGCCGTTGCACGCCGTCTGATGCTTTTAAACCTTTTCCGGTCTAGCTTTCACGGCTATGATGTGATAAATGACGATTACGGATTATGAACATCAAATATTCACTCAAACGCAGCAAAAAAAGAAAGAAAACCATTTCTCTGCAAATTGGCGGCAACTCCGATATCACGGTTTACGTGCCGTATTTTACGCCGGTTGCGGAAATCAACCGCTTTGTTGAAGAAAAGCGAAACTGGATTGATCGGATCCTGCTTAACCAGGCCCGGCAGTCGGCTCAAAATAAGGAAAAAACTTACGAAACCGGAGAAGAATTTTATTACCTGGGCAGGTTGTATTTTCTGGAAACCGGTTTTGACCCCCTGGAAAACACGGGCGTGTTCTTCCGGTTCGACCGGTTTGTTCTCAATTGCCCCGACAATGGGGAGATGAAAAAATATTATTTTGCTTCATGGTATCAGAAGAAAGCAAGAGAGCACATTCCCGTCCGTGTGGAGCATTTCAGCAGGGAACTGAATCTTCAGCCGCGCAGTGTCCGGATTACATCGGCCAGGAGCCGCTGGGGTTCATGTTCTGAAGACAATTCACTGGCTTTCAGTTTCCGGCTGATGATGGCGCAGCCGCAGGTGATCGACTATGTTGTTGTTCATGAATTGATGCACATCCGCGAGAAAAATCATTCTTCAAAATTCTGGCGGTTAGTGATAGAAGCAATGCCGGATTCCATGGTACACCGGCGCTGGCTTCGCGAGCATCAGGACATGCTCAAACTTTGATTTGTGGGAAAGGGACGCACACCGTTATTTTATGGATATAAAAGAAACCATTGATCTGACGCACCGGAAGCTTCTGGCGGAACAGTTTCATCAATTAAATCTCGGCATATCGGACTACACGTTTGCCAATGTCTATCTGTTTCGCAATGTCCACCGTTACGAAATTCTGAAGAAGGACTGCGGCGTTTTTATTTCCGCTTATAACCGTCAGGGACAAAACTACATCATGCCGCTTGCCAACCTTCGGCTCTGCAGTCCGGACATTCTCAAAGGCCTGCTCGACTCTGAAAACTTCTTTTTCCCCATTCCCGAAGAATGGCTCTCCTGCTTTCCTGAAAAGACGTTCCGTGTGACGCATGACGACAGCGAATCGGATTACATTTATCTGACAAAAAATATGGCGTCCTTTGCGGGCAAAACCTACACCCGACACCGCAATCATCTGAACCAGTTTTGCAGCCGGTACCGGCCGGAGGGACTGCGCATGGGCGGCGCGAATATCGATGACGCGATGGCGGTTTTGCGCCGATGGCAGGATGAGTCGGTTCTTTCCGAGTGTAAAACCGATTTTGCGTTGTGCGCGGAAGCGCTGAGGCACTTCCCGGCGCTTGCGCTGTGGGGGACAATCTACTATATTGAAAATGAACCGGCTGGATTTATCATTGGCGAGCCTCTGAATGCCGGCATGTTCTGCCTGCATTTTGCCAAGGCCTCAAAAAGGTATCACGGCATTTATGAGTTTATGTTTAATGACACGGCCAAGCAGCTGGAGCCGCAGTACCGGTATCTGAATCTGGAAGAAGATATGGGTAACGGGAATTTGCGGCGGACCAAAACCTCCTACGGTCCGGAAAAGATTTTGAATAAATACCGCATCAGCCTTGTATGCTGATGCCTGAAAGACGAAGAATATGGCGCCTCCGGATATCATAACCAACCTGCGCGAAGGCGATCAGGGTATTATTCACTCCATGGACGGCGGTTCCGCCCTCACCAGCCGCCTGGCTGGGATGGGTATTGTCACAGGAGCAAGATTCAGGATCGCCCAGGTCAGCGGCGGATTGATCGTTGTTCAGGTTTCGGGTACGCGCATTGCGCTGGGCCGGGGAGAGGCCTCAAAGATTTCCGTCTATAAAATAGACCCCGATGAAGCAGTCTGTGAGCCGGCCATTGAAAAGGAAATCACTGTCGCGCTGGTCGGCCAGCCCAACGTCGGCAAGTCAACCATTTTCAACATTCTGACCGGCCTGTCGCAGCATGTCGGCAACTGGCCGGGTAAAACCGTTGAGAAAAAAGAAGGCGAACACCGTTCGGACCATCTCCTGATCCGGATCGTTGATCTGCCCGGCACATACAGCCTCACCGCGTTTTCCGAAGAGGAACGGGTTGCCCGTGATTTCCTCATCAAGGAAAAGCCGGATCTGGTCATCCTGGTTCTCAATGCGGCGGCGCTGGAAAGAAGCCTTTACCTTCTGTCAGAAGTTCTGCTTCTCAACCGTCCGGTCATTGCCGCCGTCAACATGCTTGATGTCGCCTCCGGCCAGGGCATCCAGATCAACACGACAACGCTGCAGGAAAAACTGGGTATTCCTGTTGTTCCGATGGTTGCAAAAAGAAACAGCGGCATCAGGGACCTGGTGGAACAGATTTCCGCCTTTGCGGCTGACGGTGCTAAATTGCAGCCCAGTCAGCCGGAGGTATCCACGGACCATCTCCTGATTTACCGGCAGATTTTAAAAATTGTTCGTCCGCTGGTTCCCCAACCCTATACGGCCGAATGGACTGCCGTTAAAATCATGGAAGGCGATCCGGAAGCCTCTGCCCTGGTTGAAAAGCTCGCCGATCAAACCGCGTGGAACACAATCCAGGACCTGTTGAGCAAGCACGAGGATGCGCTGCATGCCGTGGTCAACGGCCGCTATGACTGGATTGAACAAATCAGCCGCGCGGCAATGTCGCAATTCAGGATGGGGCAGGTGGTCCTGACCGATCGGATTGACCATGTCCTGACACGCCCGGTGTTTGGCATTCCCATTCTGCTGGCGGTCATGGCCCTTGTCTTCGGGCTCACATACAGCGTAGGGATTCCGCTGCAAAACTGGATGAATGAAGGCATCCAGCATTTTGTCAAAATGATCGGTCCCTGGACAACCGGATGGCCTTTGTGGCTGCACGGCATTTTGATCAACGGTGTGATCGGCGGAGCAGGCTCCGTGCTGACCTTTTTGCCGATCCTACTCATCTTCTTCGCAATTATGGCGTTTCTGGAAGATGTCGGCTACATGGCGCGCGCCGCGTTTGTCATGGACCGCGTTATGCATCTGGTCGGACTGCACGGCAAAAGCTTCATCCCCATGTGTCTGGGGTTCGGCTGTAACGTGCCCGCTGTTCTGGGTGCAAGAATTATCGAAACGCGCAAGGCCCGCATGATCACCCTGCTGCTGATTCCGTTTGTTCCCTGCACTGCAAGGCTTGCCGTTCTGACGCTGATTTCGGCGGCCATTTTTGGTTCAAAGGCCGCCATTGTTTCCTGGTCCATTCTGGCGCTGAACATTGCCGTGCTGGGTCTGGCGGGTGCTCTGGTCAACAAAACCCTGTGGAGGCAGGATGCGCCTTTCATTATGGAGCTGCCGATTTATCACCGCCCGGACGCCAGGGCCATTTTTATGGTGATCTGGTCCAGAATAGTCGCCTTTGTCCGCAAAGCCGGAACGGTTATCCTGGCCGTTTCCGTCATTATCTGGCTGATTTCTTATTTTCCGGCGGGCGCAGTGGAAAAAAGCTGGCTTGCATCGCTGGGCAGACTGATTGAACCGTTGGGTGTTCCACTGGGGCTGGACTGGAAAATGATCACAGCGCTTTTGACGGGGCTTGTTGCCAAAGAAACCGTTGTTGCGACGCTGGGCGTTCTGTACTCCGTCGGAGAAGGGGGATTGGCCAGTATGCTCCCCTCCGTCATGAGCCATGCCTCCGCCGCAGCATTTCTGGTTGTCATGATGCTTTTTGTCCCCTGCGTCGCGACCATTGCTGTTCTGCGACAGGAAATGAACAGCAGCAAATGGTTTTATTCCACTATCGTCATGACTCTGATTGTGTCCTACCTGGGCGGGATAGCGGCGTATCAACTGGTTAGACTATTAGGCTGGTAGACTACTATTAGGCTATTAGACTGTAGACTTATAGCTGTTAGGATAATAATGAAGGGCGCTCTTGCCACCAAAGGGTGGTTGCGCCCACCCTGTTTTATTCTAATCGCCTGTTTTTATCTTTTCCAACTCCATAATTTTTGTCCGAAGATCGGCTGGAATGGGCACTTTCTTATTATTGCGGTAGTCGTAAGTTACGACAACGCCTTCACCATCGGCGGCGATTCTTTTGTGTTTGGTGCTGAAAACTTCATGGCCCATGACAAACCGGTCTTCTTCCATGGACAAAATCTTGGTTCCTACAATCACTATGTCCGGGTATTGCAGGGGCATTTTGAAGCGGCACTCGGTTGAGGCAAGAATTGGCCCGATACCCGATTCGCGGGCATAGTCTATCATGTTCAGGCGGTTGAAATATTCGATTCTAACAGTTTCAAAATAGCGAAAATAGATGATGTTGTTGACATGCCCCATGGCGTCCATCTCGCCCCAGGCCACGGGAATATTCATTGTTACCGTGCAAGCCGATAAGACATCTTCCATATTGCCTCCCTGTTGTGTGTTTTCAAATAGTCTTAAAAAATGAAAAATTGTTCTTTATTTATTCATCAATATAACGTCAGTCTGCGCAAAAAGCAATGCAGTTGATATCCTAAATTGACTTTTAACGACACCTGTGAGAGCCTGACAACAATACACAAATTGGAGAATATCTTGAGAATTATATATATCGCCGACATCCATGGCGCTTTTGACCGCGTCAAACAACTCTTGTCTGAAACGGTCGCCGATGTTTATATTATTGCCGGTGATCTTATTGATATCCCTTTCTACAATATGAACACCGCCATTAATTATCATGAGCTTCAATCCTATTTTCACGGCTTGCGCGTCAGATTGAATAAAGAATCGATGACCATCGAAGATTTTGTGGACGAGTTGCTCGATATGCCGAATACGTCGGCCGAAATAGAAGAAAACGGAACAAAATACCAGCAATACACGATTCGCGCTCGCCGCGTCCTTCAGCAAAAATATAAAGTTCTGGAAAACATTCTTTCGACAAAACAAAAAGCGCAAATGTTCGCATTGCCTGGAAATTACGACATGGATCTGAAATACACATCGCTACATGAGCGGGATCTCCATCTGCACTGGCATAATATGAAAAATCTGAAAATAGCCGGTTATGGAGGAGCGGATATCTGGACACCGGGCATTCCGGAACGTTATGTCGTGCGTTATCAGGGAAGCGTGCCTTTCGATGGCGGCCGCAATGAAATGTATAATTTTTTCAAGGCGGTAAAACCCGACATCATTGTCAGCCATCAGCCGGCGCATGGTATTCACGACCGGGTGAATCAATTCGGAACATCCGGATCGCCGGCTCTCAGGCACTATTGCGACAACAATCCGGTGTTGTTGTGCCTGACCGGTCATGTCCACATGGACTGGGGATTTCAGATGAGTGAAAACACGATTTATCTTAACCCCTCCAATTTCGGCGAAGTTACCACCCTGACCGGAGGCGTCGCAGAAGGTGGTTTTTTCTATGCCATTGAAATGGAGGGCAGGCAGGTCGAAAGAATACTCTTCAGGAAGCTTGTTTTGGACCGTGTCCACGACATTGCCGATTACTATCCTCAAAACGGCCAATGGCGGGAAACGCTTGTCGACGCCGAACGGTATGCGGCCCTCAAAGAGGGTCGAAATTTCGATGCGAAGGAAGCAAAGTATTCACATATTCCGGAAGTTCAGCTTTATAATGAGATTAAACAATTTTACCGTACGTTCCAGACGGAAGAAACGGAAGAACGCCTGGAAAAGCTTGAACAGATTGCAAGGCTCATTGAGGATAACGTCCATGGTGATATCTCTATGGACGTTATGGGTTCGACCAATATGGGGCTTTGTGAAAATACATCCGATATCGACTTTGTGATTTATATCCGATGTGACACCGATTTTACAGGAGAGATCAGTTCCTGTTCACAATATAAGGATGCCGAAAAGATTATTGAGACCGTCCTGAAGCCGCAGTATGACTTTCAGATTATGGACACAATCGATCTGAATCTTGTCGAAAAAGCGATACGGGAAAAGGATTATGAAAGCGAAATGGCCATGCGTTTTGTCGCCTATCGTGCCATCTGCCGGCCGATTAACTACAGAGTCATTGCCCCCGTTGAGGATTTATTGAATCAGGATATGGAATATCGTTCAGAGCTCGAGGGTAGCATCCGTTCATATTTCCGGATATTTATCAATACCTCGGAACATACCCGTTCGTTCAAAAAGTATGAAAGCCGGATCAGAGAAATCGGGATTCATCTGCCCGAATCGGTTCGAATGAAGATTAAGGCGTATTTTCAGCAGGACCCTGATCAGAAGGATTGCATCATCGATTCTCCGGATGATTCACCGAAGCGCTAGGAAACGTTCATGCCCATCAATCTCACGGTATCATAAAATAACACATAGATGCTTTTGTCCGTGACAACTTTCTCGACAAAACCCACCCCGAATACCGGGTGATTAATGACATGATTGACTTTGAAAGCATCCTTGATTGAATAATTCCTGATGGACGTTGCCGGCGGCATATTGCGGCTTTTAAGATCCCATTGCAGGGGCGCGTCGTATACTGCCGCCTTTGGCGTCGCAGGCTTTTTTGCCCGAGTAGCGACTGGAGTGCGCACGGTGGCAGCCTTTTTTGCGGCAGGCGCCGTTCCCCGGTATTTGTGTTCCGCACCGCAGGTTTTACATTTTACGCGATTCACCACGTCATCCACTTTGAACAATATCAAGTGAGCCAGAACCAGCTTGCACTTCAGACAAAAAGCATCTATATTTTCACCAACAGAAATTGCCATGATCTCCTCTTTTATGTTTGTATTAGAATGATCTATATCAGATTACCAGGAGATGTCCTAATGAGTATTTTTCATTAGCAATAATACGAATAATATTAAATAGATGAGGCCAAGACGGCAGCGCCGATCGCTCCATTGACCTGCATATAATCGGAAACTTCAATTTTGGCGCCAAGCTTTTGCCCCAGTGCGGCGACGACCCCGGAATTTCGGGCAACGCCGCCGGTCATCATTACGGGTTCCTGAATGCCGATTCGCGCCAGCATGGAGGAGACGCGGGCCGCAATGGATTCATGAATGCCGGCAATGATGTCCTGCCTTTTTTCGCCGCGGGCGATGAGCGAGATCACTTCCGATTCCGCAAAAACCGTGCACAGGCTGCTGATCCTTGAAGGCAGTTTTGATTGCAGCGACATCGCACCGAACTCATCCAGGTCGACTTCAAGCGCCCGTGCCATCACTTCCAGGAAGCGGCCGGTTCCCGCGGCACATTTGTCATTCATGACGAAATTTTTAACCTTGCCCTTTTCGTCAAGCGCCATGGCCTTGCTGTCCTGTCCGCCAATGTCGATGATCGTTCTGATTTTCGGATTCAGAAAATATGCGCCTGCGGCATGCGCCATGATTTCCGTAAAAGACCTGTCGGCGAACTTCACCGAATTGCGGCCGTATCCGGTGGAAACAATCTTAGAAACAGCCGACGCATCCAGGCCGGATTCGGCAAGAACATCTTCATAAACTTTTTTCCCCGCGGCTTCCGCGTTATACCCGGTAAAGATTATTTTTGTTCCGAGAATGTTTTTGTCTTCCACAATGGCCGCTTTTGCCGTAATCGAACCGATATCAATACCCGCTGTCTTCATGTGCTTCCTTCCCCGACTCAATAGTAGTTTGTCCCCGGCTATTGCGCCGAAAAAGCTAGCATATTTAGATCAGAAAGTCGCAGAAAATTACAGCCTGTTCGATGATGATTTTTGACAAATATAAGTACTTTCGATAAATTAGCCATTATTTTCTTGACAGCAAAGCCCCTGTTTTTATACTTTTCATGAGCAGGGACATGAGTCTGCTTATGAATGGGCGAGCGATTTAAGGGTTTTTTGATCAACAGGAGAATCAATATGGATAAGAACAAATCCGCTGAAATGAAAAACGACGGTGGCAAAGGGATTCCGGTAGGGGGCAAAACCGGAACAGCCATAGGTTTTATTCTGATTATCATAGGCATTATGGTCAGTTTTACGCTTGTCGGACTCATCATAGGCATACCGCTGATCATGGCCGGTATTGCTTATCCGCTGATCGCTCGTTCCCTGATCAGGGGGCAATGTCCCTATTGCGGGAGGAACGTATCTGCTCTTAATTCCAAACCCGGTATAATTTGTCCTGGATGCGGGAGAGACATCGTGATTCGGGATAAGACGTATTTTGAAGCACAATAATTGCTAATTCACAGACCTTCCGGTTCAATCCCGCTCACGCGGGATGAGTGTTGATTCTCAGCAGCTTGCTGCGATATAATAAAGTTCTTTTCATACCTCGATACTTGTTGCGAGGTGGTTCAACAGGCTGTTTCAACGGCCTTATCACGTCAGCAATTTAATAAAAATGGTTGCTAATGTCAGGTATGAGAAAAAACCGAATGCGTCGGTGAAGGCCGTAAGCAGAATATTGGAACCCAGTGCCGGGTCAAGGTTAAGCCTTTTCAGGGCGAGCGGAATCAGGACACCAACCATTGTGCCTGCAAAAACACTGATGATCATGGCCAGACCAATGACAAGTCCTAAAACGGGAATCCCTTTCCAGAAATAGGCGATAATGGCGATAACAGTGCCCACGGCAATGCCGTTGGTTATTCCCACCGCGATTTGCCGGTAAAGAACGCGTTTGGCGTTTTCGAAAGTGACTTCTCCCAGCGCAATCCCACGAATGATCAGGGCCAGGGTTTGCCCTCCCGCGTTGCCTCCAAGGCCCGCAATAACCGGCATAAAAAAGACCAGTGCCACCATGAGTTTGATCGTGTCTTCGAAAAAGCCAATGACCAGGACGGACGTCAGCGCCGTCATGAGATTGAGATAGAGCCAGGGGAGACGTTTTTTAACGGAGTCAAGGGTCTTGTTGAAAATGGTGTCATCGTGACCCAGGCCGGCTATGCGATACATATCCTCGGACGTTTCTTCCTGCACGGTGTCCATGATGTCGTCAATGGTGATTCGTCCCAGCAGATGTTGTTCTTTGTCCACAACGCCAATGGAAACGAGGTCGTATTTTTCGAAGAGACGCGCCACTTCTTCCTGGTCCATTTCCACGTTGACGCTGGGGATAGCCTCATCGATGACGTCCAGAATAGGGGTAAATCGTTTCATGGTGATCAGGTTCTGCAGGGGTACCGTGCCGATCAGCCTGTCTTCTTCGTCCACAACGAAAATACTGTGGATGTTTTCCATTTCGTCTTTGGCGTCCACAACCGCCTGAAAGGCGTCGTTGACGGTGGCGTGGCTTTTTACCGAGACCAGTTCCGACTGCATGATACCGCCGGCGGTGTCCTCGGGGTATTGAAGCAGTTCTTTGACTTCCTCGGATTCTTCGGGTTCGATGGCGTCAAGAACGGCTTTGGCCTGGTCGTCGGAGAGTTCGGCGATGATGTCGGCCTTGTCGTCCGATTCCATCTCTTCAATGATGTCGGTCAGTTTTTCATTGGAAAGGTCTTCAATGATCTGCTCTCTGGAATTGTCGGAAAGTTCCAGGATAACATCGGAAGCTTTTTCCACTTCCAGCAGGGAAAATAGCTGCAGGCGATCTTCTTCTTCGAGTTCGTCGATCAGTTCGGCAATATCCGCCGGGTGCATGTCTGAAAAAAGATCGATGATGTCAAATTCGCGATGGCGGCTGATCAGCTCTTTGAGCGTCTCTAAAGTTGTCGGTCCCTTTTTTTTGAAATTGTCCATAGGGCTGCCTGATCTGTAACTGCAGAGGTTTGTATAATTCTGATTTTTGAACGATTCAGCAAGAAACGCGTTTACCCGTCCGCCTGCCGGTTGAAGAAAGCTTTTTTTTGATGAGCATGGCCCGGGAAAAAAGCGTTTTCCGGCAGCGGGAATATATGGAAGTTCCCTCTGTATGTCAATGTTTTTCTGATCAAATAACGGCCGGATACCGGCCTGCCGGGAAAAGTTTCTACAGGAAATGAATCGGCGGTTGAATGGGCGGCAGTTTGTCACCTTCATATAACACTTTTTCCAGGAAAAGCCCTGAAGGCGGAGCTGTGTGACGGGCGGGCACATCGGAATCAGCCACAAGCATCTGCTCCAGGTCCCTGGCGGATATGTTGCCGCGTCCGGCTTCAACGGTCATTCCGACAATGCGCCTGACCATTTTCCATAAAAAATGAGAGCCGGTGATACGGATGGCAATCAGGCTGTTAAATTCTTTCAGCTCGATGCTTTCGACCAATACTTTTGTTGACGAGTTCTTTTCCATTCTCTTATCGGCGAAGGACGTGAAATCGTGAAACCCCTTGAAAACGGAAAGTGCTTTTTGCATTTTGTCCGTGTGAAGTTTATCTTTGATCCACCATACATATTTTTTTCCAAAAGCCGTGCGCCGTCCGGCGATCAGGTACAGGTAACTGCGGCTGACGGCCGAATGGCGGGCGTGAAAACGGGGGTGAGCGTTTTGTACGGACAGGATATTGATGTTTGCGGGAAGGCGGTCATTGAGGCCCATCCGCAGTGTTTCGCAGTCGAGTTTGGGCGCGCATTCCAGGTGTGCGGTTTGTCCAAGCGCGTGGACACCGGCGTCTGTTCGCCCCGCTCCCTGAATATCCAGCCAATTCGCAGCCGTTTGCCCGCCTTTGCCGGCTTCGCCATGCCGCCCGTCTGAGGGAGGATGATCGGCTCCCCGGCGTATGGATCTCTCCGTATGCGTTGCCTCTTCACTGCCGCCGCGGTATGCATTTGAGTGAACATTTGAAACAGTTGGCATGTTCAGAAATTTTTGCGCTGCATCCATCAGCGTGCCCTGGATGCTTCTGGCGTTTTTCTGCATCTGCCACCCGCTGTAGCTGGTGCCGTCGTATTCCAGAATAATTTTATATTTATTCATTTGGCTGATTGTTCCTGGTTTGCGGGAATCAGAATATTCATGGCCGCAATGTGGTCAATATAAGATCCCACGGACGGATCGAAATCGGTTAACTCCTGCCCCGGCATCAACGTCGTGATAACCGCCTGTCCGACAATTTTTCGTCCTTCACGTCCGAGTGAATCTCTTGTCCGTACGCCCCACATGTTATGAAAGATGAGTACCCTACCTTCTTTGTGGCCGATGTACAGCATGACGTGGCCCTTGCGCCATAAAAGGCTCAGATAGGGGACGCCTTTTGCAATGATGGTTTTTTCTTTTTCTTACCGCGAAAGGCACCGCAGGTCACCGTATAAGCC
>Ga0105104_10001654_pt1 | contig 16671 bp, 12 predicted proteins | sample PPLLaktember2015_3_FD_87034 | JGI IMG/M metagenome (GOLD analysis project Ga0105104, IMG submission 87034) | Freshwater sediment microbial communities from Prairie Pothole Lake near Jamestown, North Dakota, USA - PPLs Lake P7 Core (6) Depth... | ecosystem: Environmental > Aquatic > Freshwater >... | reverse complement strand
TACGCATCAGGAGAAGGTGCATCAAAGCTCTCTCGATAATTGAAATGCATTTCCACAGGACGAAGCTGCATTTTCGGTCCCGGATATTTCGCCTGAAAGCCCAGCACAATTCCTTCATCCGGTTGGATCGACATGACCAGTCTGGATGGCTGCCACCCAAGAGAAGCTTCAGGAGGAAACGATTGATGCGGCACGGCGCGAAACTGAATGGAGACTTCCGACACTTGACGAGGTAAACGCTTGCCCGTACGAAGATAAAAAGGCACCCCCTGCCAGCGCCAGTTGTCGACCAACAACTTCAATGCAACAAATGTTTCTGTCTGTGAATCTGGTGTCACACCGGCTTCTTCACGATACCCGAGCACCTTATTGCTGCCGGTACCTGCCCGGCCATACTGTCCTCGGACGACGTGTTGATGAACTGCGTCATGGTGAATCGGACGGACCGCATGAAGGACATCTACTTTTTTATTGCGAATCTCATCGGCATCGAAAGACACCATCGGCTCCATCGCGACGAGACAAAACAATTGCATGAGGTGATTCTGTACCATGTCGCGGAGTGCACCAGCTCGATCATAATATCCGCCGCGATGTTCAACGCCTACCTCTTCCGCAACGGTGATGGTGACATAGTCTACGTACCGTCGATTCCAGATCGGCTCGAAGAGAGGATTCGCAAAGCGGAATGCCAGAATGTTCTGAACCGTTTCTTTGCCGAGATAGTGATCGATGCGGAAAATCTGACATTCATCAAAACTGGCAGCCAGAATGGCATTTAAGGCCTGTGCCGATTCCAGATCGTAGCCAATCGGTTTTTCGATCACTATTCGCGACCACGCCCGATCATGCGTTAAATCTGCTTTGCCGAGATATTTCGGGATTTCGCCAAACATACTTGGCGGTGTCGCCATGTAGAAAATTCGGTGGGCTTTGGTTCCCCACTCCTTTTCCAGCCGAACGCATTGATTTTTCAAAGTGATATATGTTGGGAGCTTCTTGAAATCCCCTTGCTGATAGTGAATATGAGTTGCGAAATGATTCCATACAGCAGGTTTTGCTTTTCCGAAACGAGAAAATTGGTTGACACCGTCATGCAGCCGCTGACGTAATTGGTCATCACGGAGATGGATGCGGTCCACCGCAATGATTTCGTAATGGACTGGCAGGCTGCGATCCTGTGCAAGATCAAATAAGGCAGGCACCAATTTGCGCCATGTTAAATCTCCTGCCCCGCCGAAAATGACGAATATGGTTGATTCGAGCTGATCTTCCGTTTTCATCGTTCTTACTCGTTCTCCCATTCTGTGTGAAATGTCCCTTTCGCATCAATACGTTCATATGTGTGCGCGCCGAAATAATCTCGTTGGGCCTGAATAAGATTTGCCGGCAGCCAGACGCTGCGATACGCATCGAGATAACCTAATGAAACCATGAGGCCCGGGGCCGGCACCCTTGCCCCAGATGCCTGGCATACCACGCTGCGTAAGTCTTCCTGATAATCCATGATTTTCTGAGAAATCTTTGGTGCCAGCAGTAAATTCGGCAGATCATGCCTCGCGTGAAAGGCCTGTTGGATGTCTTCCAGCAATGCAGAGCGAATAATGCAGCCTCCCCGCCAGATCCGGGCTACAGATTCGAGATCGAGTTGATACTTGTATTTGTCCGAAGCCACTCTCAAAAGCGCAAAGCCTTGTGCATAAGTAATAATCATTGCACCATAAAAGGCGCGCCCTAGTTGAACAAGAAAAGTTTTGCGTTCGGTTGTTACGTGTTGTGTGGATCGCTGATACAATATGCCTGCTTGTTCACGTTCCTTTGCGAACACCGACAAATCCCGTAGAGCAACTGCAAGATCGATCGTTGGAATTGGGACTTGTAATTCCATCGCACTTTGTGAAGCCCACATACCTGTGCCTTTCTGTTTGGCGACATCGAGAATTTCGTCGATTAGCCGCTTCCCAGTCTTCTCGTCCTGTTTGGAAAATATATGGCTGGTAATTTCCACGAGATACCCATTGAGTTCACCCTTGTTCCATCCCGCATAGACGTCATGCATTTCATCATCGTTCATATCAAGGCCGCGTTTCATCAAGTCGTACGTCTCTGCAATTAATTGCATCATTCCGTATTCGATGCCGTTGTGGACCATCTTTACAAAGTGACCGGTTGAACCTGGTCCCAGCCAAGTCACACATGGTTCGCCATTGATCTTCGCAGCAACCGCCTCAAAGACGGGGCGGATCCGCTCGTACGCTTCTTTCGGCCCTCCGGGCATAATGCTCGGTCCTCGACGCGCACCCTCTTCACCTCCCGATATACCGACGCCGAGAAAATGGATGCCTTTCGCTGCCAGATTGCGAACACGGACATCAGTATCTTTGAAATAGGAGTTCCCGCCATCAATGATACTGTCACCCTTGTTCAAGTGGGGCAACAACTCCTTGATGACCGAGTCCACCGGAGCGCCGGCAGGCACCAGCAACATTATGGTGCGTGGTGAATGAAGCAGCGCAATGAACTCTGGAATCTTTTCTACACCACAGATGTCGTGTTTGACCGCTTCGTCCCGCAGCGCATCGACTTTGTCTTTATCGGTATCATATCCAGTCACGGAAAAGCCATGACCGGCTATGTTTAAAACAAGATTGCGTCCCATAACACCCAGGCCGATCATGCCTATATCGTACAACTTTTGTGGTTCCATATTTTTCACTACCTTCGCTCCAATAAAATCATCGCTGCCAGAGAATCAGTCCCGCTTCCAGTGGAACCGCAACACCATCAACGTATGGTATGAGCCGCGCCGTATAGTCTTTCGGCGCCCGGGACGAAGACACCGCCGCACTATAATTGTACCCCCCCGTTGTGTCCTTCAAAGGGTGGAGAAGTTTCATCTCCTGCCGCACTGGAGCACCGCTGGCGATTCCATCTGCATAAAGTTCAACGTGCACAGATTTTGGATCGAGGTCACTGAGAAAAACCTGAATCTCAAAGACATGCTGTTCGCCAAAAGTCTCCACCTTCACTTCGCCGAAGTGTAACGCGGCCCATTTCTTTTCCAGAGTGTACCGCCAATCCACGATCATCTTGCCGATTGCCCCTTTATTCTCCATGCGCAGATGATACGAAGCTGCAGAAGGGAGATAGTGTTGCTCGGTGTACTCTCGCACCGTGCGGTTCGCGGAGAATTGTGGTGTGAGCTTCGCCATACTTTCCCGCATGCGGGCAACCCAGGCAACCGGAATGCCCTTTTCATTGCGGGTATAAAACTCGGGAACGACCTCGCGTTCGAGACGATCGTAAAGTGTATCGGCTTCAATTGCGTCCCAGGCAGGATCATCGCCTCGTTCTTTCCCGTCCCCTAAAGCCCAGCCTACTTCAGGTGTGTAGGCTTCCGCCCACCAGCCATCCAACTCTGAAAGATTAATACCTCCATTAACGAGCACCTTCATGCCGCTTGTTCCGCACGCTTCCCACGGACGTCGAGGCGTATTGATCCATACATCGACTCCCTGCACAAGATATTCGCTCAGGAGCATGTTGTAGTCGCTAAGGAAAATTACATGGCGGCGTGCTTCAGGTCGTTGAATAAACTGAGTCCATTGCTGAATCAAGGCTTGCCCCTCTTGATCCGCCGGATGTGCCTTACCGGCTAGGACAAGTTGTACTGGTCGTTCGGGATTTGACAGAATACGCAACAACCGTTCAGGATCGTGGAGAAGCATGTTGGGCCGTTTGTAAGCGGCAAAACGACGTGCAAAGCCTAACGTTAATGCATTGGGATCAAATAAATGCTTCGCCTCTTCTACTGCTTCGTGAGTTGCGCCGGAGGAGGTCAGCTGAAAGGATAATCGTCCACGAATATATTCAACAAAAGACTTGCTCGCTGCGATGCGATATTGCCAAAGTCTGGCATCTGAGATACGCCGGATGTCCTCTTCAATAGTTTTCGTCGTTCCAAGCCAGCGATCCTTTCCGCAGGCTTCCATCCAGAGATCGTCGGCTTCGGCCGAGTCCCAGGTCGGCATATGGACTCCGTTCGTCACATATCCGATAGGCACTTCGTCTGCAGGCCATTTGGGAAAAAGAGATTCAAAGAGGTGCCGGCTGACTTTTCCATGCAAACGACTCACGCCATTCACCGCTCCGCTCCCACGGATTGCGAGATATGCCATATTGAAATTTTCAGACGAGTCGTTCGAGTTCTGCCGGCCCAGTGCCAGCAAATCGTTGAGTGTTATGCCAAGCTTTTCTTTGGCGTACCAGCCGAGGTATTGCTCGATGAGAGCCGGTGCAAAACGGTCAAAACCGGCAGCCACCGCAGTGTGTGTGGTGAAAAGATTACCCGCTCGAGTCGCAGTCAATGAGACTTCAAATGGTTGGCCTGTCTCTTCCATGAAATTTCTTGCGCGTTCCAGAACAGCGAAAGCGGCATGCCCTTCATTCAGGTGACAGACTTCAGGTTTGATGCCAAGCGCACGGAGCAACCGCCATCCGCCGATCCCAAGCACCATCTCTTGTTTTAGCCGCAGTTCCGGACCTCCTCCATAGAGTTCGCTGGTAATCCCACGATGAATGGGAGAGTTTGCGGCGTCATTGCTGTCCAACAGGTATAGTTTGATTCTTCCGACCTGCACCTGCCATGCCCGCAGCCAGACCGAGCAACCTGGTAATACGATCTCCAACCGCAGCCACTCTCCGTTCGGATGACGCAGCGGCGTGATGGGAATTTGCCCGGGATCGTTATACGGATAAAGTGCCTGTTGTGCACCATTCCTATCGAGCTCCTGCCGAAAATAGCCTTGCTGGTAGAGCAACCCCACACCGACCACCGGCACGCCCAAATCGCTGGCTGTCTTGAGCTGATCGCCAGCCACATTACCAAGACCTCCCGAATAGATCGGCAGCGCTTCACTCAACATGAATTCCATGCTGAAGTATGCGACGCAGGTCAACGGAGAATTCGGATAATTTTGTTGAAACCATGCGGACGCTTTCTCTTCTTGCTTCTTGGACTGTACAAGAGCATCAATCTTTTTTCGGAAATCGGGATTGGATAATACATCCTTCACTTTCTCCCGTGAAACAGTCTGCAAAACATCCCAGGGATGATGAGTCAGATCCCACAGCACCGGATCAAGCTGCCGCCATATTTCGTCAGTGGCATGATTCCATGACCATCGCATATCCAGCGCAAGTTCGGTGAGAGAATCGAAACCATCTATATCGGCAGACAAAGAACCTCTCATGAGATTTCCTATGTGCGATTGAGTTTTCATGATTTTGTTTTCACTCGTTTTAAAATGTGAGATGCAGCAAATGGTGTCGATTCTGAAGACGTGCTGGATTCTAAAGCAATCCTCAGAGTCGAGAGCAAATCATTGAATCCTGCTTCCTTTTGATTCCGCAAAACATGATGCGCTCCATGACGTAATAGAACAGAATCGGGTTTACTGTTTACCAACGCACGCATTAACTGCGGCCAAGCGATCTTTTTGAATTTTCTCAATGCTTCGGCAGCCAGCCATACAACGCCCTGGTCGCTGTCTTCCAGTGCGCTCACCAATGCCGGTATTGATCTCACATCGCCAATCGCACCAAGTGTCTTGGCTGCTTCCCAGCGAACATGATCCTGTTTGGAGTTCTGCAATACCCGGATGAGGGAAGGGACGGAGGATCTCCCCAGAGCCACCAAAGATGTTCTTGCTTTGAGACGAGCGACACCGTTCTTACTTTCCAGTAAGTGTATCCAGGATTCGAGATTTGTCCCGGTTATTTTTTGCTTGCTCATTTATTTTTCACCAAAGGGATTTTTCCTGCAGAACTCACTTTAAATGCATCGTTCACAAGATTCTGCGCTTCCTCCAGGACAAGGTGCAGATGATCTGCTCCACGGAAGCTCTCTGCATAAATCTTGTAGATGTTCTCAGTCCCGGATGGACGCGCCGCGAACCATCCGCTCTTTGTTGACACCTTCAGTCCGCCGATCGATGCATTGTTTCCTGGTGCTTGAGTGATGACGGTTTCAATCTTTTCACCTGCCAGCTCTTTTTTCGATAGATCCTGACGGGAAAGGTTCTTCAGGATGGCCTTTTGTTCCGGTGTCGCTGACGCTTCAACACGGCTGTAAGCAGGGTCACCGAACTCGCGCGTAAGGTCACGATAGATCTCTCCAGGATCCCGGCCCATTTTTGCGGTGATCTCCGCAGCGAGCAACGCTGGGACGATTCCATCTTTATCTGTTGTCCAAACACTGCCATCCAAACGGACGAACGATGCGCCTGCACTTTCTTCACCGCCAAAGCCAAGCGAGCCGTCGAGCAAACCATCAACGAACCATTTGAAACCGACCGGCACCTCGTAGAGTTTCCGGTCAAGTTTTGCCGCAACGCGGTCAATCATCTGACTGCTTACTATTGTCTTGCCTATCGCGGCGTCCTTGCGCCACTTCGACCGGTTTTGAAAAAGATAAAATATTGCGACGGAAAGGTAATGGTTGGGCGGAAGCAATCCTGCGCTTTTAGTGACGATTCCGTGCCGATCATGGTCGGTGTCGCATGCAAAGGCAATATCGTAACGATCCTTCAAGCCGATTAACCTTTGCATCGCATAAGGCGAAGATGGATCCATGCGAATCTGTCCATCCCAGTCAACAGTCATAAAACGAAAGGTCGGGTCAATATCCTCGTTCACCACTGTGAGGTTTAATCCATAGCGCTCGGCAATTGCTCTCCAGTAGTGAACACCGGCACCGCCAAGCGGATCCACACCCATGCTCATTTTCCCGCCGCGAATGGCATCCATATCGATCACATGAACAAGATCATGAATGTACGTATTGAGATAGTCATACCGGTGTGTCGTTGATGCACGAAGAGCTTTTTCGTAGGGAATTTTTTTAACATCCCGAAGGTCATTCTCGAGCATTTGATTTGCCGCCGCTTCAATCCATCCAGTGACATCGGATTCAGCCGGCCCACCATTCGGAGGATTGTATTTGAACCCTCCATCTTTCGGTGGATTATGCGAAGGGGTGATCACGATACCATCCGCAAGTCCGGTTTTACGACTGCGATTGTACGTGAGAATAGCCTGAGAAATGACAGGGGTTGGAGTGTATTCATCTTTATCCGCAATCATGACTTCCACGCCATTTGCGGCCAGTACTTCAAGCGCGCTGGCAAGAGCCGGTACCGAAAGGGCATGGGTGTCCATACCAAGAAAAAGCGGACCATCTATCTTTTGTCGTTTTCGATAGAGACAAATGGCCTGAGTAATGGCTCCTATATGATATTCGTTGAACGTCTTGTCGAACGCTGAACCGCGATGCCCTGAGGTGCCGAATGCAACTCGCTGCGCCTGCACTGATGGATCAGGCACTTCGGTATAATACGCCGTGACGAGTTTCGGTACATTAATAAGCATCGCTGGTTCGGCAATCTTTCCTGCAAAAGAATTTACTTCCATCATTCTTTCTTCATGACTCCGAAGGTATTATTGTTCATGTCTTTATCGGCTTGCTGCACGAGTTTTCCGAGTATCATTTATTTTTTTCCTCATTTCTTCGACTTCTTTTGTCCCTTCGGCATAAAACATTTTTTCATCTGGGGCAAGCTCGGTGAGCAATCTCAGAAACTCTCCAGCGTGTACACGTTCCTCATCCGCAATGTCCTTGAGCACTGCCACAGCGAGCTTGTTGTCGGTTGATTCGGCAAGCTGCATATATAACTGAGTCGCCTCATACTCTGCGGAAACCATAAAACGAATTGCCCTGATGAGTTCCGCATCCGAGAGTGTTCTATTGTTTGCTGCCCCTGAAAAGGGTGATCCGAATTCTGGCATGGTGATACTCCTTCCGATTTATGTTCAGATTGATGTTGCATAAAGGTGTCTTCGGCACTATCGACAGAGGATCACGTATTGTTTCTTTCGAACGATGCCGGTGTTCGTCTGTCACCATTCTTTTCGCGAAACACTCATTTTATTTTTTAAAGATTTCTTTTTCGTCTTTTCGATTCTTTGCAAGAACGAGAACAACACCGCCTATAATCATTATTCCGACTCCGACATAAGGCTGCCAGTTTACGGAGTGTGGGTTATTCTTTGATATCTCGATTGGGCCCAGGTCCATAACCTTCTCTCTGGTAAAATAGGTGAATCCTGTATAAAGGGTCATGAACAGACCTATAATGAGGATAATGATTCCAGTTTTCTTCACGATGGTAATCCTTCCTTTCTTCGCATTTTCCGTATCGATTTAAAGTAACTCTCCCAAATGTTTATAATTGGACGAGATCATATTTACGATCTCATCCATTCGCCCATCGAACATCATTCTTCCCATATACAAAGCATATCCTTTCACCTGATCAAACTCCAACTTGGGGGGCATGGCAAGGGCATTCGGATCAGTCCATAGTGTAACCAAAACGGGGCCTTCCAGCAGAAGGGCCTTTTCTATTCCCGATTTCACTTCAACGGGATCAGTGATGGTAATACCAGGCATCCCCATTGCGTCAGCTATTTTTGCGAAGTCCGGGTTAAGCATATCTGTCTCCAGGTCAGGAATCCCTGCTACTTCCATTTCAAGTTTCACCATTCCTAAGGATCGGTTATTGAACACAATAATCTTCACAGGTAATTTATATTGGACGATGGTCATAAGATCGCCTAACATCATAGACAGGCCGCCGTCGCCGCAGAAGGCAATTACTTGTCTGCCGGGACAGGCAAGCGCTGCCCCGATGGCCTGAGGCATCGCGTTTGCCATTGATCCATGATTGAATGAACCCAGCATTTTTCTCTCGCCTGTTCCATCGATATATCGTGCTGCCCATACACAACACATCCCGGTATCGACCGTAAATATGGCATCTTTGGCAGCGAGTTCATTAATCACGGAGGCGACAAATTCAGGGTGAATAGCCTTTGGCTTTCCAGGATCGTTTACATAGATCAGTAATTTATTTTTGACCTTTTTATAAAACTCCAATTGATGAGAAAGGAATGTGCCATCTTCTTTCATGCCTATCATAGGCAGAAGTGCTTTCAAAGTATCTTTCACGTCTCCGCAAAGTCCCAGTTCGAGTTTCGCTCTTCGCCCGAGTTTTTCAGGCCGAATATCAATCTGTACGATTTTATTTTGGACGGGCATGAAGGACGTATAAGGAAAGTCTGTCCCTAATAATACCAGTAATTCACATTCATGCATGCTCTGGTACGCCGATGGAATACCCAGCAATCCAGTAAGACCTACTTCAAACGGATTATCATATTGAATCGCCATCTTTGCTTTGTAAGAATACGCGACTGGGGATTTAAGTTTTTCAGCCAGCTCAATAATTTCTTTATGTGCTTCTGCAGCGCCCACTCCGCAAAATATTGTTACCTTTTTGTGTGAGTTTAACAGCTCCGCCAAATGATGGAGCTCGTTTTCCGATGGCTTTACGACAGGACGATTCCGAAAAAGCAAAGAAGAACTTTCAATCGCGATTGCGGGAAGGTTGGTAATATCACCCGGTAATCCAATGACCGCAACGCCTTTTTTATGTACAGCATGCTGAAGTGCTGCCTGCAGCATACGCGGTAGTTGCGCAGGTGTAACGGCCACCTGATTGTAGCAGCTGCAATCGTCAAAAAGTTTGATGGTGTTTGTTTCCTGATGATAATCAGTCCCAAATCCTTTGGTTGGGATCGTCGAAGCAATGGCCAATACCGAAACCGATGAACGGTGCGCATCATATAAACCGTTTATCAGATGGACATGTCCGGGTCCGCTGCTCCCTGCACAACATGCCAGGCCATTCAGCTGGGCCTCTGCTCCTGCGGCGAAAGCGGCCGTTTCTTCGTGTCTTACATGGATCCATTTTATTCTGCCGTTGCGGTGAATTGCTTCATTGACATGATTGAGACTATCTCCCGTTACGGCATAGATCCTTTGGATGCCTGCTTCAACCAATGTCTCCACCAGTTGATCCGATACATTTTTGCTCATTCGCGGTCCTTAATTGTTTTATTAAACCCAATATCCTTAAATCGTTTTCATATCATTCAATGTATCTTGTACTATCTTATCACGGTATCTCGTCATTTCCCTGTTTCTTCTTATTTAATTTCCGAGGTCTAAGGTTTTCATATCTCACGGCAGCATCGGCAGGATACGTGACCGTGAATCCATCGACGTATGCCCATGGCGTGAGCACATGAGCAGAAGATGGCGCCGAACCTATGATATCCTCAATGATCCTGCCGTGGACAAGCAACGCATCAGCGATAAGAGATCTGTGACACCGCCATGGAACGGCCTCGGCACACATCAGAACAGCAGTTTCGTGTTGAGACCGTTCCATAAGTAGTTCAAGGTTTTCGGAAAATTCTTTCGTCTGCATGTAATCAGCGAATCCTTTGAACGACGGATTGTGCCATCCGGCATTGAGTCCATCCGGTTGCGCCCGACGAAGGCCGCCAAGCCCGGCCATATGTGTATACTCGACACCTTTCTCCTTCAGTGCTGCCGGAAGAGTCTCATGGTTATATTGCGGATTGTGCCTCGAACGGGGGATCGTGCGTACATCAACAACACGGGTTATCGCATGCGATTGAAGAATATGCGTAAATGCATCCAAAGGACGAGTCGAATGACCTATGGTGAAAATAATTGGAGTATTTTTTTTTCCTTCTTCCATCAACGCTCATCAGACTGCAATGAAGCGGTCTCATTGGTATGACCCGGGGACTGATAAGTGCCCGGGACACTTCTGAAGCTTATTGCGATTCTATTCCAGCTATTAATTACTGCGATCGCGAGTGTAAGATCAACAATTTCCTTTTCGCTAAAATATTGAGATACGAGAGAATAAATTTCGTCCGGTACGTGTGTATTGGAAACATCTGTCACCGCTTCAGTCCATACCATCGCAGCCCGTTCGCGGTCCGTGTAGTATGCTGTTTCACGCCACGCACTCAATCCATAAAGTCGCTGCTCGGTTTCGCCGGCTTCTCTCGCATCTTTTGTATGCATATCAATACAATAAGCACATCCGTTCATCTGGGACGCGCGTACTTTCACCAATTCAAGAAGTGATTGTTCAAGTCCGCTTGATTTCACATAATCATCGAGATTGTGCAACACTCTATATCCGGCAGGTGAAACTTTCACAAAATTCAATCGCGGCTGCATAACATTCTCCATTGCCAGTTCACACTGAGCTTTCTTCTTGTCACTCCTTTAACTATAACAATGGAGTTAATATCTAAATTCCATGGGACCAGAATATTGAACTACTCCATAACTTTGGAACGGGACGAAACGAACATGGAGGCCAGCCCCAACACGAAGGAGAGAGTGCTCACAGACGCCGGAGAGTTCAACTGCGGGCTCACAATGCAGCGACCAGCTGGAAGAAATGATGAGGCGAGCATGGCGCCGAGGTAATGCTCCATAGTTTAGTTCTCCATTTTATCTACCATTTGATTTAGGAATTACCGTTTACCGTTGACGGGAGATCACCATGCATCCATCTTATGAAGCACTTTCGGGTTGAGTGCGTTATTTTTTGCAAAACCGTCTCTCAGGTGAATGTTAATTCTCTTTTCCATATCAACTGGAAATTTTGGCGCAGGTTTGATCAGCTTCTCACCATACGCGTTCAACATAATTTCTCTAAATACCGGAAGTGCAATCCGGCCGCCTGTTTCTTTTGCTCCGAGAGTACAGTTGTCGTCAAAGCCTACACGGACGGCTACGGTGATTCCTTCAGGTCCAAATGTAGAACCCACGAAAAGCGCGTCTTTAAAATTGTTCGTTGTTCCCGTTTTTCCCATCACAGCGAACGGAAGACCATAGGTATCCAACGCATGAGCTGTCCCACTGGGCATGCGCACGACACCGCGCAGGCCTTCCTGTATGAGCGAAAGCGCTTCACCGTCGACATCGACCGGAGATGACCGGCGTTCGCTTTCACCTATCACTTCACCAGAATCAAAAACAATTTTCCGAATCACGTAAGGTTGTGTGAGTGTACCCGAAGCAATCGTACGGTATGCATTGGCAAGCTCCAGCAAATTCAATTCTGATGCCCCCAATGCTATTGAAACAAACGAGTGCAGCGGCGATCGTATCCCCAGATTACGTGCTGTCTTTAGAATGCTCGCTATACCAACCTGCTCAGCAATCCAAACCGCAACGGTATTTCTGGACTCCGCCAATGCCATTCGGAGAGTAATCAACCCTTTAAATCGGCCATCATAATTTGATATCCATTTTGTCGTTTGGCCATCAGTATCTGCAACGAGGATAGGTCCGTCGGGTACCCTGGAATCGAGATTAAAAATACCTGTACGAAAAGCCGCGAGATAGACAATCGGCTTCATTGCGGATCCAGGCTGACGTAATGAATTCGTTACGCGGTTGAAATCACGGTTCGCACTGGAACGCCCCCTGTAAGATTGGCGGCCGCCGGTCTCGGCGAGGATACTCGCATCAGAGTTACTGAGAACGACGACGGAGCCCTGGATGACGCCTTTGGCGCTCGGATGGCGCTGTTCATACTCCACAAGTCCGCGTTCCAACGCTTGGTTAGAAATTTCCTGAATCCGGGCGTTCACTGTTGAGTGAACCTGGATATGACCTTGAAACAGATCATATTCATTAAGATCGGCACGACAAGATTTGAGTTCTTGCAGGACATTTTCCACAACCGCAGAAGATCCAATCGTCTTGGCTTTGATCCGTAACGCCGGTTCAATTGGGCGCTGTCGAGCTCCTGCAGCCTGATCCGGAGAAATGAATCCTCTCGCCGCCATAAGTTCCAGGACCTGATTCCTGCGCTGTAAGACTCTCTCCGTTTGACTCGCATTTGGCGCGTAATAACGAGGCGACTTTACGGCACCTGCCAGCGATGCTGCCTTGTCTGCATCCTCTACAGTAAATGTGGAGAGAGGACGGTCAAAATAATATTCTGCTCCCTTCGCAAATCCGTACTGACCGTTTCCCATATAAATCAAACTCGCATATCGGGCCAATATTTCTTCCTTTGCGCGACGTTTCGAACCAAATTGCGTCTGCATCTCTCCTTCGAGCCACAACGACAAGCGTATCTCTTCCAATTTTCGGAACAACATGTTGACCATTCGAGCACCAATCACGCGCGAGAGCATGCGCGCGAGACTTTGACTGTGCCGAAGCTGCTCGCTATTTTCCTGGGCCATCATGGGTTTGAGAAAATAACCGCGCACCAGTTGCTGAGTAATGGTCGATCCCCCTTGTGGGAAGATCGCAGCATTATTGATCTCATTTTGTTGCCCAAGGTGAGTCAGGCGCCCCATCAAATTCAGGAACTTGATTTTACAAAGCGCCCGGGCAAATCCGGATTTATCAAATCCATTATGTGAAAAGAAGTTTTTGTCTTCTGTCGCAATGATCGCGTCACGAACAATGGGCGGAATGTCTCCATACTGAGTGATTTGACGACATTCTGAGGCCATTTCAATGAAAGGCTGATCATTCACATCGTAGATGTGTCCAACAGATGGAAAATCAAATCGGCTGAATGCACGCAAATCGGGGAGATTATTCCGATTATAATAGACATACTGAATTCCCGCGACAACCAGGGTCGCTGCCAATAGTATTGTCCCTAAGAGAAAGAGAGCTGCACATTTCCGTAATGGGAGCTTGCTGATACGGCTGTCATGAATTTTCCGCAGCACGATACGGAGACCCGCGAGGATGTTGTTCAACCAGGTTTGTCCAGGAATACTAAAGGTCGATCGAATACGATTTAAATAATTTCCAATATTCATTGCGTCGAGAAGACAACTCTTTCTCATTGAGAGGCGAGAACCCTCGCTGACTAATGAAGAAGTATACCGATGACTGCGTTGAGAAGTAATAGCTCGGAAGGATGAAAAAGGGATTAATTCTCATTCGCCAATAGACAGGTGTGGACGACCGATTCAATGTTGAGGAGAGGAACACTCCTCGCTTATGAAAAGGACTAATCCCTTTATCATCCCTTTGCTCTATTACGGTTCATGAATTTCTTTCGTACTCTTCATGAGGAATAATGCACATCGGACAAGAATCCGATACACTCCCGCCCTTCCACTCATCTCTTTCAATGTGTGCAGAAATTGAGAGATTCTCGGAACGGCGCTCGTTCACTTATCGTCATGAAAGGGCGATCACGATGAAACAATCGAAGCTCATGTTCCTGATTTGTGCTCTGGTCTTGACGGGCATAGCAGTGACTTCGTTAAACTGTATGTTCCCGGGGAGCATGAATGGAAGAATCGGTATTAATATCAGCGATCAGCCTGCTTGGGGACCTGAAGGGTATGATTACGCTGAATACTATTACATTCCTGAAATAGACTGCTACTACTCCGTCTCCGAACATCAATATATTTATAAAGACGGACCGGCATGGAGACATAGCTCTGTGCCGCCTTCGACCGTCAGCGGATATGATCCATACCATTCATACAAAATTGTCATCAATGAACATAATCCGTATGATTACCATGCACGCGACCAGGCGAGATATGAAACATACAAGCACAAGAGGGATCAGCCGGTTATCCGGGACAGCCGCGATTCTAAATACTTTGAGAATAAAGATCATCCCGAGCATGATAAATGGGTAAAAGGACAACATCGGAATTGAGCTGCTCTCCAGTGGGTGTTCAAATGTGGATCCGGTAAATCACCGCCACCCACTGGTAATAGTTTTTACAGGCAGGTTCTCCCGTCACGTGTCTCAGTACGGATAGCCAATGGCAAGGTTGAGTGTAAGGTTATTCGATCTCCACGAAGGGTCGCCGAAATTGATCTTCTTTATGACCCAACGCTCGCCCTGAGGCAGGTACGGGATGCGGAGCGGGAATGCAAGGTCAAATCGAAGAATAAAAAAAGAGAGATCAAGCCGCAGCCCGGCACCTGCTCCAACCGCCAGTTCATCGAGAAATGTTTTTTCGGAGAACGTACCGCCGGGGCGTCCGGGATCTTCCCGCAGCAGCCAGATATTTCCGGCATCGATGAAGAGTGCACCTTTGAGAATACTGATGAGAGGAAACCGGTACTCGGTATTTACTTCAAGTTTGATATCCCCGGCCTGGTCCATAAAGGATTTTGCAGCGAGGCTGTCAGGAATTTTGTACGAACCGGGGCCTAGAGCACGCGCGCTAAATGCACGCACACTATTACTTCCCCCGATAGTGAACTGTTTCACATAGGGCATGGTCGCAGAGTTGCCGTAAGCGACACCGATCCCTGCGATCAACCTGCTGGCAAGGGAAGTTCTTTGATCCACCGTGTTGTTGTAGTACCTCAAGTCGATATCAAATTTGTAGTACTCTGAATATGCTGTTCCGAATATTTCATAGGGAGTATCGGAAGTCGCTCGTTGTTTGTAAAATAGTGATTGCCCGAGCTGCAACAGGTTCCCCGAGAGATCTATGCTTCCTTTAAAGTACAAATGGTTCTGATGATCCCTGTCAAGCTGGTCATTGTAGGTGAAGGAATAATTCTGTCCAATGATAAACTGTTGTTCGAAACTCTTTTTCAACAGTGGATTGGCACTTAACAACTCGTTGAATTTCTGTGTTGCATTTGCCAGATGCGCAAACGTAATCGAAAGCGGGCTAAAATCGTGTTCCTTGTTGATGGATTCCTTCCAGTGGTATCCAAATGATGCATCTACCGAGAACAACTGATAGTATTTCAATCGATCCAGCAAATTAAATCCGAGCACCATGCGTGTCTTCGGTACAAAGAGGCTCGATACATTATCCAGTCTGAACGGAACAAGGAACTTCGGCAGATCTAATTCTCCGCGCATACCGAACTGATACGAATTACCTCCCGATTGTCCACTGCCGACAGGCATCTCAAAGCCCAATTCACCACTGAGGGTAAAAAGTTCAGCCCCGCCGAACAAATTTTTATTTCGAAAGCTGGAATTAAACACCGGCCCTGCAAGATTGTTGGATTTGGAAACGCCCTGCAATTCAAAGCGAATATTTTTCATCGGCAGCGGTGTCAGGGAAATATGAACATCCAGACTTGAGATGCCGGCGGAATCGGCCTCTGCAAATCGTATATTCACAAACTTGAACACGCCGAGATTCATGAGCCTGTTCAATGTGAGATCGTGGGTACCTCTATTGTAGAGAATACCTTTCTTAAAAAATATCGAACGAACAATAACGTCCGGGTCAAAATTTTTATCAAGATCAATGTAGGAACAGCCGCCAACGATGACCGTGTCGCCGGCAGATGTTGCGGCACTGTCTCTGTTCAGCGAATAACCGGAGGTGACAAAGATATTGCCAATCGTATAGACACGTGCTGCCGCTGCAGGAATATCCCTCTTGATTTGAAGTGAGAGATCGACCGACTTATTGCCGGCAGTACTATCCGCTTGAAAGAACATGAAGTCGGGGGAAAAATAGAAATAGCCTATTTCTTTCAGCGCAGCATCTATGCGTTCCCGTTCCTGCTTTAGTTTCTCAAGATCATATTGGGTTCCGGCTACGAGAATTGTTTTTCCCATAGTGGAACGAATTGCTTCACCCAACGTCACATTGCCGGACTTTACACTCACTCCATTGATTCTGTATGGTGATTGAATTGCAATATTGTATTGAATGTCTGCGGTGGTTTCCGTT
>Ga0105104_10001652_pt1 | contig 16683 bp, 12 predicted proteins | sample PPLLaktember2015_3_FD_87034 | JGI IMG/M metagenome (GOLD analysis project Ga0105104, IMG submission 87034) | Freshwater sediment microbial communities from Prairie Pothole Lake near Jamestown, North Dakota, USA - PPLs Lake P7 Core (6) Depth... | ecosystem: Environmental > Aquatic > Freshwater >... | reverse complement strand
TTTTACCCATCCGGTCAACAACGTAAAGAATAATGCCCAGGAGAATCAACATGCAGGCAATCAGGACCGGATTGCGAAAAACGGTTTCAGCGACATTTTCAAGCAGGTAACCAATCAGCGCTCCGGGAATCGTCGCCAGCACCAGGTACCAGAAAAGTTTCCCCTCCCTTTCCCCGGGGCTGGTAAACCCCTTGTTCAACAGGTTCAGCCAGTCTTTCCAGAAATATATTACTACCGCGATCAGCGTTCCGACATGCAGGGCAATATCAAAGGTAAGACCGGAATAGGACCAGTTTAAAAGCCAGGGGACCAGCACCAGATGCGCCGAGCTGGATATCGGCAGGAATTCACCCAGTCCTTGAACCAACCCCAGAATAACCGCCTGTGTAATGTCCATAATGTCCTCTTTTTAATCCCGGCTGCTGCGGGAGGAGTGTTGATTCTCCGCAGCCTGCTCCGATATAATAACGTTCATTTCAAACCTCGACAGCCTGCTGCGAGGTGGTTGATTCATTCTTGCCTGATGATCCGCGTCGCTGCGATGCCATACCTGAATATGACCAATTTGTCCAATGTCATTATCATTAGCCAGTCAGGGCATCGAGCTTGACACACCCCTTCATTATGCTTATATTTCCGTTGTCCGGTTATCCTGTTTCCCGGCGCACCCGGCAAACCCTTTCCCCGAGGTAAAAAATGGCAAATCCTGTGTTTCACAGTTTATATCAGTCGCAAAAAGATTTTTTTCACTCCGGAAAAACGCGCGAAATCGGATTCCGGATTGATGCACTGAAAAAACTCCGGGAAACTATTTCGGCGCATGAGAAGGATATTTACACCGCCGTTCATGCAGATCTGCACAAGGAAGAAACGGACACTTATGCCACGGAAATATCCGGCGTCTACGATGAAATAAAAAACGCCATCAGCAATGTCCGTGATTGGGCGGCGCGCGAAAAAGTCCCTACACCCACCTTCATGATGCCCTCCAAAAGCTACATTTACAAGGAACCTTACGGTGTGACGCTGATCATCGCACCCTGGAATTATCCATTTCAGCTTCTGATGATGCCGCTGGTCGGAGCGATCGCCGCAGGCAACACGGCTATCCTTAAACCATCGGAATTGTCATCCCACACAGCGGCCATTATCGAAAGAATCATCAATACCGCATTTCCGAAAGAATATATTTGCGTTGTTCAAGGCGCGGTGGAAGAAACCCGCTCACTTTTGGAACTACCGGTGGATTACATTTTCTTCACCGGCAGCGTCCCCGTGGGCAAAGAGGTGATGGCCGCGGCGGCAAGAAATCTAACGCCACTCACGCTGGAACTGGGCGGAAAAAGCCCGGCTATTGTCCATGAAAGTGCAAACATCCAGACAGCCTCCAGACGCATCAGCTTCGGCAAATTCATGAATGCCGGGCAAACTTGTATTGCGCCCGACTACGTCCTGGTTCACGAAACGGTGAAGGACGCTTTTATCGCGGAACTCATCAAGGCCATTCAAAAATTTTACGGCAAAGATGCCTCAACCCACCCGCGGTATTGCCGCATCATCAACGACCGCCATTTTCAGCGGCTGACCTCTATGATCGATTCATCAAAAATTGCTTATGGAGGTAAAACCAGCCCAGTTGACCGCTATATCGAACCGACGATTTTATATCCTGCCGGCTGGACAGACAACATCATGCAGGATGAAATATTCGGCCCGATACTGCCCGTTATCCCCTATTCCAGTCTTGATGAGATTATCGACAAAATTAACAAACGTCCCAAGCCGCTTGCGTTGTATATGTTTGTTAACGATAAAATTATTCGCAGGAAGATCATTCGTGAAACATCTTTTGGGGGAGGTGCCGTCAACAATACCATCATGCACATTGTTTCTCATTACCTGCCCTTCGGCGGTGTAGGCTCAAGCGGTCAGGGCCGTTACCACGGCAAATACAGTTTTGATACTTTCTCTCATACCAAAAGCATTCTGCGCAGCTACAATCTTACCGATGCTGTTGATATCGCCGCGCCCCATGGAGGCAAATTAATGAAGTTCATTTTAAAATTTATTAAATAACTAAACATTCAAGGAAAGGGACCCCGATGAATAAAGTCTTTATACTGGCAGCCCTCTGCGCACTATTATTGCTGAGCGCCTGTTCCGCTCCCAGGATCAACATTCTTGATTCAAATGAGGATCCCCTCCGGGAATTTACGCTGGAAGGAAAAGGGAGAGAAAAAATCTTGGTGATCCCGGTAAACGGAATGATTTCCGCTTCGCCCAAAACAGGACTGCTCAGCTCAAAGCCCGGCACTGTGGAGCAGGTTGTCGCACAGCTCAACAAGGCCCGAAGCGATTCTCAAATCAAAGCCGTTATCCTTAAAATCAACTCATCCGGCGGAACGGTAACGGCAAGCGACATGCTCTACCACGAAATCGTTTCCTACAAAGAGAAAACGGGCAATAAAATTTCCGTCATCATGATGGATTCCGCAGCATCCGGCGCTTATTATATTTCACTGCCTGCGGATTTGATCATGGCACATCCGACTACCCTGACCGGGTCCGTGGGGGTTATTTTCATGCGCCCAAAGGCGGTAGGGCTGATGGGTAAAATCGGCCTGGATGTCGAAATCAGCAAATCGGGCAAAAACAAGGATATGGGCTCACCTTTCCGCGAATCAAGCCATGAAGAGAAAATCCTCATGCAAAACACTGTCGATCAGTTCGCAAGGCGATTTACCGGTCTTGTCCGGCAGCATCGCAAGATGGATGCGCAGCAGCTGAATACCGTTTCCACTGCCCGTGTATTTACAGCTGATGAAGCCCTGCGCCTGAATCTGATCGATAAAATCGGGTATGTCAATGACGTTGTCCAAGGCACCAGGAAGATGGCCGGTGTTGACGAAGACGCCAGGGTGATCGTTTATAGAAGACAGTCCGTTCCGGATGACAATTATTATCACACTCCGGGTGCGTCCGCCGAAAGTGTTCACCTGTCGGCGATTCACATTGCTTTGCCGGATATATTACAGGCCGGGGCCGGCTTTTATTACCTCTGGCCCGGGGCAATCAAGTTTGAATGATCACGATGCGATACCTTTTCTGTAAATATGGCTATTATTGAAATCCGATCCCTGACGAAAACGTTCGGCAAAATCCGGGCTGTGCGCGGAATTGATCTGACTATCGAAAAGGGCGAAATCTTTGGACTCCTAGGCCCCAATGGCGCCGGCAAGACGACGACCATCGGCATGCTCTGCACCATCATCCGCCCCACATCCGGCAACGGCATCATCGCCGGTTTTGATATCGCTAAACATCCAACACAGGTCCGTCAGAATGTCGGCATCGTTTTTCAGGATCCGACACTGGACACGATTCTCACCGGCCGTGAAAACCTGCAGCTTCATGCGCGCCTCTACGGCATACCGGCACGGGATCGCAGCCGGTGGATCGAAGAAATGCTGGAACTGGTTGATCTCACGGAACGTGCCGATGATCTTACCAAAACCTATTCCGGAGGTATGAGACGCAGACTGGAACTGGCGCGAGGTCTTTTGCACCGTCCGGCCGTTTTGTTTCTGGATGAACCGACACTGGGGCTCGATCCTCAAACACGCGCCCGCACGTGGGAATACATACGTAAAATGGCGCAAAAAGAAAGAACCACGGTGGTGCTCACCACGCACTATATGGAAGAAGCCCAACTCATGTGCGACCGCATCGGCATCATCGACACGGGCCGGATCATTGCGCTCGATACGCCCGGTAATATGATCGACATGCTTGGCGGCGATATTGTCGCGATCAATTCTCCCTCGCCACCGCTGAATAAAATACTTTCGCTGCCTTACGTATCTGCGATAAAAACAGTTGGCGACACGATAGAAATCACCATGAAATCGGCGCACCTGCATCTGGCTGAGATTTTATCTCTGATAGACAATGTTGTAAGTGTCGAGATAAGGAAACCCACGCTCAACGACGTTTTTATCAAACTCACCGGCCGAGATATTCGTCAGGAAGACGCGGATAATGGCGGGGGCTGGGTTGAAACCATCGCCCGGTATAGACAGCGGGGAAAATGAAGGGATGAATTCGCATAACGTTCAAAGAGAACTTCTGGGCATTTCCGCGGTGTGGTGGCGGGAGTTCAAGGTCTTCTGGCGAGAAAAAAGCCGCATCATCTCCAGCGTGGTTCAACCGCTGATGTGGCTTTTCCTGTTCGGCAGCGGCATTGGCGCCAGCCTCTCCGTGGGCTCCGTCAATTATCGCGATTATATTTATCCAGGCATACTGACCATGTCGGTGATTTTTGGCTCCGTGTTTTTTGGTCTCTATATCATCTGGGACCGGAAACTCGATGTACTCAAGGCCGTTCTTGTCGCACCCGTAACGCGCATCAGCATTTTTTTCGGGAAAGTGCTGGGCGGATGCACCGACGTCCTTTTGCAGGTGGCAATCCTTTTTGCCTTTTCCTTTCTATTTCCATCGATAAATCCGTGGGGCATTCCCCTGGCCTTCTTGTTGTTGCTTGTCACATCGATTGCTTTGGTTTCACTGGGACTGGCTCTAGGTTCGCTCTTGGAGAGCCTGGAAGGCTTTCAGGTCATTTCAGCCTTTCTGATATTTCCGCTTTTTTTCTTATCCGGCGCCCTCTTTCCTATAGATGAAAAACTGCCCTCCTGGCTTGGCGGGCTGGTAAAAATCAATCCCCTCAGCTATACCGTTGACGGTGTGCGCGGTGCCCTTTTGGGAATAAACACGCATCCGATATATATCGATCTCGGCATTATCACGCTCTTTGCCGCGGTCATGCTGATTCTGGGAAGCATTCTTTTCAGCAGAATGAAATAATGATCCATTACACCAGGCCAATGACGGCATCTTCGGAACTTTATTTTTTGAAGTCTCGGATAGAATCATAAGGTGCATGTACGTCATCAAATTATGCAGAGATACATGTGAAGCCGACGTTGCCTGGGGAATACGCGCATTGCCAATATCAGCCACAAACGGGTCGTCAAGCTTCATCCAGGAAGGATACTTGTCAAAAAGGAAGTGTTCATACGATGGCGACACAGCGCATCGCTGCTTAATTCTGTATTTAAACACTATAATAAATTACGCTGATAATTTCAAAAACCTGTGCTAACGTAATAACAAACACATCATTATAATAATTAAGCAGGAAGAAAAATAATTTATGGATAAAATTGTTGGAATAGATATCGGTTCGGTTGCACTTTCCATTGCGTTGATTGATCAAAAAGGAGCTGTCGTCGAGTCATTCTACCGGTTCCATCAGGGCGCCATTGCCGACACCCTGCATTCGATGTTGAGCAGTATTGACATTAACCTGGTCGGCGGTATTGCCATGACGCAGTCCGGACCGGATATCCTGAAGGACGTAGAGCGTTTCGACACGCAAATTGCCATGATCGCGGCGGTTAAAAAATATCATGATCAGGTCGGCAGCATTTTATTTGTCGGCGGTGAGAATTTCGGTCTGATCACGTTCAACAAACAGGGCGACTACGAGCGATTCCGGTCAAACTCATCCTGCGCTGCCGGCACCGGCAGCTTTCTGGATCAGCAGGCGAAACGGCTCAACCTCAAAAGCATCGAAACACTCAGTACCGTTGCGTTTTGCAATCAGATCAGTACACCGAAGATCGCCACGCGTTGCGCCGTGTTTGCCAAAACCGATCTGATTCACGCCCAGCAGGAAGGTTATTCCGTAGGACAAATCAGCGACGGTCTTTGCGAAGGTCTGGCTAAAAACGTTATCGACACCCTGATTCCCGATTCGAACATTCATCCACCGCTGATTCTGGCAGGCGGCGTTTCCATGAACTCCGCCGTGGTCAAACATTTCCGCAACCTCCTCCAGACAGAGCCCGTTATTGGAGAACACAGCCATCTTTATGGCGCGATCGGTGCCGCTTTGCTTTACATGGAACAGACAGCTCCGACACCGCTTGCCGCAAAGAGCTGGGACGACCTTTTTGTACAGGAAAACAGGGAAAAGATTTACGGTTACCCGCCGCTGCGATTGACGCTTTCGGATTATCCCGATTTTTCCACCGACTCCAGTTATCTTTACAAACCCGTCAATAACGCCGCCGAAATTGAAGTGGACATATACCGTCCGCTGCAAAAAAAAGAGAAGGTTTACCTGGGCATCGACATCGGCTCCACCAGCACCAAGGCCGTCTTAATCAACCGCCAAAACGATGTGCTGGCAGGCCTTTACACCCAGACGTCAGGCCAGCCTCTCAGAGCCGTCCAGGGACTTTTTGAAGCCCTTGATCACATCACTGAAAATCAGGCCTGCGAATTTGTTTTCGATGGTGTCGGCACCACAGGATCAGGCCGCAAATTCATCGGCCGTATTATTAATGCCGATCTGATTATTGACGAAATAACCGCTCACGCGCGCGCGGCTTTTGAGCTCAACAACGAAACGGACACCATCATAGAAATCGGCGGTCAGGACGCCAAATTCACAACTTTGCAAAACGGGATGGTCACCTCTTCCGTCATGAACAATGTCTGCGCCGCCGGTACCGGCAGCTTCATTGAGGAGCAGGCCGTAAAACTCAGCGTGAGCCTTACCGACTATGCCGGACGCGCAATAAACACCCCGTCACCCATTTCCAGCGACCGCTGCACCGTTTTCATGGAACGCGATATCAACAATTATCTAACGGAAGGATATTCCGTCGATGAGGTGCTGGCAAGCGTTTTGCACTCTGTATGCGAAAATTATCTGTCCAAAGTCGCAGTAGAAGCCGCCATTGGACAAAATATCTGTTTTCAAGGCGCCACCGCCCGCAACCGGGCGCTTGTTGCCGCTTTCGAACACCGTTTGAATAAACCCATTTTTGTATCCAAATTCTGCCACTTGACCGGCGCTTTAGGGAGCGCGCTGATCCTGGCGGAAAACGCTGTTCAAAAATCCGCTTTCCGCGGCCTTGCCCTCTGTCACGAAAATATACCGGTGGAAAATGAAGTGTGCGAACTGTGCCATAACAACTGCAAGATCAACAGGGTCACCGTTCAGGGAGAGACTGTCGCCTTCGGATTTCTGTGCGGGCGGGATTACGACACCAAACACTACGTCGGTTCAACCAAAAAACAATACGACCTGATCAGGGAACGAAGTCTGGTTTTCCCGCTGCCCAAAAAACCCGCTTTTTTCAAAAAGAAGGTCACCATCGGCATTCCCAACGCCCTGTATCTGGCCGAAGAGATGCCTTTATGGAAGTATTTCTTTGCTACACTCGGCGTGGAAACCGTCACGTCTGAAAATCTTAAGAACGCCGTCAAATCCGGCAAGAAACTGACCGGCGCTGAATTTTGTGCACCGGTAAACGCCTTTTTCGGTCATGTGCAGTATCTGGTGGACAAGTGCGATTACATCTTCCTGCCTTTTTATCTGGAAGCCCCCAAACAAAAAGACGAGGATTTCCGCTACTACTGCTATTATACTCAATTTGCGGCCTCTCTTGCGGCGGGTATGAAAAGCATGCGCCTGAAAAATAAAACCATCATGCCGGTGATTGACCATTACTCCTTCCAGTCACGCATTGAGCTCTTTTCCATCCTGAAATCTATTCTGAACACCGGCTACTGGGAAATTTACAACGCTTACGAAGCGGCGTTGGCCTTTTACAATGAAGGCCGCGCAAATCTCCTCAATGTCTATGAAAGAGAAAAACCCGCGGGCGGTGAAATCAGCGTGGCTCTTCTGGGCAGACCTTACGCCATTATGCAGAAATCAATAAATAAGGGGATTCCGGAAATCTTCAGCGCGCTCGGCATTAAAAACTTTTATCAGGACATGCTGCCCGCGGAACAGGAGGATTTCTCCGAAATCGAACCGTTGCTCAAGAGAATGCATTGGAATTATGCCGCGCGGATCCTGAAAGCCGCGCTCTATATCGCCCGTTCGCCCGGTTTGTATCCGGTTTATGTAACGTCATTCAAATGCAGCCCTGATTCCTTCACACTGGATTATTTTAAGCGGATTATGGACAAATACGGCAAGCCTTATTTGATTCTCGAACTCGACGAACACGACTCCAACGTCGGTTATGAAACCCGTATTGAAGCGGCCGTGCGTTCCTTTAACAATCACCATAAACACATAGACCTGCGACTGGTTTCCTCCCGATTGCTGCCGCTCAATTCCGCAAGCACCTCAAGGATCAGGAACAAGACCCTTCTTTTCCCCTGTTTTGACCCCATCAATTCCAAACTCCTGGAAGCGGTGTTTATCCGGGAAGGGGTTGACGCGAGGATGGTGCCACTCACAGAAAAAGTAATTCAGCGCGGCCTGCGCACCAACAGTGGCCAATGCCTGCCCGTCAATTTAATCGCGCAGAGCTACATGGACTATATTGAAGAAAATCTACTGGATCCATCCCAGACCGTCGGCTGGATTTTCGACAGCCACGTCGCTTGCAATATCCGGCTTTATCCGCAATTGATCAAAGGCATCATGGAGGCCGCAGGCCGCAGCATGGAACACGTGGAGGTGTATGTCGGCAAAATGTCTCTGGGGGATATATCCATGCAGGCCTCCATTGAGGCCTACTTCGCGCATATGTTCGGCGGCATGCTGCGCAAGATCGGCTGCAGGATCAGGCCCTATGAAAAAGAAAAAGGAATGACGGATAAAGTAATTGTCCAGTCAGTCAATGTTCTCTACAACACCCTTCTCGGAGGCAGGAGCAAGGATGACGACCTCGCGCGTGTCATCAGCCTGTTCAAAAAGATAGAAACGATCCCCGGCCAGCGTCCGAAGGTCGCCATTTTCGGCGACATGTATGCACGCGATAATGACACTTTCAATCAGAATTTAATTCACTGCATCGAACAGTACGGCGGTGAAGTCATCACGACACCGTTTAATGAATTTGTCAAACTCGTTGCCAGCCCTTACATGCGGCGGTGGTTTCTGGAAGGCGAGTTCATGGACGTCCTGGTCACCAAGACGCTCATCACTCTGGTCAACCAGTTGGAGAAAAGCTATTATAAAATGTTCAATGAGCTGCTCAACGAACCGGCTATGGACAGCGACATCGACTATAAAATAATTTACGAGCACTTTGACGTCACCGTCCAGCACTATGGCGAATCGGCTGACAATCTGCTCAAGATTGCTGCGCTGATGCAGCATTATCCTGATATCTCGCTTTTTGTGCAGACGAATCCAGCCTTCTGCTGCGCCGGCCTGGTCACCGAAGCGATGGCCTCACGCATCGAGGAATACACGGGAGTTCCCGTTGTCACCCTCAACTACGACGGCACCGGTAAGAATATCAACTCCAAGGTGAGTCCTTACATAAAATTTCCTCGCAGGAAATCGGAAAAGGTTATCGCCCGGGCCGGAGAAAGATAAACAACAGGGAACAAGGTTGATACATCTATGACGTCACGCACAAAACCGGCAAACCTGATCTATGACGTTGATGAAAGCCCGAAAATCGGCGCTCTTGTCCTGCTAGGTTTTCAACACATTTTTCTGCTTGCCATCGCGTTTGTTTTTCCCGTATTGATTATTGACAGCATTGGCGGCACCGAAAATGATGCGCGGCATCTCATTTCCATGGCCATGCTCGTCACAGGCATCGCAACGATTCTTCAGGGATTGAATAAAGGTCCTGTCGGCTCGGGGTATCTGTGCCCCCTTCTCAACGGCCCGGCCTTTCTCTCCGCTTCCATCATGGCAGGCAAGGCCGGCGGGCTGCCGCTTATTTTCGGTATGACGTTTATCGCCGGCCTGTTTGAAGCATTTTTCTCCCGAGTGGCCGTCAGAATGCGCGCCTTCTTTCCCGCCGAAGTAACCGGAACCATCGTGACTATGGTAGGTATCGAGGTGATCCCCTTTTCCATGAAAAAATTCGTTGGCATGGACGCGATCCATTTAACCCCTGATCCGATAGAATCAGCCGTTGCCCTGGTGACGCTTGCGGCCATGATCGGCCTGACGGTCTGGGGAAAAGGGAAAATCCGCCTCTTCTCGGTGCTGATCGGCATGCTTATAGGATACACGCTGTCTTTTTTTCTGGGTATTATCGGACCCGAGCAGTTCAGTCACTTCAAAGAATCTGCATGGTTTTCTTTACCCGCGCTAGGTTCATACGGTCTGTCCTTCAGCACGGCTCTCATTATTCCCTTCGTGGTGGCAGCCCTCTCTTCCGCCCTGAAAACGATGGGAGATCTTACTACCTGTCAGAAAATAAACGACGCGGCTTGGAAACGCCCTGATATGAAATCCATCAGCAGGGGAATCCTGGCGTGCGCATCCGGCAACCTGATGTCGGGCCTGGCAGGGGCCCTTGGCCAGTCTCCATCATCCAGCAATATCGGCCTTTCCATTGCTACGGGAGCCACGAGCCGGACCATCGCCTATGCAACGGGGGGCATCCTGATTGCGCTTGCCTTCATGCCGAAGATTGCGGCAGTTTTCGTCATCATGCCAACGCCGGTTATGGGCGCCAGCCTGATCTTCGCCGTCAGTTTCATGGTGCTTGCCGGCATTCAGATCATGCTCTCGCGCATGATCGACTCCAGAAAAACTTTCGTCATCGGGATGTCCATCATCTTTGGACTGAGCGTGGACCTGATCCCGGGAATCTATAACGGTCTGCCCGGTGTGATCAAACCGTTCTTCCAGTCTTCCCTCTCCGTGGCTACGCTGTGCGCAATCATCCTGAACATGTTCATGAGAATCGGAATCGCTAAAACCGCTTATCTTGCGCTTGTTCCCGGTGTTGACTCATCGGAAAAAATATTTGCCTTCATGCATAAGCAGGGCGGCCTCTGGGGCGCCATGCCCGACGTGATCGACCGCGCCGCTGCGGCCATTAACGAAACATTCGAGGCTGCTGAAGTAAAATCGGCTGCCGAGGGTCCGTTGCAGGTTGCCGTTTCGTTCGACGAATTCAACCTGGATGTTGAAATAACCTACCTGGGGATGCGGATGGTCATTCCTGACGTCAAACCCTCGGAAGAAGAAATCATGATATCTCCCGAAGGCCTTGCCAAACTTTCGCTATTTCTTATTCATGAAAACGCTGACAGGGTGGAATCGCATGTTAAGAATGGACAATGCCGAATCCTGCTGCACTACAATCATTAAATTTTCAATTATTTGGTAGACTCCGACCAGCACTCACTCCATGCTGAAGAGGAAGCACCCTCCGATTTGCACATGGCATTACAGTTTGCAAATTCCGCGGCACAAAGTCGATTATCCGCCGTATAATTATAGCAGGGCTGTTGTTTTTCACCGCAGCAACTGTAGCATTTATTGATTCGTGCCAGACGTTCTTTTTCCGCTGCTACAGACGCCTTATCGTCTTCAGTGCCTCCTTTTTTTTCCTCATCTGCCGCCGCTTCATTTGCGGATTCCTGAAAGCTCTCCCCTAGCACACATTTCATGCCAGTTTGGGGGGAAGAAGTGATGAACTGATTGCCATTACGGTCAACGCACTTATAAATTTCCCCTGCCTGGGCAAGGGTTATAAAAACAAAAAAAACAAAAAGAGTATTGAATATGACCTCCCTCATTTTTTCCTCCTTCTTTGAATCAATCATTATTCGTTAAGTATATCACTTTCCTGATGATTAATATAGTACCCTTATCAGGATTGTTGTTACTCAAGCGCAACCCCTGTCACCCACATGAGCTCGCACGAGTTGGCGCCGCTGTCTTCCCGGGTAAGTGATGAACGCCAACTCCCGCCTTCGGAATCCTTAACGTTGATCAGATAGCCCTCGAGCCTGACAATTTCACCTCTGCGAACTTTGAACAGACTCGATTTGATATTGTCATCCGCCGGGACAAGATGCGTATTGGCTGAATTGCGCACAATGAGGGCAGGATCTATTGGCGGAGCATCCCTCCAGCTGTAATGATACCAGCGATTGCCTTGACTGATATTAAGTTGTCTGGTGATGGCATTGTCAGACATCGGCCCCCAGCCCAGTGCAAAATCTATCGGAGAGAGTTCTGCCCAACGCCCGCTCCGGTAGCGTTCGATGGACAGGACCTTGGCGCGAATCTTATAGTATGCAACAGGCTGAATTTCAAAGCCCGGCCTTTGCATCGTTGTTGCATCAGTACTTTCCTGTGTGGGCTGCTCTAGTACAGGCCCGATATTGTCAACCCGTTTCTGCTCCAACTTGCTATACATGCAATAACTGATGCAAACGACCAGCAGCAAAATGATTACGATCATTGATAGCGGCTTCTTTGCCCTTTTGGCAGATATTGTTGAAGTGCCAGATCGGTTTTTTGATGGATTGAAGTCTTCAGGGGTCAGCTTGGCAAAAATGACACCGCAGTGAGTGCATTCAAGCTTATCGTCTTCCTGGTTTGTTCCGCATTTAGGACAAATCATTGTTCGATCTCCAGACTTGAGAAATGTGATAAACTCTGGCGACGAGTGCACATTGTTTAACAATATTATTTGCTACTTTGTGCCATAAATTAAGACAAGTGAATAAAGCAAGAGAATAATCTGAAATGATAAAAAATTTTGACAGGAAACAGGTCAACCTTTTTCAGGAATCTTTTCATTCCGTTAGAAAACCATTAGAAAAAACCCTCAAAACACAGAAAAGGGATTAGCAGTTTTTGCTAACCCCTTGTAATTATTTGGTAGCGGGGGTAGGATTTGAACCTACGACCTTTGGGTTATGAGCCCAACGAGCTACCAAGCTGCTCCACCCCGCGTCAGGTTGCTGTCTAAAAAGAAAATCTATAGATCACTATTACCTGTGTTTGTCAAGGTGATATTTGAACGCCGTTATGAATCACTGTCTAGAAAATGAAAACCGCTGCTGCAACAACAGTCGTGTACCAGTTGTTCTTGACGATGGTTGACTGCGTAATGTTGCGCGTGCTAACGATTTTGCCGCTGATTTTGAATATTTCCTTTTTCTCGTCCCAGCTTTCATCAATATCAAAATCAATGCCCAAGGTCGAAGCTAGCATGGCGGCGGCCAGATCTTCTGAATAATCACCGGTTTCTTTTTCCGTCCTTCCAAAAGCATGATGCTCACTGATATAACCGTAGGCTTTTTTATCGGCGGGAATGGCCAATCCGACCGACGAAGCCAGCAGACGGCGCGGTTCGTTGCTGCAGCATCGGCTCATCACGCAAAACGTGATAGCGCCTGTCTGCAATTCTTTCAGTCCCTGCGTTTTGGAAATTAATTTACAGCCCGGCGGAAAAATACTGGATACCTGGACCAGATTGCACTTTTCGATACCGGCGTCACGCAGGGCCAGTTCAAACGAATGCAACTCTTCCTTATGCGTGCCGACACCCTTGGTTAAAAAAATTTTTTTGGGAACATTCGGATTCAATTTGTCATCTCCATTCAGCGCTTATTTTGTCATATAACCCATTAATCGATAGATCAGTTTGGCTGCCATGAAATCCGGCGCCACAAGGCCGGGCAGCGGCGCCAACTCAACCACATCAAACCCGCGGATATTGCATTTACCGGCAACCAGGCGCAACAGACTCAGAACATCCCTCCAGTAAAGGCCTCCCGGTTCAGGTGTTCCGGTCGCGGGCATGATGGACGGATCGAAAACATCCAGGTCAATCGAGACGTAAACATCACCCCGCAAATCCTTACAGACGGTCTGTGTCCAGTTTTTATGATCAAACACATAATCTGCCGAATAGGACTTGACACGGCTTTTCGGCAGATAGTCGCCTTCTTCCCTGCTCATGCTGCGGATGCCCACCTGAACCAGCGAACAGCAATCAACAATCTGTCTGGCCACACAGGCATGATTATAAGGAGTCCCCTGATAGCTGTCCCGTAAATCCGCGTGCGCGTCTAGCTGAAGGACGGTCAGTTCCGGGTATTTTGCAGCAACAGCCTGAACAGCGCCCAGCGAAATACTGTGCTCACCACCCAGCATAACCGGTATCTTTCCGGCATTGACAAACCGGCCGATTTTTTTTCTTACAGCGGAAACCATGTACCTGGGGCCTCGCGCGTCTACATCCACCGGCGACGCAGTGTGAATCCCCGCCAGATAAGTGTCTTTTTTCAGTTCTTCATCATAAAGCTCCATGTTGGTCGAAGCTTCGATAATGGCTGCCGGTCCGCGCCGGCTGCCCGGCTGATACGTAGAGGTCAGATCGTAGGGCACCGGAATGACCACAAATTGAGCGTCGCGCAGTGAACACTCGGGATATATGCCACCAAAATTCATGATTCCCCTCTTTTTATGATGTCTGGTTCCTGGTTATCCGTTTTGCGGCATATCGGAAAACGCCTCAAAAAAACTCCCGAAAAGCATCAAATGGCTCGTTTTTTACAAAAAGTGCGGTTTTCTAGCATAAAGCTGAAAAGATGTCCAGTTTTTCATCAAAAAGCGTCAGACAATCAGCCGGGAGACTGGTAATAGCTTAAAAAGAATTTTCTGTTTTCATAGTATAGAAATGAGTAGTGTTTGATCCAGTCGCCCAGGGTGACAAATGTCTTTTTTCTTCCCTCCACCTCGAAATAACGCAGGACCGGTTTATGACAATGCCCCAGGATCACTGCATCATAATTCTCACGCAATTTCACCGTCGCCAGGGAAAGCATCTTTTCGACCAGATAATCACTGTTATCATCATTCACCTGCTTGCTCACTTTGGATGTCCCGGCAGCCAGTGTCCACAGCAGCGAAGCAGGAACAAAACGCTGGATATGATAGAATGAACGGCTGCGCAGAATTTTGCGGAACATCATGTAAACGCGGTCAGAATGGTCCGCCGTGTCACCATGAGCAACAAGCATTCGAAGCCTGTCCATTTCGACAGTTGCCCATTCCTCAAAAACTTCCATGCCCAGGATATCCTGAAAATATTCCTTCATGAAGAAATCATGATTTCCTTCGCACATATGGATGCGGACACCTGCTTTCTGTAAATCCAACAGTCTGCTGATAACCAGGCGGAATTCAGGATGAATATGATCGCTCCGGCAAAACCAGAAATCAAAAAAATCACCGACAATATAGAGATGGTCTATCGATGTTATTTCCCGTCCCAGCTCCCCGGTATCAATCAGCGACCGGATCTTCCCTTCCCTGAGATCATCAAGAAACTGCATAAACCGGACATATCGCTCGTCGGCAGAGTGCTTCAAATGGGCATCGGATATGAAAACAGCTTTCATAATTCTCTCTTTTTCGGTCTAAACATGCTTGTTCTTTAGCAGACAATCGCGTGCGAAACCATTATTTATTTTATTGAATCTGTCAAACAGAAAACATCAATTGATTCTTGTTTTGTCCGGTGTTTTTTGGTAGTTTTTCCGCACGGTGTTTCAGAATTTAAAGAAAGCTGATAGGGTGCAGGATAAAAAATGAGCAATCATCGAGCGTCTATTGAGCGCGCCAAGGAAGTTTTGAAAATTGAAGCGCAAAGCATTTTAAACCTGGTGGATAAAATCGATCGGAATTTTTCCCGCGCGGTCAACATGATTTACCAGTGCAAAGGACGGGTGATTATCACGGGGATCGGAAAATCCGGATTAATCGGGCGGAAAATCGTCGCCACCTTGACCAGCACGGGAACCCAGGCGCTCTTTCTGCACCCGGTGGAAGGCATTCACGGTGATCTGGGTATTGTGACAAGGGAAGATATCCTGCTGGCTATCTCGAACAGCGGTGAAACCCGCGAGTTGATGCCCATCATCAGTTCTATAAAGCACATTGGCGCGCCGATCATTTGCTTTACCGGTGTGCTAACGTCGACGCTGGCCAAAAACAGCGACATGGTCATTGACGTGTCCGTGGAGAAAGAAGCCTGTCCTTTCGGTCTGGCGCCAACATCCAGTTCCACCGCTGCACTGGCCATGGGAGACGCCCTGGCCATCGCCCTTATTGACAAACGTAAATTCCGCGAAAAAGACTTTTACAAATTTCATCCGGGCGGTTCCCTGGGAGAAAGGCTTCGGGCTACGGTCCGGGATGTCATGGTTGTAGGCGACAGAATCCCGCTGGTCCAGGCAGGAATACCCGCCCTGAAGGCCATCGGGGTCATTGACCGCATGAACGTCGGATTTGTGCTGGTAACGGATAAAAAAAATCATCTACTGGGCATTCTGACAGACGGTGACATACGCCGGATGATCAGCAAAGGCTTATCCTTTGAAGGGCTTGCCATCGACGATATTATGACTACCAATCCTAAAACCATCGATGAAAAAGCATCGCTGGCGGAAACGGTCGAGTTCATGCAAAAAATCGAAATCACCGCTCTGGCCGTGGTGAACGCAAAGAAGAAACTCATCGGCTATGTCCATCTGCATGACATCTTTGGCCGGGGGGGCTCGGTCAATATTTCCATCACCTGAGCAGGTAATGATTCATGGCTTTATATGAATTCGAAGGCAAAAAACCACAGATCCCGTCCGATTCTTTCGTGCATCCGAACGCTGCTTTGATCGGTGATGTTCGAATAGGCCATGAATGTCTGATCGCCCCGGGTGTGTCGATCCGTGCGGATTTTGGACCGGTCATCATTGGCGACCGTTCCAGCATCCAGGATAATGCGGTTATCCACGTTTATCCCGGTTCTCAGTCCATTGTCGAAGATGACGTTACCGTCGCCCACGGAGTGATCCTTCACGATGTTCATATCAAGG
>Ga0105104_10001651_pt1 | contig 16683 bp, 14 predicted proteins | sample PPLLaktember2015_3_FD_87034 | JGI IMG/M metagenome (GOLD analysis project Ga0105104, IMG submission 87034) | Freshwater sediment microbial communities from Prairie Pothole Lake near Jamestown, North Dakota, USA - PPLs Lake P7 Core (6) Depth... | ecosystem: Environmental > Aquatic > Freshwater >... | reverse complement strand
GATTTCATTAGCAGTAGCCACAACTTTACTGATGATTCGACATTAGGGATAATTCAACCTATCGAGTCCGTATTGAGTGTGGTCACCGGAAATCGAATCTGTATTACAATGCAGTCCAGAAAAATTTGTTAACTTAAACTAGTATATTTGACCTTCAACTGCCGTGCATCTGATACGTGCTCTAGGCCCTTTGCAGATTTTATCCCTGATTACGAAATGCCCACTAGGATCTTTTTCATCTTGTCCTGAAAATTGGATGAACGACGCAGGAGATACTAAGCTTTGAAGGATAAATTTTTGAAAATTTCAGTCTTCTTTCTATTTTCAATCTTACACGCTAAATGTAAAAGTATGATAACAATTCATATCCTAAAGTCAATTTCAAGTCAAGATGAATAGGTAAATAGTCATCCAACAATACAATCGAGCTATGAAGTGCATAAGAAAAGAATTCAACAAGAGTAGTTTACTTCCGAACGATTGTAGACCACTATACTCAGGGAGATTTCTGATTCTTGTCATAGACTTATTCTGTCGAACCAACACAATATGTGGTTATATTATTTCCCTTGGATAGTGGTCGTCCAGTCGATAATAAATTCATAAGATATGTAATGGACTAAAATTAGTCTCCTTGCCTAGGTTCCTCGTCCTCAAATTCCTCTCCTCCAAGAGGGACCTCTTTCTTTAGCTCTCCTTGGCTTTCTAACTCCTCAATTACTTTTTCCTCCTCATCAATGTTTGCTCTATTTTTTGTCTCAGGTCCCATCTTTCTTTTGACTTCTGATGCCTTAGTCATTATTATTATTATAGCATTGGACGACATTTTATTTGTTGATTAGCATCCTTTTTCCCACTCGCTTCAATCACCGTTCTCTCAAGTACTTTTAAGAGTCAATATAGCGGCGTCAATATGCCTTATCTCTTATAATTAGAAAGAAAAAAAGGGAGATAAAGCCTCAAATTACGTCATTTTAGACCTAAATTCATAATTCCTACTATTAACAAGTGATGCAAATGATATTTTATTCCGAAGTTAGATCCAGAGCATTATGGAAGGTATTTTCATTATTCTTCGAAATAAATAGTCAAAAATATATCCGATGATAAACAGTAGAGTACACCCGAACCGCGGGAACAAGGTGTAGCCCATTTTTGTACTTAAGCATTAAGCACTGCTAATACCCCCCATGCTTGAGTATGCTTTCAATTTTTATTTGCATAGTCAAACTTTGAAGAAAAAGATCTGATACAGTACTGTCACAATCATCTTATACTAGCAGGTATTCATTTTACTTCATAAGGGACTTATGAATTTAGAAATTGCGAGAATATTCAGAGAAATAGCATATATTTTGGAAACGGGCATAACCGAAAAGGGCAAAGAAGATCAAAAGACAAAACTAGGACTGATTTTTAAAATCAGGTCTTATAGAAAGGCGGCAGACGTGATAGAGAATCTCAATCCTGAGATAGATCAATTATACAAAACAGAGAAACTAGACGGGCTTTTGAAATTACCTTCTATCGGTAAAGCAATCGCCTTGAAACTTGAAGAATATATTAACACAGGTAAGCTCAGATACTACGAAGATCTAAAGAAGTACATTCCGATAAATGTTAGCGAATTCATGAATTTGGAGGGGATAGGTCCGAAAACAATCATAGCGCTTTACAACTCGCTAAAAATTCATAATATCTCTGAATTAGAAAGAGCAGCTAATGAAGGTAAAATTAGGAAGATTGCTGGCTTTTCTCAAAAACGAGAAGAAGTAATTCTTAAAAGAATCCAGTTTTTTAAGAAAGGCAAAGAAAGACGATTAATTGGTGATATATACCCGCTTGTTAAGGAAATCGAGGAACGACTTAGAAGTATTGTAGGAATTAAAGATGCCATTGCAGCTGGTTCTTTTAGAAGAATGAAGGAAACAGTTGGAGACATTGATTTCTTGGTTTCGGTAGCGGAAAAATCTGAGAGTACTACGAAAACCAAGATAATTGAATATTTTACCAGCATGCCTGAGGTTAGAGAAATAATCGGCAAAGGATCTGCCAAAACATTCGTTAGGCTCAGAAATGGGATACAAGCAGATCTGCTAGTAGTCCCTGAAGATAGTTTCGGTGCAGCGCTTCAGTATTTCACAGGAAGCAAAGAGCATGGCGTAGCCTTGAGGAAAGTAGCCCTTACAAGAGGTTTCAAGTTAAATGAGTGGGGAGTATTTGATAGTAACAATCATAAAGTTGCAGGTAGAACGGAAGAAGAAGTATACCAATTCTTAGGCTTGGAATGGATTCCTCCAGAGATTCGAGAAAATAAAGGAGAGATAGAGCTCGCAGCTAAAAAGAAAGGCGATCAATCCAAGAAGGGATATAAAGGAAAAAAAGCAAATCTACCTCAATTAATTGATTATAACGATTTGCAAGGAGATCTCCAAGTTCACAGCAACTATACTGACGGAGCTTTCTCAATAGAAGAAATGGCACAAAATGCAAGGGTTAGGTTTGGGTTGAAATACATAGCTTTATCGGATCACACGGCAAGCCTCAAGTTAGCTAATGGTCTTGATGGGGAACAATTACTAGAACAGTCAAATAAAATTGCAGAAATCAACGATGAAAATAAGGAGACAGGCTTTCGCATTCTTTCCGGTGCAGAGGTAAATATACAAAAAGATGGATCTCTTGATATTCCCAATAATGTACTGGACAGACTGGACATTGTAGGGGCTGCCATTCATTCTAATTTTTCCTTACCTGTCGATATCCAAACTAATAGATTGTTAGAAGCAGCAAAAAATCCAAGTGTTGACATTATTTTTCATCCAACCGGCAGAATAATCAATAGACGAGACGGGTATCCCGTAGATATTGCCAGGCTAATCGAAACTGCAAGGGACACAAACACTGTTCTTGAAATAGACGCACACTATAATAGGCTTGATCTCAAAGATGAATACATAAGGATGGCAGTCAACAACGATGTAAAACTAGTTATCGATTCAGATGCACACCATCCTTTGCATTTTGCTTTCTTGAGATTTGGCATTGGCCAGGCAAGAAGAGGGTGGGCCGAGAAACCGAGTATCCTAAATGCTCTACCCGTTGGTCAGCTGCTAGATAGTTTAAAGTAAATATAGATCACTAACCTGGTGCGTGTTTGAAATTAATTGAGTCTATCTTTGAAGCATTGTCAAAAGGAGGTAGATTTTAAACGATATGCATTGCATTACCACTTGAAATTTAGCTCGATACGTGAATGCAACGTAATATTCCCTTTTTAACACTACATTAAACAAACAGGTAAGAGCAAATTTAATACTTCAATGAAATAAGTCATCCATACATTAGATTCTCTTCATTTTGGCCTGTGCCATTTTTGTCCATCGATTTCTGCTGATTCCGTATGGATCTTGCAATTTTTTCAAGGTTCTTCTTGACCTGATTTCCCTGTTGTCTTAACTGAGCGACATCGATTCTCAATTCGTCGTAATTTGTTATATCTGCAAGTGTTTCAAGTATTACAGCAGCGCCTTCAGGATCCGGAATGCCACTTAATGATGGGACAAGGATTGCACTGCATGGGATATTGTTGGAAATACAGGAGGACAACAAACCGCCAGATATCCCACCAATATATGTAGGTCCTAAATTGTTAGAAGGTTCACTGTACTCTGATATGATTTCATTGCCGATTCCATCTTGGCTTGTTTCACTCGATTGCTTTAGACTCCCATCAAATGCGTTCAATTTATTGATTAGAGTATGATTCTCTTCGGTGTTTGAGAGTATGAATGGCTTTCTTTTGGATTGTGGTATGCCTTGCATTGGCATCCCTTCTAGAACTAATACGTTGGTTACATTACTGTCTAACGCCCATTTCATGACTGCATCGAGAACACGATGAATGCCCTGAACCAATATCGGGGTTTCACAAACAAGAACACAAATAGTTCCTTCGTGATTAGCGTACAGTCTAAAAGGGTGCCTTAGCTTTCCTCCGACATAAATTACACCTGGCATAATAAATTCTGATTCGACGCATGCTATCTGTCGCATCCTTAAAGACTCTATAATGAAACTTGTACTTATAGAGCCAATTAGGCCAGGACCTGGAAATCCTGCAATAAGGAGGGGATTATTCAGCTTTACTGGTCCTTCTTTTCCTGAGATTGTTGAATTTATTTCTGTTGTACGCCAGTTGCCACCTATGGGTCCGCCGCGTGCCTTGCCCATGACTGACCTGATCGCAGGCTGGCCATATTTTGGTCTTTGATTACTATTATGAGTATTATTATTACCTTTTTTACTTTGTGCCAATAACGATGTATTAACCTACAAGACTGATAATTGTTTTTGTATGCAAATGCCATCTCAACGTGCGTACGTTGGTAAGACACTGGAATTGTTCGCTCCAATTTTCCTATTCAGTTGATAGGTAATCGTAAGCCGGTTTAGCCCCAGTTTACGGTTACCTAGCTCTGACCACCTTGGACGGTTGCCGTAAATCTTACGGATTCACCAGCTTTTTCACTAGAACCAGAAGTTAGGGGGGATTTAATATCGGCTACTGTAATAGTTATTCCACCACTGTAATTAGGATCTAACATGACCCTTAGAGGGGCTCGGCCGGCAGTCAAAGTTTGATCCATTTTGCTCCATAATTCCTTTCCTTGATCATCATAAATCGTAATGTCAAAGCTATCAATCGGCACTATGGGCTCTACAGTGGAGAGATTTGAAACCTCGCTAGTGATTGATCGCTCGAAATCCATGGTCAAATTACTGTTGTTACCCTGCATCGTTTGAGGAGTTGCTTCTGGTGAACTAGCATTTAAAAACAATAATTCTATGTCAAAACCATCTTTTGATAGGATAGCTGGTGACTGAATATCCACAGGGGAACTCCAGCGAAGTTCTACTTTGTAAGTACCTTTATCCGACACCTCTGTTAAAATTGGTAGTCGAGGTGAACTGGTCTGATTCTCGTTACTTGCAGAGATGTTACCTTGTCCTATGTCTCCTGGCTCATTCGTTTGGCTCATAGAGCTAGACAAGTTAATGTTACTGCCTTCCAACGATTGATCGCCCGTCGTAGTGTTCGCCTGAGCCAATACGGGAGTTGAGTTGCCCGATTGATTGACTGCCAATACAAAAAGCACGACATAAAGCGCGATAAAAACAGAACTCTTTAGACAACAAACAAGTGACAAGAAGGGGTTTTTGACGTATCCATTAGTAGCAATATCATAGTTCAAACCTATTTTTGACATGGTTAGAATATTTTTAGCACAATAGAATATAACCATTTAACATTTTACCTTTCTTGCTCTCAGAGGAATCGAATCCATTCGATACCCCGGCAATTGAATATCTGAATGTACACTTAATGTAAACAGACATAAAGGTACATGAAAAACAGAGTCTGTAACTCTTTAAATCGAGCGAATTTCCGAGAATTCAGATACATTCAGTCTATTCATTACCTTTGTTACCCCAAGCTCATACATTCAGGATTTCGTAGCAAAGTGTCTAACAATTCACATATGCAACCTTTGGCAACACCCTTACTATACCCACTCTGATCGAAGCGTTTATGTTTACCAAGATCATCCTGAATTGCATCATGGTACGGTTTAATCATTCCTTCTGTTACTCCTTGAAGAAGATGATGGTTGTTCCAAACTTGCCTTCAAAGCTGCAATCAAATCTTGTGTTTGCTGAGGGTCTTTGGTTACTTGTCTAACTACGCTGACCTTTCCTCTTGCCTTTGCGTTTATTAGCTTTTCTAATTCTTCTGTATATTCATCATGGTAACTGGAAATATCAAAGTCTTTAGTCGTCAAGTTTTCTACTAACATATGACCTAAGGACCTTTCTTTTTCGTCAATCGAAGGAACTTTAGCTTCTGATATCTCTGTGATTGCTTCAAGAGGTTTTATTTCACTCAAGTAGTGAAGTGTGTGCAGGACGAGTCCTCTTTGATAGGCTCTTATAGCAACCAAATGCTCTTTTTCCCCCCTTAAAACTACTTTGCCGATTGCAGCCTTTTTCGTATCATGCAAAACTTTCACTAGCAGGGAATAGGCTTTGTCTTGAACGGCTGGTGCAGAATTGCCCTTTATCTTCTTTCTCGCTCTCTTATCAGAGGAATCAGGTGCTATGTAATAGCTCTTCTCTACAAATAATGGGTCAAGCTCTTGTTCATCGATAAATTCTTTGATATCTATAGTCCTTGTACTTTCCACAGCAATTTTTTCTAAATCCTGTTTTTCAACTACTACATACTGGTCCTTGGCAATTTCGTAGCCCTTTTTTATTTCAGAATATGCAACTTCTCTTTCTTCGACTGGACACCATTTCTTATATTGTATTCTATGTCCTTCCTTATCAAGCTGATTAAACGAAAAATCCTTTGAAGTATCGATCGTAGTGTAAAGCCTAACTGGTACATTAACTAATCCAAACGATATACTGCCTGTCCATATAGTAGAGACCAATAGGATCAAATTAATTTAATTTTTAAGTTTAATAAATTCAGCTGTACATTTGTAGGGTTCTTCCTTCAGAGGAGAAAATTGTGGAAAAATGATTACGTCTGATCTTTGATAACAAAGTTACATAATAATATCTAATAACTTATAAAGCTACGCATAAGTTAATGAGAGATTTGGGTATTATTCTTGTATTTCAAAATGAGTGGTATGTACTTTTTTACTTGTTATGTTACATTCCAAAATAATTCAAAGTGATACATCGATGATTGGCGAGCACGATATCGTGGCCATTTTTATATGTTGAAATCATTAAATAGTATGAGCAGCAAGGACCAGCTGAACAGCGCTCATGTATGAAGGTGCCTATGTTTATGATTCGATTGGGAAAAAGGTTGGTCAGGTCACCAGAGTTATTAATTCAAATTATATTCTAGTAAGAAAAAAGGGACTAGTATCAGACGAAGAATTTCAGATACCCGTTGGTTGTGTCTCCCATTTCAATTCATCGGAAGATAATCTCTCTATCACCCTAAACATCGATCAATCTTGCCTAAAGCATGGGTTCGAAATTATTAGTGGTGGTAGTGGCGGTGCAATTCCCTCTGCTCACGAGCCGGAACTTATCCCTACTTCGAAGGAAACTATACGTTACACTGTGGATGAAACACAACATGGTAACAACCATAATAGTCTAAATGATACTAGCTTTATTAATTCCTCATCTTACACGAGTGATCGGTTGCCTCAAGATTCATCTTTCATATGTGAGATGTGTACGAAAAGACTTGACAATCAAGAAAAACTGCAAGCACATCGGAAGTTGGAGCATAATACTGCCACCGATGTGTAATTTGCACATCTTAAGAGCTAAGATAGTAATTACTGAACTTTGATTTTCAAGGGTATCAAAGTGGCTATCATCTGCTTCCGACCAACTTTTAGCGACGAGGAGCGATTTGCTGTACCATTGATATTTAGCAGGCGTTCGCGCCTAACTATGCCTAATCTGGTTACGACTCAAATTGCTATTGTCTTCCATACATAACTAAATCAGATTCGGCTGAACTTTTTTTCTTTCCTCTCAAGGGCCGATAAAATAACTAATATGGGTGTTATCTCAAGTCACCTTAAACTATTATGCCTGGTAGACTCATCGACGGCAATGCCGTTTCTGCGACTATAAAATCTAGGCTTACAAATCGTGTTAGCCAATTAAAGGAGAAAGGTATCTCACCATGTCTGGCTACAATTCTCGTAGGTAATGACTCTGCTTCTGCCATTTACGTACAAAACAAGCAGAAGGCAGCCAAGCAAGTCGGACTAGTCACTCAAGATCATCGGTTAAAAGAGGATCTGTCACAGACCGAATTGGCAATCCTTATCGACTCTTTGAACAACGACTCTAGTATCCACGGAATTTTAGTGCAGTTACCTCTTCCAAAACATATTAACGAATTTGATATAATTAACAAAATCTCGCCAAGAAAAGATGTCGACGGATTGACCTCCATTAATTCAGGTTTACTGCTGCATGGCGAGGCTTCACTCAAGCCGTGTACTCCCTCCGGGATTATAGAATTGTTGGACTATTATAACATCGGAATTAGATCTCAGAATGTAATAATAGTGAACAGATCCATCCTAGTGGGAAAGCCTCTTGCTTTACTTATGCTTGAGCGTGATGCCACCGTTACAATATGTCATTCGAAATCAGTAAATTTGAATCGTCTCTTGTTACAGTCAGATATAATAATTACAGCTGTTGGAGACAGAAATAAATTTGTTCTTAATTCTGAAATGGTCAAAGAAAAAGCCGTTGTAATAGATGTGGGAACAAATAGACAATCTGGTAAATTACTTGGGGATGTAGACTTTGAATCTGTCAAAGAAAAAGCCTCTTGGATTACACCAGTTCCAGGAGGAGTAGGTCCAATGACTATAGCTATGCTTTTGAGTAACACCGTAACGGCTGCTCTAAATTCTTAATCACCTGATTAGCATGCAATCTGCACTAACTGTTCTGTAAAGACGTCCGATCTCCCCTCAGATCCCGTAAACGTCCTTTATTCGAATACAACATATATTATTTTTCATAAGGATAAAAATTCTGTCAGCAGTTTGTACCATTACTCTGCTCAGCATATTACTCGACCGATTGAAGAAATCCTGCGACTGGCCAATATTATTCTCGTAGTCATGTCTACAAAGATTATCTCTGACTGCTCCATTTTATTTTCAGTTTTTGATTCCGAATTCAGATGACGTCAAGTAAGCATGAGTCATATAGATGATAACTATTCTGCAAATGGTCGATCGAAAACTACCATCATACATATAGAGCCACCAAAAGTTTTCCAGACTGAGCGTGAACTCGGAACGGCTATTGATGTAACAGAAATTCTTACGGTGCTTGCCATAACCGCATTCGCAGGTGGTACTTCCTTTGTCGGTGCGCTGATAGCGCGAAAAAGAAACTTCTCTGAACAACAAGTGTTAACTTTCACGGCATTTGGAGCAGGAATCCTGATGGCGGCAGCAGTATTTGAAATGGTTATAGAGGCAGAAACAGAACTAGGTATAGGAATTACCATATTTGCATTTTTGGGAGGAGCTATTATTTTCACCCTAGCCGACGTCATTGCGGAAAAAAAGGCGGTGGAGCAGGGCTTGGTATCGGACTGGATTCAATTCCAGAATCCCTTGCTATAGGAGCATCCATCGCGGCAGCTGGTCCTGCAATGGCATTAGCGATTTTAATCGGAATACAGAATGTTCCGGAAGGAATTGCATCATATCGAGAAATGAGGACCGGAAAGACAGCATTCCACAATAATCCAAGGAAGGCACTCACTGCAATAGGTACTGTGTCTATAATTCCGATATTCCTTGGATTAGTGGGGCTGTTCTATTTCCAAGGTATGGCAGAAACTATCGCAATCACCCTGGCTTTGTCTGCAGAGGGCATTTTCTATATGCTCTACTATGATATGATACCAAAAGTCTACAAAGAACGAAAGTGGATCCCAACATTCGGTGCTGTTCTGGGTATTATCATCGGATTTGCTATTGTAAGAACTATAGGGGGATAATTCTTTTTGGGAACAGATTCCATAATCTCCTCTTATCCTATTTTTATTAATTAAGCACATCAATTCGGTCCCAACTGAGGTACAAAATCAGCCCAAAAAGAATTAATGTGATCGACTCAGATACGATGCTCATATACTCATACTCAAAGAAATCTCAATTCGAATCTTATCTGCCAGCAAGTCTACATTGGTTCTTTATTTAAGCCAATGTTAAAAGATATGATTTATGAAATAAGTACGGTAAAGTAATAAGGTTGACTCTCCTAACCGTTTTTAGATTTGCATTGGAAAAACAACAAGAATCAATATCACATGATAGATATGTCAGCCGGTTGCAACAATTATTAGATTCTAAAAAGATTACAAGTGAACACTTCAATCATTTCAAGTCAAGAGGCATCGAAATCATTCGTCCTTTACAAGACTTCGGTTTAAAATCTCTTGGCCGTGTTTTGCCAGAAATTGTGATAGGTGCCTCATATGGATTTGTTAAAACAATGAAAATCCCATATCAAGCAACAAGCTTTCTGGTTGCAAATACCAAATCTAACTTAAATGGATGGTACGTATATAAAATTCCTGAACAGCCCAAGGGTGGACTAATTCTTTTGAGCGGAGGGAAAAGAAGGGTTGGTGATAATATTTTTGCCTCCACACATAGAATAATCTTGGGAAGGAAGGCGATTTTAGTCAGTGCAGTTAATTTAATGACAAATAAGAATAACATCTGGAATTGGCATTTTTTTGGGGATCATTTAAAGCAGATCAATGAATCTCTTTATGACGATCTGGTAAAACTCGAGACCATTATGAATCGTGACGATGACTCTACTGGTAACATGAAAAGTGATAGCCCCCATTACTACGTAATAATCGCGAGATCGGAATCAACTTTTAAGAAATTAGAAATCGTAGAAAACTATTTGCAAAATAAAATTGCAGTTTTGAATCCTGAAAAGAATATACACACAATTTTTGTTACTAATAAATCTGGATTTGAGTTCGCTTCAAAAAGAATCGAGGAATCAAGTTTGGTTAGCTATATTGATACGGGAGAAAACTTTGATCTTTATCAGGGAATGCAAGTACTAAGGCGAAGGTATGGGATAGACTTGATGCTAAATGACGGTGGACGTATAATGTCAGATGGAGTTAGGAGGGAGGGACTTTTGGGTGAAGAGAGAATGTCCCTAGAACCGTTTCCTGGTGAAGATATCTTTCCTTCGGACAAGTATATAGATCCTACCACAGTAGCTGGATCAAAGGGTCTAGGTTTAGACGGTAGTGAGATAGAAGGATCCGTCTTATTACACTCAACCAACATTGAGGATGAGAAATTGAATGTATACATTTACCCCTTGGACGAACGTAAAGTACTGCAAAGTAAATAGGCACTTTGGAAAGTTTTTGTATCCCATTAACGCAAGATCATAGCAATTGAAAGTATTGAAGATTTAATGTACGTTGTACAGTCAGAATGTATGTGCTAGGCTCTTCGAACCCAATATTTCTGGGTCGGATGGCAAGAAATGAGAAAGGATGATAAACTAATGAGTAGAACTAAATAGAGAATAAAGGAAATGAAAAGGAAGAAACTCAGCAATACCAGTGGTAGTCCAGCCACGGATAACTATAACACTATTGAAAACGTACTAGTGCTTCAAGGCGGCGGATCTTTGGGGGCCTTTGGGTGTGGAGTTTTAAAAGCTATCGCAAATTACAATATCAAACTAGATATTATTGCAGGTACTTCTATTGGTGGCATAAACGCTGCGATTATAGCTGGAAGCAGAGATGAAAAACACCCAGAAGAAGCATTGGAGCGCTTCTGGTTAGAGTTATCGGAGAGCTTTGTGGACTTGGATCAAATAGTTCCTCCTCCTTCAGTTTCTATCCCGAAATTTGTGGAAAACTTGCTTCTACGTCCGTCTGCGTATTTGTATAATGGCGATGTCTCATCCTCAACCCCCATCACAAAAGATATTCAATCAAGAACGCATCACCGCGAAAATGACATAAAGATGAGGCAGTTTCGATCCTTCTACAGCTCGGCCATTTTTGGGAATGAGAAAATGTTTAGACCAAGATGGAGGCAGGAAACTGCTCTATCAGATCCAGAGTATTTCACACCACAAAATTGGACTTATCTGTATGATCATACGCCCTTAGTGAAGACTCTAGCAAACTATATCGACTACGATAAATTAAGACCCGAAGGAAATCCTAACTCACGTTTGATATTAACAGCAGTAAATATCCTAAATGCAGAACCTTTAACATTTGACAGTTCAAAAGAACAAATAACACCTAAGCATATACTTGCCACCTCTGCTTATCCTATGTACAACTTTCGTTGGGTGGAAGTCAAAGAGGGAATATATACTTGGGATGGAAGTCTGCTGAGTAATACACCGTTAAGGGAGGTGATAGATGCCTCTCCCATAATTGACAAGCGAATATTTATTGTTGAAAATTATCCAAAAAAAGTTAATCAGCTCCCGAAGAACTTAACTGAAGTCTATCATAGAGCAAGAGATATTATATTTTCTGATAAAACTGAGCATAGTGTAACAATGTCAAAAGTAATTACGATGTACCTAAAGTACATCGACGAACTCTACCAAATGATTGAAGATCATGTCGATTTATCAAAAATTGATAAAGAACAACTCAAAAAAATTCGTAATAAATACAAAAAGATCAAGCATGAGCGTGGAGCCGAGATAAAGGAAATCCTGTACATAACACGCGATGAACCTTTCCCCCATATGTATGAGAATGCAGATTTTTCTCCCCAAACGATAAAAGCCTCAATCAGAGAGGGCGAGATGAAGACAGTTGAAGTGTTAAAAAGGCGGGTGGCTCGAAGCTAATGGAGCGTAGAGCATGAATGGATACAATCCTATCGTTAAAGATATATTTCTCAGCTTTTGTTTGAATTTCAAACTGAATCGTTAAATAATTTATGATGTTCATCCATGTTATGGGCTCATTTGAGGATTCAAATATGCAGAAACGTCCTATTATCTACATAGTTATGAAATAACAGAAATTCTGAATGAGAAATAATGTCCAACTCTTCGATACGAATAGGAACATCGGGTTACACATATTCCTGGAACGAAAGACGACCTTCGCCATTTAAGTGGTATGTCAAACAAGGGTTCAATTCTGTCGAGGTTAATGCGAGCTATTATAGATTTCCATTGGAGAGCTGGGTAAACACGTGGAAAGCAAGCGCTCCTCAAGACTTTACATTTTCTATAAAAGTAAATCGTTCTATTACAGATTACCTAAGACTGAAGGGTGACCGAGCCTTAGATTTGTGGAATAGATTTTCAAAAACGCTGGAGGGAATTTATGATAAGATTGATTTCTGGCTGTTCAAAATGCCCAGGACTTTTAAGTATACAGAGCTTAACCTGGAAACCGTGAGGGTATTTTTTGAAAGATCAGGTCTGACTAAATACACTAATACTAGAGCAGTTATCGAATTTCGAGATAAATCCTGGTGGGAAGCGATAGACGGCATAGGAGATATAGGAATAGTCTTTTGCTCCGTTGATGCACCGGGTCTTCCTCGCACATTAAACGTAACAAGTAAATCACTCTACCTTCGGATACATGGATATAAGGAATGGTATCGCTATATATATTCCCGAATGGAGCTTGACGAAATATTAACCTCAGTAGTAAATTTAAATGCTGAGAAGAAGGCCATATACCTAAGTACTGCTTTGATATCCTAGCTTTATAAATACCAACAGTACTAATTTAAATGTGTACGTTAAGCAACAAACCACAGTACAACGTCATTTCTTAAATAGCCTAAGTTCAGAGGTTACAAGAGATGTCTACGCTAGGGGACTACGGTTTTTCTGCAGATTCATAAAAGTAGAGGAGAACAATTATGACGTCTTACTCGAATGGATTATCTCTAGGGATAAGAAATCTCTAGAAAGCACAGTAATAGATTACATTCTTTATTTGGAGGAAGACAAGAAGCTCGCGCCTTACTCAATAAGTACCTACCTAAATCCAATCCGACACTTCTTTAAAATGAATGATATAGTATCCGTAAACTGGGGGAAGGTAAACAAGTTCCAAGGTAAGAAATATTGCAGAACACAAGATAGACCATACACTAGGGAAGAAATTCTAAGACTGCTAGAAGCTGGTACCCTAAGAGATAAGATTATGATCTTGCTAATGTCCTCTGGAGGTCTAAGAGTCGGTGCATTATTTGGAATTACATTAAAAGACCTAACACAAATAGACAGATACAATTTATTTCAAATTAAGGTCTATGCTGGGACTGAAGCAGAATACATAACTTTTTGCACACCAGAAACTAGAAAATATATACAAGAATACTTAGACCTTCGCACTAGATACGGCGAACGACTAATACCAAATTCACCTTTATTACGTAAGCACTTCAATACTAGCGAACCAAATTCTGCAGCATTCCAACATAACAAAGGAATGTCATATGGCGGTATACGTAACTCTGTCTTGAACTTATTACATAGGTCAGGTGTCAGGTCAAGACGAAAGGAGATAAACGAAAGGACAGAGGTAATGATGGATCATGCTCTCCGGAAATACTTTGCAACTTCATTAGAAACCGAAGGAATTAACCCAGTCTACATTGATTTACTTTTAGGTCATGATATGGGTCTAAAATCAATATACTCAAAGCCTTCCTCCATGCAGCTATTAGAAGGCAACGGCAATAAAGTATTGGGGTACATCCATGGAATAGACGTACTGACAATAAATGAAGAAAATAGGCTGAAGAGTAAAGTCACAGAGTTAGCTGCTAAGCAGGATGAGATAATGCTTATGAGACTTAAACACGAACAAGAAATGAAATCTGTGCGCGAAGAAATGCACAATCAGTTCGATCAGATCATGGTAATGATACAACAAAATCCAAAATTGGCAAATATAAAGCCAGAAGCTTTAGTAAACAAAACTGTGAATCAGAGCCCCTAAAATTCCAATTTTGATATAACATCAGATGCTTCATTCTGAAATTTGTGAATGTCAGCTACCCATGCATGAAACCATTTATGAATTTGATCGTCTCCCTTTAGAATATATATTAATTTTGTTCTGGTAAACGTATCCCAAGCTATTCTTTGGAGCCGCTCAGAAAGAGAACTCCTTTCTTCTTGACCCTTCTCCCTTTTATGAGACTCCTTAACTTGATAGTATATAAGGGATTTATGGGAAGGGACATAGTATAGATTACTTAATAATCTGGCATAGTTGTTACACTCAAAGAGGTTAAAATAATATAGAAAGGTTATTTCTTCCGAGAATGCATCACATAGCGTTTGAATAACCGTTTCTGGTTCAAGATATCTTGTGTCTATCCAATTGGTTAAATTGAGTTGAAGCCTTGCTAAATCATCATAACTTGAGAGAAGTGAAACTTCTCGAAGTTTTCTTTCTATGTCTGCGATCTTTTCGGGTATTAGTTTATCTTTACGCATTGCATCTAAGATTATGCTTTCGCCCTCGTCATGAACCTTTCTTAATTCTTCAATATTGTAATTGATTATCGATTTCATATTCTCATAAAATTCCTTAATTCCTCCCATGACTACTGACAAGGAAGTAGAACCGTTTCGAGCTTCTTTATTTAAGAGTGCTTCAAAGTTGTAAGCCGCAATAGGACCAAGGTTCTTTCTTAGCATAGCCCATTTTCCAAAAATCAATGGGAGAACCCGACGATCTCTGTAATTGTATCCTACCCTATTACAAGCGGACACAAGCATCTGGGGTGGATCTCTATGTCTTACAAGAGTAAGGTACATTATTATGCCGATTAGAGATAATTCGCAAACACTTATCTGGCCACTAACATCGGTTCTACATATTACTATACAATGCTGGAGCATATCCAAGTGGCAAATATAGACATGTTACCAAAGATAGGAAATAATATGTTTCTAACCCCAGAACTAGCTCCAACCTTTACTGTGAAGGATGAAGATCTGATAAAAATACTAGGAATTATAACCAGGATTGCAGATGGCCAGGGATTCATAAGCAATTCTGGTGCTCATGGGCAACGGGGGTATGACCAAAAAATAATGTTTACTTGGGTCGGTGCAGCTGTAGATATTCGATATAGAGTATACAAAATGTTAGGCAACTTAGGACCCAAGCTGTATTTCTTTAGACTTCCATACAGAGAAAGCTCAGAAGATGAACTATTGAAACAAATGTCTGAAGACTTTTCTATAAAGATCGAAAGAATTGAGACTGCACTATTTGAATACCTTTATTTCTTTGAAATGGGGCCACATTTGATTTATGATAACGAGCTGCATAAGGTAAAGTGGGATACAGAAAGTGACAGTGTAGATGCAAAGAGATGTATTGTAAGACTCGGCGTATTACTTCAACATTTAAGATGCATTGCGACCGTATGGCATACTGAGGATAGTCAGGCTTCTGAATATGCTTACTCTGTGTCTCAGCCCGAAGACCCACGTCGTGCTATAACTACACTAAGAAATCTAGCGAGAGGACACGCGTTGCTTACGGGTCGTAATTATATTACGATAGAAGATATCCCCGTTGTAGTTAAGACGGTATTATCGACAGCCCAAATAGAGAGAGTTAGTGTATTTTATCTACTTATTAATAGAGAAAAAGGAGATGTATCGACTGACGACATAATGGATTATCTACACGTTGCAAGGCCTACTGCATTAAGAACAATGGCCGAACTTAAGGCAATCGGATTGGTAGAAGATTATGAGTTTGATGACGGTTACAAAACCAAACCGGTAAAACACATAAGATTAAGAGACCCTTTTAATTGGTTTCTCTCTGAAGGTTTTAAGAAATTGCATGAGGATTTTGTACCCGTGGATAACACGGAGTTTCTGAACCAAGGCTACAAACAACATGAGAAGATAATTAAGAATAACTACCCCCACACAGAGACATTTGTTAATTTATCAGATGAACAAATTGAAACGTTCTTATCCATATTTCAATCGATGGAGAAAGAACAAGCAAATCTATCTATAGAGATAGATAGAGATACTATTAGTGGCGAAGTTCTAAGACAACGTCTT
>Ga0105104_10001649_pt1 | contig 16702 bp, 12 predicted proteins | sample PPLLaktember2015_3_FD_87034 | JGI IMG/M metagenome (GOLD analysis project Ga0105104, IMG submission 87034) | Freshwater sediment microbial communities from Prairie Pothole Lake near Jamestown, North Dakota, USA - PPLs Lake P7 Core (6) Depth... | ecosystem: Environmental > Aquatic > Freshwater >... | reverse complement strand
ACGCGCTGCCTGAAAACGGTGCAAAACTGGAGGTTTGGAATAACGCCGATTTAACGCGTATTGCCAGTCAAATGCCGTATCCCATTCTGCCCGTTTACATCCAGCCCGAACCGGATGCAAATGACACCGAACCGCCGATTCCGTTCCAGCCGGAAATCGAGTTGACAGAGGGTCCGCATTTTGGGTATGCTTTACAATGGTTTTCGTTCGCGACAATACTATTTGTTGGCTATCCATTCTTTTTGCGAAAACAGGAAACAGGGTCAAAATGAAATACTCGCTGAGATCATCTTTTGCGCGTAAGGTGCTCGTTCTAATTTTTGTCATCCTGGCTCTCACCGTTGTAGGCCGCCTGGTGACGTTGACGGGAGCCTGGGCGTACTGCGAGGGCTTCCCTTTCTGTGTCCCAAATCATCCTCTAGGTTGGCTCAAGCAGACACATATCACTCTGGTGGGAATTGCCTCTGTGTTGATGTTCCTCATTTTTCGCCAGGCATGGCGGGAACAACGTGACCACGCGGTACTTCTGCCATTGACAACGATTCTCGGCGTGATGTTCTTTGGGCAGGTACTCGTCGGAGCCATGCAGGTCATACAATCCTATCCGGCTCATCTTGTTTTCCTGCACACCTTGACCACGATCGCATTGTGGGTCTCACTCCTCCTGCTCGTTTACACATCCGGAATACTTGCTGTCGAAAACAGGGAAGTAGTAAGCCTGAACCCATGGCAGCGTGCAAAGGATTTTTTTGCGCTGTCCAAACCGCTGATCGTTGGGTTGTTATTAATCACCACCTATGGTGGGCTGGTGATTGGAGGAAAAGCCTGGCCATCATTCTCCCTCACCATGTGGACCTTGATCGGTGGCGCGCTGGCAGCCGGCGGCTCGAGCGCATTAAATCAATATATTGACCGTGAACTCGACAAGAACATGCAACGTACCGCGAAGCGCCCTCTCGCGGATGGCCGTCTGACGAATGCAGAGGGGCTGGCGTTTGGGTTGGCACTCTCTTTAATCAGTTATTATGTTTTGGCTTCCTTCGTTAACGGCCTGGCTGCCTTACTCTCACTTGCTGGTATTATTTACTATGTTATTTTATATAGCCTCTGGCTCAAGAAAGCGACTGTGCAGAACATTGTCATTGGCGGCGGGGCAGGAGCAATCCCGCCGCTGGTGGGATATGCCGCGGCAACGGGACAGTTGGACTGGACCGCGTGGATTCTCTTTGCGATCATTTTCATGTGGACGCCGCCTCATTTTTGGGCACTGGCAATTGTCCGCATGAAAGATTATGAGAGGGCGGGAGTGCCGATGCTGCCTGTCGTGCGCGGCGAGATGGAAACCCGCAGACAGATTTTGGTTTACACAATTGAACTGGTGATCGTCACTTTGTTGCTCCCCATTCTCGATCTTGCCGGAAACATCTATCTAATCTCAGCGCTGATTCTCGGCGGCGCATTGATCTATGCTGCCTGGGCCGTGTGGAAAAAAGGTGGTAATAAGGTTGCCTGGCGGATGTACAAGTGGTCAAGTACCTATCTGGTGTTTATTTTCCTGGCGATTATGATTGACGCAGTCTGGTAATGCCCCAAAAAAAGGGATATGCCTCTCGGTGGATAACAAGGAACATATAGGAGATCCCGAAGCATGCACATTCGAAAACTGGACTTTCGTCGAATCCTGATCTATGCTGCGATTCTTTCTTTGTTGATTTACTTTGTTCTTGCATGGGTGGATATGATCGCAGATCACTATGAAAGAACCGGCTCAGACTTTATAGGTTTCTATAGTTTTGGGAGGATATCTGAAACAAGGGGAATTCAACATATTTACGAGATTGAAGCGCAGCAGAAATTGCAGGAAGAAATTGTTGGGCACCCGGTTACACCCATATTTTATACACACGTCCCTCTGACTGTCCCGCTATCAATGCTTGTGGTCGATGAAAACTATGTTGCATCGTTCAAAAGGTGGGCGATCATTTTGCTTTTTATGAACGCACTTAACGTTTATATTCTTGTAAACATGCTGGAGATACAGAAGTTTACAAAAGAGAATCTCGTCATTCTAAGTATCGGCGCCTATTTGTTTGACCCAACATTCAGCGGTTTTATGAACGGCCAGGACACAGCGATTGTGTTGCTGGGAGCCGCTCTATGGGCATCTGGCTTTTTTTCGAAAAAGTACCTCCTGGCAGGTATAGGCTTAAGTCTTACAACTTTACGACCTCAAATCGCCTTGTTTCTTGCAATCCCATTTTTTTTCCGGCATCGCAGGGTCTTTTGGGGCTTTGTCCTTGGAAGTTCAGTATTGGTGGCGATTAGTGTGGGGATGTTGGGTTACGAGGGAACCCTTAAGTTCATAGAAAGCTTGCGATATATCGAAAGCACAGTCTGGCATGAGGCTCATGCTCTGGATATGCCAACGGTCTCCGGCATTATTAGGCGAAGTTTTACAATCTCCAACCCTGAACCTGTAAAAAACCTGGTATGGATAGGCTATGCCCTGGGAATTGTCGGGTTTTCTTTCTTATGGCACAAAAGCCCTGAGATCAATGAGAGACATATCGGTTTATTAGCGACCGTTGGCATCGTTCTGCTCCCCTATGCTCACTATCATGACTTAATCCTATTGCTGGTTCCAATTTTCTGTATCCTGCGAATATATCAAAGGGAAGATGCAATCCATCAGAAATATCTGGCAATTGCTCCTTTGGTTGTTTCCTGGCTCTTTACATTGGGATTTGCCGGGTCGGGTCTTTTTAAGTTCCCGATTGTTTATATGGTTATGCTGTTTTTGATCTATCTGCTTGTTACTATGGGTAAAAGCCGCTGGAGTGTTTCCTCCCCTGCCTCATAGCAGATTCTTGAAAGAATATTACCTGCGTACGAAAATGACGGCCGTTTCATCTTCATACGCGGTCGCCCAATCCGAGGATGTAGAAAGGGTCTCTGCAAGAGAAGTATTGACACGTACGATGGTCCACTGGACATCATACTTTTCCAGGATTTCTCCCCAACCCGGGTTCAATGTAATCACTTGTTCATATTCCCGCGTGAGTGCTTCGCCATAAATATGTGTGTGACCGTCCATGAAAATTTGCTGTCCGGGCCACAATCTCAAAAGTAAATAACCACCCCAGTCGAATTCGTTGAACATGTGTCCATCCTGGGGATGAGTTTTAAGCCAGGAGGTGGCTTCCACTGGAAAGAAACGTGGATCAAAAATATTCCCCTTTCCCGTAGGATCAATTGTTCGTCCAGACCTAAGAAATACAGTCGCAATTAATACGATTGCAAAAATCCAGACCAAGCCGTTTGCCGTTGAATTTATTCTGGAAATATTTTCTTCGATGGCAAGTAATCGGCTTTGGAAGTACTCATTCCGTGTCCACTCCGCGAGTGCCTTTGCCAGGATCGGGGTGGCTATCATTGCGAATAATGGGATCATGCGGCTGGTATAAAGAGCTATTCCTGTAAATGCGATAACCAAAAGAATAGGAGTCCATGGCGTTCTTGCAGTTGAACGTGCAATGCCAACAATGATCAGCAAAAGGATGATAATGAATGGCCAGGTTTCCGGCAGATGGAAATTGGCGGACTGATACTCGGGGATTTTTGATGTGATATATGCGTTACTTCCCAAAGAGGCAATGGCTTCCCAGATCTTCGGACCTGACGGAGAGAAGAACGTCGCAATCAATGAGAGACCACCTGCGAGCAAGAGCGACTTTGCCTTTTGGCTCGTGAACCAGGTTGTTGAGGGATGATCGAGGTAGTCTCCGATCAAATAAATTCCCAGGATGATCATGCCGAGCACGAACATGCCGTGCAGGTTCACCCATACCAACATCACAATTGGTAGTGCCCACCAGGGTCGCGTTTTGTTTTCACTACTTCCTTCCAATAATGTGATCCATATTGCCATTAGCAGGTAGGTGAAGATGTGAGGTCGTGGAAGAACATGGATTTGGCTGGCTCCAACTCCCAGCGCAATGCAGACAAGTGCTGGAAAAAAACTCTTCGACCTGTGTATTGCCTGGCGATAGATGATTCCCCAGGTGAACATAATGACCAACGCGGTCAGCAGGACAATGCCATCCAAGCCAAGCCAGTTGTAGGCTACCGCAAATAGAACCTGCGAAAGCCATTCGTGAGGAAAACTTGGGTGGCCCGTTGTGCGAAAGGAGAAGATGTCGGTGGTGGGGACGCGCTGGGTTTGCAGAATCAGGTTTCCGGTCAGAATGTGGCGCGGCAGGTCGCCGTCGAAGTTCAGGATCCTGGGTCCACTGGCGACGATTCCCCAAAAAATTGCTATCAGCAAAATGTATTCAATTCGTGGGATGAAAAAACGAAGCAATTTCATAAGACTTATGCCACCCAGCCCCACAAAAAGAATTGAGCACTTAAATATAGATTAAGCGAAACGAACGTGTACAGTATCAATCGTCGAATCCATGGATTTTCACCCGCCAAGCCCAGAATGAAGAATGAAGGAAAGAACATCAGCGAATAACGAGACATGGAGATCAGGGGTTGTGTTTCGACGATCCTGATCAAAATGATCAGCAAAGTAACTGCACTGTACAAATTATATTCAAGAGGGATCCTTCGCCAGCCTGCGATAAGCAGAATCATGAAGAGCGTCACGATGCTCCAGTTCAAAGCATCAATGAACGAAAATTTACCTGAGAGAAGGGTTTGGATTGCATACCAGTATGTTTCCCAGGGTGGAACAAGGCGTGCATGCCAGTCAGCTTCTACAAACGGAATGGCTCCGCCTGTGATTTGTCTCGAGCGTAAAAAGAGATAAAACAATCCACCCATGGCGGGCAGCGCCAGGCTAAACCAGTGAATGGGTCTACGCGGGAACGAGCCCTCTTGCCACATTAAGTAGATCATAGGGATGATCAACGCAGCACCTTGTAGCCGCGTGAGAATCGCGCAAAATGCCCAAAACCCTGCCCAGGCCCAGGAACGCTGCCTCATCTGTTGGAAGGAAAGCAGTACCGCGACCAGAAATAGCGATTCCGAATAGACACTGAACAAAAAAAACGAGGTCGGATAGACCAAAAAAAATAGTGTTGACCGCTTTGCGAGAGGATTTCCAGCCCATTGCTGGAAGGTGTCATACAAAAGTTTGATCGCATAGAAAGTAGCCAGATGGGAGATGAATAGACCTGCAAGAAACGCGCTTCCAAATAATGGTTTTAAGAGACGGATCAGTACTGGAAATAATGGAGGAAAATGGTCGTCGCCATCAATGCCTCCATAGCCAGTCTCTGCCACTGAGATGTACCAATTCGCATCGAACCTTTGCCACATGGCCAGCCACGTAACTGGATAAGGCTTGGCATTGTAATAAGAGAAAATTCCAGCTGGCGGGGTTTTTGCTGGCAAAAGCGTAGTCCCTTTATATTGTCCCTCCAGCGCGGTCCCTGTAGTCATATTCCAAATACTTCCTGTTTGTAAGTCCATGGCGGTATCCGGACCTGCGGCGCGAAACGTCAAGGTTTGCCCGTTGATCTCGCGCAGATAAGTGCGGGCCTGGCTGGTCTGTAAATTAAAAACTGTGAGTATCGGCTCACCCGATAAATCAAGGTTTTGAACTGCCAATGGCTGGGCGATGAGAATTGCGCATGACCATAGCCCATAAAACAACCTCACAACAAAAAACGCGATAATTGTAAAGCGCCAGGATTCACCGATTGACTGCCAGCGTTCGATTAGAGTGTTTTTAAAGAGTGCCATTCTTGTCACACGCTAATTGTAAGAAATAACGCGATGAGTGTGATTGACAAAGATGCAAGCTCCATTTTGAATTACTTCACTTGATAGATCTGCAATTCCTGGATGTTGTATCTTAATTCAAGATTATCTGTCGGTTGGAAATCAGGGTTAAGCTGCCGCTCGAATGGTCCATAAACAACCCATTTGACGGGCCTATTTGCCAGTTCTGGCAGTTTCCCCTCGAAGAACGATTGCACTTCTCTCTGCTTGGTTTTGTAGTTTAGTGTTTCCATTTCGTGGCCGAAATAAGCGCGCAGTCCCGCTTTTTGTGCCAGTATTTGAGAAGTTTGCTCTGAAGCAAGAACGAAATCGTTGTATTGGGCATTTTCATGGAACCAGTCAATAGCACGGTCAAGGCTGGCGGGATAATACAGATTTTCGGGATAAGTTTGGAGGTACGCCACTTGACCAACGCCAATCTGTATGGACGAAATGGATGTCAAAAATACAAACAGCACGACCAGAGGAGAGCGCCAGCGCATCATACCTGGACTTCGGCCTGCTGCTGTTTCAAATAGCTTTACCAACCCCGCGGTTGCCAATATTGCTAATGGTATTGTGATGTTTTGCAAAAAACGACGTTGGATGTAGACGGGTGCGTAGGCCAGCAAGAAACCAGCAATGATCCACAAAACTGCGGCCCCTAAAGCGCTCGACCTTGTGCGGAAGGCGGCGATCATCCCGATGACAGCCAGGGGCCAGAAAAATGCGAAGCCCCAGAGATAGTAATCGGGAGGAGGCGAAAGCGTCTGGTTTTGCGCTGTGAACTGACTCCAAAGGGGATCACTGTTTAGCACAACAAAGTTGTAAGCCAGCAAAGGAAGTTGAACGATGGCGATTGCGAACAGTGCCCCAATATCCTCCCTGCGGATCTTTTTGGTATTCCACCAGGAAAATAGTGCTGCCCCCAAAAGGCTTACATCCACAGTGGCAAACGCGATCGGATTCACACATTGCACGAGAATGGCTGTCAACCCAACCCAGGCAATATTTATCCAGTGCGTTTTTTTCAGGAAATCAAGCCAAAGGCTTAATGAAATGCACATTGCAGCTGTCACAAAAGCAAAATGCGGAAAGACCGACAGGCTGAAGAAAACATAGTCATCGATCAGCCAAAAGTCGATTGGAGTAATTTTGCTGGAGGTCCAGTTAAGGATCATTTGCAACCAGCCCAGCCCTGATCCGAGCGCTGCCAGCAGAAATGCGACCCTTGCCCAAAAGATATCTGGAAAGACCCGCTGCATCAGTCTGTATAGCATGAAAAGTGCGAGAATGCCCAGCATCCAGCGCGCCAGGTGAAATGTAAATTCGGAAGCGAGGCCAAGCCATCTGCTGAAATGTCCAAGGGCTATATAAAATAATCGGACATATGCGGAATTGTGCGGCTCTGTCGTGAATCGAAACCGATAAGCCCACTCACCCTGTCCACCGGCCTCCATCATGGCAATGTGAACGGCATAGTCCTGGCTGTCATAGTAAATGCCGCGGAATCGCAGCTCCCGGGTCTCGATTTGATAACCTGCCCACGTAGGAATAGATCCCCAGAGAAGAATTAATACTGAGACAATGGATATCCATAGGAAATCTTTTTTGTTGTCAGCCGTCATGGTTTCTTTGTGTAAAGAAAGACTTGAAGTCCATCCCAGTTTTCTTCCAATTCCAGATTGTATTGAGCATTCAAATATTCGATGTCAGGATGAGTGGAGGATCCGCCCGCTTTGTACTCATCCATGGCGCGCTGATAAATGATATACCAAACGCGATTCGAGTTTCTTGTCGAAGATTGGATGTCTGTTTCTGCCCTGATGCTCAAGACCTGTTGGGTGGCAGGAGCAAGTGTATCCGTGCGGCCCCCCGGCGGATCACCAATAAATGATTGGGGCAGATCGCGGTCAAATAACATGGCTGGAAGCGCACTCAATTTGTTGGAATGCAGGATGACATCCTGAGACTCCATCCGTTGTCGCAGGGATGTATCTAATTCCTTAAAGGGCCCATAGGGGAAATCATCATAAGTGACGTGCTGATAGATCCCCAGGACAGACGAGATGCCGAGCAAGCCAAGCAGAGAATAGCGAGCGATGTTCGAAAGATTCGTTTTGATTATTACCCACGCCAGCCAGATGCAAAAAATTGCTCCGGATGGGAGCAAGGCTCTTTCTATGTAGACTGGTCTCCATTGTGAAAACAAAAACAGGAAAAGCGGTGGCCCAAAGGCAAGGTAAAGAAGCCAGAGTCCATCTTGGATGCCTGTTTGACGCGTATATCTCACGGTTTGGATGAAGCCAATTGCCATAATAATTAGAACAATAAAAAGAGCTACCATTATCAAATTTGCTGGCAGCGGCGTATTTGTTGTGTAGACTAACAGAAGTGTGAATAGTTTTGAAATATCAGGACGTTCGACCCAGTATGCGCTCTGAACCTTTGAGAATTGGGCGGGAAGTTGTAATAGCCACGGAAAGTACAAAATCAACGCGCCAATACCTGCAAGTATGACGGCGCGCAGCGTCTGCCAATCCCTGCGGAAGATCGGTAAAAGCGCAAGAGCGGTCAGGTAAAAGGCGGCTAGGTTGTGTGTGTACTGTGCAAGTGCCGCGCAAATGGAAAAAAGACCCCACCATCTCCAATCCCTTGTTTTCGAGGCGCGCTGATATGTATAGGTTCCAAGCAACAGCCACATTGCAAGGAATGAATACATCCGAATTTCCTGGGCATAATGAATTAAGTATGGAGAAAATGATGCAAAAAGCATGCCAAGGCGCGCAACTTTGGCATCCGATAGTTGTTCCAAAGCAATCAGATAAACCAGGTAAACCGAAACCAGTCCTGCAATGACGGATAATAGTCGCGTCACAACCAGTGATTCACCAAAGACCTTCATCCACAGCCAAAGGAGTGTGTAATACCCAAGAGGATGAATATCCGCGCTCCCTGCCCCCGTGGGTGCCAGCGTTCCATAGAGCATGGCGCTTAGTCCTTTTTCTGAAAAAAGGATCGCAAATGCCTCGTCGTACCAGATCGGTCGTGATACTATCCCCAGAAGACGAATGCAGAGTGCAAGAATAAGAATAGCAGCGATTTTTGGATTGAAGGTTCTTCCTTGCATGCAGGAATTTTACCAATCATTTGGACAAACCAGTGACCTGTTTAGGGAAGGCAATTGCATCTCATCCCAGGCATGCCAGGCGAATATCGCTTATCGAGCAGGGATTTCCAATAATTCATAATCCCCATCGGGCGAAGTTGAAATGGGTTTCAATAAATCGATGGTCTTATCTAAAATTGCCCTGTCTCCTGCATTTTCTAAAACAAGGCTGGCGGCTCTTGCATTTAAAAGAACATGTGTATATCCCTGTAAATGCCATGTGTTGATAATATCTTCCGGTTTCCCATACAAGTAAATGTCATGTGGGAAATTATCCAAAATGGGATCAGGCTGTAGGCTTCTGGCCGCGCCATAACTTCTTGGTTCAAACAAAGAGTAAACTCTCGAATCTAAAGGAGTTCGAGATATCATTTGCAGTGCATGTGCATATCCTGGCTGGTATGTCTCAAAGTAACTTTGACTTGAGATAAATCCTGTTACCACGGCTAGAGGGTTTCGAGCAATCATACTTAAGCTGATATCCAGCAGGTTGACGAATATGGACATGGCTGCAACACTTGAGACAACAAAAGACAAGCGAAGTCGCTTAGTGTCCAGAGCGCTGATCGACAGTATGCCTATCGAAGCGGGTATCACAAATGGAATGATTGCAGGGAGCAGCAGACGTGTCTGCCATAGGTCCCTGGTGGTGATGTAGCCGTAGGTCCAGAATGCTGCGCTGAAGAGAGCAAAAAACCCAATCGTTGTGAGTGTAATTTTGCGGGATGTTTCGACCTGTTTTCTGCCGGCCATCGCCCATAAAGCAAAAGGGAGCGCCAGGAGCAGCAATGGTCCTATATCCGCGTCAATAGAATTGATATCCTGATAGCCCAGTGTGATCGTTAAAGGCAATGAAATCAGTGCTCCTATGTCCCAACCCGAACCTGTTCCCGGAGTGGCGAACCAGTCAGAACGAAATTGATCCCAATAGCGCCCGCCAAACAGAAATGGGTAGATGGGATTCCCCATCCAAACCCAATTGCGCAGGTACCATAGGATGCCAACTGCTGTACTAATGAAAGTGAATTTTGTAACCTCAACATATAAATCTCTTTTTTCATGAAGTTTCCAGGTACCAATGAGGATCACTGCTGTCAATGGCATTACAAAACTTGTATATTTGACGCCCATTGCCATCCCTGCACTAATGGCGCTTAAATTCCACCAGCGGGTATCAGTCTGCTCTCTTCCATAGGACAATGTGTATAACATTGCCACTCCAAAGAAGGCCAGCGCCATATCTGTATACGCCCAGCTGGCTAGTACTAATAGGGCTGGCATGGATATCAATAACATAAGTGCCCACCCGGCCGTCAAGTCACCCCATATACGCCGCGTCCAGTCCCATATAAGGATCGTTGTAAATAGGGCCCAGGCAAAATGAATTTGTTGCGGGACGATCTCAGATCCTAACCCCAACCCCCACAAGTAAGCGCCTTCCACCAGGCCCGGGAACCAGTAGTGTGGAAAATTATAGGACGCCAGGCCCCCGTCATGCAGCCATAGCTCCGGGATGGTTAAATGATAAAGAAGGGCATCAAAAGCATCCACTGGAGGGAGCAAAGTCCGTAAGAATGTCAAACTAAAAGCCAGGATGGCGGCCCATTTAATCCAGGGAGGGACGATTAACCCGGAGGATATCATCTCTGCAATTGAGTTCTTTAAAAGGGAGCCTACAGAATGTAGGCTCCCTTTCCATATCGACCCACCAAGAATGAGAATCTGAGCCGTTAGTAAAACCCAGAGGTTGGTGGCCCCCCCGGCGGCAAAAATGAATCCAAGCAGACCCAGCTCGCCCAAGCCGATGCCACCGGCCAGAGCCAGCAGGGATGGATTGTCGTCGGCGGTCTCCGGGATCAATTGCTTGATCGTGAATGTGCCAAGCGCCAGAGCATTGAACAGAAGCATGGATGTCACAATCAGTGTCCAAGCCAGGCTCATTAAATGACCTGCCACCTGCAGGGCGAATGGTTTCTGTACAACAAAATAGGCAGCTACAACAAAACCACCCCATGCAATGGTGGCGAGGGCAAGCAGTATTTTCTTTTGATCCACAACTTAATTATAAGCTGCGAATCAAAAAGCGACACCTTTCGATGTCGCTTTTGATTTACTCTCCGAGATAATCACGCAATTTCCGCCGTATGGACGGATGGCGCAGCCGGCTCAACGCCTGCGCTTCAATCTGGCGGACGCGCTCACGTGTCACACCCATCTTGCGGCCTACTTCCTCAAGTGTGTAAGCCTGGCCATCCAGCAAGCCGTAGCGCAATTGCAAAATACGGACTTCGCGTGGAGGCAGCCCATTCAACACTTCGCCGAGATGTTCGCGCAGCAGGTTATATGTCGCGGTATCGTCAGGCGGTGGAGCCTCATCATCTTCGATGAAATCGCCAAGGACCGAGTCTTCTTCATCGTCTGTCGGTGTTTCCAATGAGAGCGGACGGCGTGCAACCTGGATCATGTTCTCGACCTTTTTGGGCGGAACATCCAAAGCAACCGCAAGTTCTTCCACGCTGGGTTCGCGGCCGAGGCGTTGAGTCAACTGGTGCTGAACCCGCAGAAGTTTGTTGATCTGGTCGCCCATGTGCACAGGCACACGGATCGTCCGGCCCTGGTCAGCGATGGCACGCGTCACTGCCTGACGGATCCACCAGGTTGCATAGGTGGAGAATTTATGCCCACGGCGGTAATCAAATTTCTTGGTCGCGCGAATCAAGCCGATGTTACCTTCCTGGATCAAATCCAGGAACGGAACTCCGCGCCCCATGTACTTCTTTGCCACAGAGATCACCAGACGTGAGTTCGCTGTGATGAGATGCTCACGGGCTGCCCACCCGTCTTCGATCAATTTGCGCAGTTCTGAGCGGCGGCGCGGGCTGGCATTGCCTTTTGCTAGTTCTTCACGGGACATTCGTCCGCGCTCAATGCGTTGAGCCAGTTTGACTTCCTCGTCCGCGGTCAAAAGCGGTACGCGGCTGACCTCTTTTAGATACAAACCGATCGTATCGTCTGTATCAATATTTGCCAAATAGTCGTCGAGCGAGAGATCAATTTCCGGTTCAACTTCTGTTGCTTCCACGGCGACCAATTCTTCTTCACTCGGTTCCGCGGTCGCGGTATCTTCCATGAAGGGAATACCCGCGCTTAAGAGAGCCGAAAAGGCCTCTTCAAGTTGTTCAACATCCTGCTCGGCTTCAGGGAAGAAATGCAGGATATCATCGAGCGTAATATATCCCTTTTGACGTCCCAGCTCCACGAGCCGGGCAATCGCAGAGAATTCTTCCTCTTCATCAACCATCAAAATTTTGTCTACATCCATTCGTTACAGGTCCAATTCTTTTTAGTATCAGAATACACTTTTTTTGAGCGAATTTCAATACTCTTTTCATTGCTGTTTCATACTTTACAGTTTTATAAGTCTTGCGGCTACGGTACGGCAGTTTCACTCGGCAGCGTACCCGCCTCAGGCGGGGTCTCCAGGTAGGGCGGGTTGTCTAGGACTCCGAGTAGAGAATCGATAGCGCTCCGGCTGACGATGACAACCTGGCCTGCTGCGTCACGAACGTAATAGCCGCTTTCGGTTGGAGTAATAACACCAACGTCAACGGTTCGTTCCACTCCGCTTGTGAACTTTACGGTCAGAACATATTCAGGAACTTCCAACCCTATGATTTCAGGGTCGATGTCAGAGACACTGTCCAAAATCCGCATTGTGGTGATTTGACTGGCTGCTGCTTCAACCGACCCTTGATCGGCTTGGGCTTCGATCGGCTGAGTCAGCGCCCAGGCGTTATCGGCCTCACGCGCAACTTCGACGATTTTTCCTGACCTCGACTTTATGCGGATGCTGGACGGCGTGCCTTCCTCCGCAGTAAAGAGATACGAGACCTGCGAGGTGGGTTCCACGGTTAATTCGATGTCCGCAGGTTGTTCGCGGTTATTCAAGTAGTAATAGGCTCCAGCCAATACGAGCAGGAGTACTATATAGACGATAGTGGAACGCCGAATCATACACTATCCCTGTCGCCTGCGAGTCAGCCACGAGGACACCCCCGACAGCACCACCAGCCCAGGGATGATGAACACGGAACCCAGCAAGATCACGATCAATTGGAACGAGCTGGGAATCTTGAACGTGCGTTCTGTTGGCGTTTTGGGGGTGACGTTGGCGAGGTTTTCCTGCTCGGCAGCCCAATCGACGGAGTTCATGAACATATCACCGTTGCCATACGCATCAAAGTTGGGGTCCACTGCGAAATTGGAGGTGCCAAATACGACCACACGTCCCGTTGTGGTTGTGTTTTCACCAGCGGCAACAAGAGTTAGTGGACCCTGGGCTTCTGTGGCTCCGTCAAAATTGGGCGGCCATCCAGTTTGTGTCAGGCTTTCGAAGTTCATCTCGGCCCACGATTTTTCATTGGTCTGCACCAGATGACTGCCTGTAACACCTTCCAAAGAGTCGGCCACACTTAAGCTGCGTGTAAACGGGAAAAGAACGCCAATACTATTCATGTTACGCGTGATCACGTGCGACGAGTCATAAATGGCGGATATCGCAGTCGTGGGATCAGGATTATTCAGGTCAATCACAACATCGTTATTCAGGGTGATTCCCCAGTCTTTCACAAGCATATCAGCCAGTGGATCAGCTTCCTCGCCAAATTGCGTCAGGATCGTCGGGTCTTCCATAACGATCAGTGAACCGCCCTGGGCAAGATAGTCCTTGAACAGTTTGACTTCATTCTCTGAAATGGGCTTCGTTGGGCCCGCAATCACAATCGCGCTGGCATCTTCCGGGATTTGATTTTCGGCTAAGAGATTGAGTGTTTTAACCGTATAGTTTTTGGTTTCCAGTGTTTCTTTGGCGCGTGTCATGGACGTCTCACTGGCTTGCTCGACATCCCGTTCGCCGTGACCGGTCAGGAAGTAAACGATGTTGTTGCCCGGGTTGAGAAGCCGCAAAAACCCTTTGAGAAGTTCTGTTTCACTGGCGAATGCCACAATTTCCTTGTGGTCGCCCATTTGCAACAAGATCTTTCCATCGCCGGTAACACCTGCGCTGATGGCTGCCTGAGGATCACGATCCGGGTTAACAAAACTATAGTCAAACTTGCCGTTGCTGTTGGCTTTGATGTTGTTCAACAGCTTTTCGGCAGATTCTGTACTGCTGTTCTGTGAGAAGAAGGCGGTGGCTGTCACTTTTTCTGGAAGATTAGCCAATGCGCCTGCTAATTCAGGTGACAGTGTGTTGACTTTATCCTCTGTCAAGTCGGCAATTGTGACGGGATTCTGATAGGCAAGAACATTTCCAACAATCAGGATGCCCAGGAATGCAATCGACATTACCAGTGCATTACTACCATAGCGTGCCTGTCTGCCAGTGAAGAAACGGCGGACTCTGTCTGGTTCCATAATTGCATAAGCAGCGAGTCCTAAGATCACCAGCCCCGCACTAACGAGCAGGTAGCGCTGGATGTCTTCCACATTTGTCACCGTGGCGATCTGCATGGAGATAAGCCCGCGTGTGATACCGAGGAGGAAGGTGGCGATACAAGCCAGCAGTGCGAAAATCAGTGCGACGATGGAGTAGTTGCGCGTGCGTGCAGCAGATTGTTTCTTGTTGTTCATTAGCGCCATCTCCGAATTTCAACCGCGGTTGTGCCTGTGAATAAGCCGAGGGCGATCAGGCTGAGGAAGTAAACAAGGTCAGTTAGTTTGATGCTCCCGGCATTCAGCGCATCGTAGAAGTGCGTTTTCATATCCAGGTATCGGAAAACCTCACTTGCTGAACCCTGGAGAACTTGTGCAGGGAAACCAATCAGCCACCAAAGAAAAACAAATATACTCAGGGTGATGAAGAACGCCGCGACCTGATTTGTGAATACGGCTGAGATCCCCACGCCCAAAGCGAGGAAGGAAGCTGCTACCAGAATCACACCCAGATAGGCAGACATTACCAACTGCTGGTCAATGCCGGGGCTGACAAGCCCATTTAGAATGATGGGATAAACGAGGGTCACTGCCAGAATGGTTAAAATGAAAAGGAAGCCGCCCAGCCATTTACCGGCGACCAACTCAAAGTCCCGAACTGGAGCGGTAAGTAGCAACTCCAATGTTCCCATACGCGCCTCGTCGGCGAGCAGTCTCATCGTAATTGCAGGAATGGATAATACGAGCAGGAAGCCAAAGGCACCTGTGACCGATGATATATCGGGCGCTTGACCAAACATTTGAGAAGCGTTCTGAGTAAAGAAATAAACATTGATAGCGAAGATGATCCCAACTGTGAGCAGAATCAAAAATGCCACAACATAAGCAATTGGGCTGATAAAGTAATGGTTGTATTCGCGTTTTGCGATTATCCAAATATTTCTCATGAATGCCTCACGAAACTTTCTTGCCGGCAGCAGTGTCGCGGGTGAGTTCAAGGAAGATCTCTTCAAGACTCAATCCGACCGGTCGCATTTCAAGTAATTCATAGCCTGCCTGAATGATGGCTTTTGCCACCTGGGGTCGGGCATCTTCTCCGGCGCCAAATTCAAACTCCACCGAGCCGTCTGATTTTGCCTCTACGGTGCGCACCCCTTTGACTTTGGAAATCTTGTTGCCCAAGCCATCTGAATCACCGCGTACGCGCAAGATCACACGTTGTGCACCGACGAGACGGGCTTGTAGATTTTCAGGCGTATCCTCAGTCACGATCTTGCCTTTGTTGATGATCAGCACACGATCGCAAATCTGTTGCGCTTCCGACAGGATGTGTGTGGAGAGCAGGACGGTCCTGTCTTTGCCAATCTCGCGTATGACATTCCGCATTTCCACGACCTGGGCAGGATCAAGACCAATCGTAGGTTCATCGAGGATCAAAACTTCAGGACGATGGATTAATGCCTGTGCCAGCCCGATGCGCTGCCGCATGCCCTTTGAAAAGGTGCCGATGTAACTGTTGGCGCGTTCCTTAAGATTGACCCCTTCCAGGGTTTCATAGGCACGCTCTTCCGCATCAGGGATGCGCCGCAAGTCCGCCATGAATTTGAGGTATTCAAGAGCGGTCATGTCGTTATAAAGAGGCACGGTTTCAGGGAGATAACCGACTCGCTTGCGAACTTCAAGTGACTCCTCGAGTATGTCATAACCCGCGACTGTGGCTGTGCCATCGCTGGGGGGCATGTAGCCCGTGAGGATTCTCATTGTGGTGGTTTTTCCTGCGCCGTTGGGTCCGAGAAAGCCGACAATCTCTCCCTGCTCCGCATCGAAGGAGATATTGTCAATGGCGCGACGTGCGCCGTAGTCTTTGGTGAGACCATTGACCTGGATCATTGGTGCTCCTTAAAAAATTGGAATATGTGCAGACAAACAAAAGGCACGCGTGCCGGTGGGCAGCCGTGCCATTTACTTTCGTATCGAGTTTACTATACAGAAATTCAAAATCAAAGTCAAGTAACTTGAGGGCTTCTAATCAAACGCTAATAATATGCCACACTTGGAAGCCACGGACCAAAGGGATTCTGACTTTGGAAATTTGATCAGCGGAGAAAGAAATACCAAATCCCAGCCGCGCCGGCAACACACAACAAAATTATAAGTAGTCCAGCAAGTGCAAGCGTCCAGCCATTCGAGGTGTCAGGCGCTATCGTCGGGCTGACAGGCAGAGGTGTAGAGCGAGGCGGTGTGTCTGTTTCAAAACTGGTGGAGATATTTGCAGTCTGATCCGTAGTGTTTGCCATTGCCTCTGCAAAGTCAGGAACGCCGTTTCGGTTT
>Ga0105104_10001648_pt1 | contig 16706 bp, 14 predicted proteins | sample PPLLaktember2015_3_FD_87034 | JGI IMG/M metagenome (GOLD analysis project Ga0105104, IMG submission 87034) | Freshwater sediment microbial communities from Prairie Pothole Lake near Jamestown, North Dakota, USA - PPLs Lake P7 Core (6) Depth... | ecosystem: Environmental > Aquatic > Freshwater >... | reverse complement strand
GGGTCAACATCCGGGTCACAGGCTCAATTTTTTAGTTCTCAACTTCGGAGACTAAATAGTATAAACAGCCATATCTATGACAACTTCAAATCATCTTGGACGAAGGGATTTCCTGGCGACAGTCGGCGCGGCCATGGCTGTCGGAGTCGGCCGAACCGGCTTTGCCGCACCCGCAAACGCCCATCCGGGCCGGCTGAAACAGGCGGTTTGCCGCGGTGTTTTCAGAGGACTGGACCTCGACCTGGAAGGCCAGTGCCGGGAGACGGCCCGTTTGGGAGGACACGGTATCGATCTCGTGGGACCAGCCGACTTCCCGGTCTTAAAAAAATACGGCCTGATACCCACCATGGTCCCGGGGGGCGGTTCCATCAAGAGCGGCGTCAACGATCCGAAGAATCACGCCGAACTTGAGCCCAAAGTGCTTGATCTGATCAAGCAGACCGCCGCCGCGGGCGCACCTAACGTTATCGTCATGGCCGGCGATCGCGCCGGTATCTCAGACGAGCAGGGATTGGACGACTGCGTCACTTTCTTGAACAAGGTTAAGGCGGCTGCCGAAGACCAAAACGTCACGCTGTGTATGGAATTGCTCAACAGCAAGGTCAATCACCCGGGTTACATGTGCGACCACACGTCCTGGGGCGTGGAAATGTGCAAGAGAGTCAATTCTCCGCGCGTAAAACTGCTTTACGACATCTATCACATGCAGATCATGGAAGGGGACGTGATCCGAACGATCCAGCAGAACATCCAGTACATCGGGCACTTCCATACGGCCGGAAACCCGGGACGCCACGAGTTCGACGAGACCCAGGAGTTGTATTACCCGGCCATCTGCCGCGCTATTGCAGACCTCGGGTACCAGGGTTACCTGTCGCACGAGTACACCCCGACCAAGCAGCCGCTCGAAACTCTAGATCGAATGATGAAGATGTGCGAGGTGTAGTGGCAAAGGGTGCCCGCATTAAAGCGAGATTGCCTGCAGTCCTTAGGTTTGCTGTTCTTTGGATAATCGTCGGGGCTCCTTGGATCTGGCCTGCGGATCAGGGGCCGTCGACCGCTCCGACGGCCGCCCGACAGCGCCTGGAGGAATCGGCGGCTGACTGGGGCGTCTACGGTGAGGGAAACCCGGTTTGGGCGCTCGCCGACGCGCCAGCCCCATCGCTTGACGGCCACTCGTTGAAGTGTTCGATCACCGGAGGCGCCCCGTACTCGAACGCGCATTTCTACAGGAACCTGCTCGACGATGGGTCGCGGCTTTTTGCACTCTCTCTGGCCTTCCAATTCTTGCCGGCCACGACTCTCAATAACCAAGGCGGAGAGTCGGTCATCCAGGCGCTCGAATTCACGGTGAGCGCGTGGCGGCAAGGACAGCGCTACGAGTGGGCGTTGCAGTGGCAAAATGTTGGAGCAGGAGCGCCGCAATGGCGGTACTGGGACCCCAGCCGCGCCGCAACCGAACGTTGGGCGGCGCCCCCTGGGCCGATCGCGCCGCAGTTCACGTCGCACCAGTTCCACACACTGACGATCAAGGGTGAGATTCGAAACGGTAACTCGCGCTACCGGAGCTTCTCGATCGATGGCGCCGAATACTCGCTTAACCTGGACGCGCCGTCTGTTCCGGCGCCGGGAGTGGCAGATAAACTGGCCGTCGCCGTCCAACTCGACGGCAATGCTCACGCAACGCCCTACGATGTTTACCTGGACCGCGTCGCTCTTGCCCGCAGCGCGGGGTCTGATGCGCCATTTCCGGGTGAAAGCCTTGTCGACTGCAGTTCGCTGGCCGGATGGTCGGTCGAGTGGGACGGGGCGATGCCTACGCCCACCCTCTCCCTGTCGGATCATCCGGAGGGCAAGGGGGTCCGCCTGGACTACGATTTCCTGGTTTCTGGCAGCAACCCTCCCGACTGGCGCAACTGGGCCCAATTGAGATACGACTTCGCTACTCCCGTCGATCTGTCCGGCCATGACATGCTCCGGTTCCATTACCTCGGCGGCGGCTCAAAGAATCATCTCCAGGTCTGGCTGCACGACGATACGGATAACCGAATCGGCATTCAGATTGATCGGGTCACCGACATCCGAAAAGCAGCCGAGCGAGCCTACTACAGCCTGCCCTACTCAGTGCCGTCGCGAGGGGTAGGCGGGGGTGTGTTGGTCCAACCGGCCGGATGGCCTTTGGGAGACGGGACGTTCGACTATACCCGGGTGGAGAAACTCTTCTTTGCAGTATCACGGGACACCTCCCGCGAACCCGGCGACGTCAGATTGGGAGGTTTGGAAATCGGTCGAGTAGAGCTCGTTGATTCGATCGGGCGCTCGGCGCCTGCACAGCTCCAAGCGGTCGAGGGGAATCTAGAGGCCGCGGCCCAATCCGTGGCCTGGTTGGTCGCGAACCAGGGACTGGAGAATCCGGGCGCCAACGGGCTCTTGACCTCCTGGGTCGAGGAGACACCGCCCTTGGCCCACATTTATGATCAGGCACTTGCCCTTATTGCGTTCACCAGGGAAGGACTTGACGCTCAGGCTAGGGCGCTCGCCGAACGACTCGTTTCCCTGCAAGCTCCGAACGGCGCCTGGTACAAGTACTATCGGCGTAATGATCAGAGTCCTGACCCGGACGGGACTCTGTGGGAAGGAGACGTTGCCTGGGCGGCCTATGCCCTGTCTTTTCACTGGCACGCGACCGGCCATGCCTGGGCGCACGACTCGGCCGTCAGCGCCTGCAGCTGGCTCAAAAGCCGGATTGCGGCTCGTAACGCCGATCAGGATACGGCCAATGACGCCAGCGTCCACAATTCCATCGAAGCGAACATCGACGCCTGGTTCGCGTTTGCCTTCACCGGCGGGTTTCAAGCCGAAGCGGACATCATTAGAGGATTCCTCATGACGAAGGGCTGGGACGCGGACCGCAGGCGGTTCTGCCGTGGGTCGTTGGGCGTAGACCCAGGCAACGCGATCGACGTGCATACCTGGGGTAGCGAATTCCTCCTCTGGACCGGTGAAAATGCCAAGGCGCTAGACACACTCTCCTACTGCTCGGAAAGTTTACCTACCGGTTCGTTTGACGGCTCCGTCCACGGGCTTGACGGCCAGGGGCCATTTTCGGTCTGGTTTGAGGGAACCGGACAGTGGGTTGCGGCAGGCGGCTGGGGAGGCGATTTCTGCCTGAGCGAGCTGAACGCGAATCAGGAGGAGGACGGCAGCTTGCCGGGTTCCCCGGATGATTTTCATGGTGAGGGAGTATGGCTCACACATTGGCACGGCGTTGCGCCGACGGCCTGGTGCTATTTTGCGAACACCGCTCCGGTCTTCTCCCAGGGACTGATTCGCGGCACCGTTTTCGAGAGCGGCGGCGCCCCGGCAAACTCGGGAACCGTCGAAGTCTACCGTCCTGGAAGTGAAAAAGCCATCGCACGCGCCGCGATTCACCCTGACGGCTCGTACGTCGTGGCCGGGCTTCGAGCCGGAGAATATGTCGTTCGGGCCTCGTCGGGTCGGCGGGCATCCCGAGTCTCCGGCGCGCTGGAAATAGGGCTGGCCCGGTACGTGACCCTCGACCTGTCACTTCAATCCTACTCGCAGCGGCGAAGTCGTGGGACTGGCCGGCAGTGAAAGCGACGGATAACGGGGGCCGTGGACTAAATGGACTCGCTAAGGAATGTACTCACTCTCGTACTGCTGCTCCTTCTGCCTTTAGCCGGCTGTGGCGAGCGGGCGGCCAAGAGCGTGGAACGGGAGCAGGAACCCGGCCCTGTTCCCCCAGGATGGACGCGTCTCTTTGACGGCGTCTCGCTCAAGAACTGGGCGGAAACGGATTTCGGCGGTCAGGGAAAGGTCGAGGTCCGCGACGGGACATTGATCCTCGGGCAGGGCGGTGACTTGACCGGCGTTACCTGGGCAGGCGGCGAGTTCCCAACGACGAACTTCGAGATCAGCCTTCAGGCCGCCCGAATCGAGGGTCAGGATTTCTTTTGTGGCATGACGTTTCCTGTTAAGGATAGCTTCTGCTCCCTGATTGTCGGCGGTTGGGCAGGCTCGATCGTTGGCTTGTCATCAGTTGACGACTTGGATGCATCCGAGAATGAGACGACCCGGAGCATCGATTTCGAGAACGGCCGCTGGTACACAATTCAGCTCCGGGTGACGGACAATGCAATCGAGGCCTGGATCGACGGGCAGCCTGTCATCAGGCAGGCGCTTGCCGGTCGGGAGATCTCGATTCGACCCGAAGTCGGGCTGTCCTGTCCGTTTGGAATAGCATCGTGGCGGACAAAAGCCGCGTTGCGCGACATTCGTCTCCGAACGCTCAACGGGACGAGGTAGGCACATTCAAAGAGGATCTCGACGCAGAATGCCGCGACGTGGGCATGGAGGCGTGGGCGCCGTCATGTATCCTGCGTTGCCGAAATCTAAAAAGAGCCGCGCACGCAAGCAGGCGAGGAGCGTTGAAAAAAAGGGTCTTAGGACCTGAAGGGTTCGGTGTCTGGAGCGACACCAGTTGCGTCCAGCCCCCCATCGTGGCCGGACTCTCCGGAGTCGGCGCCGGGCCGCTTCGTGGCGGGGCTTTCGCAAGCCCGGCGCGGGATTGAATGACGGGCCGCGGATTGTAGCTCCGGACCTCCGGGACGGAGACACCGTCGAAATTGCTTCTCCGTCCCGGAGGTCCGGAGCTACAATCCGCGGCCTGTCATGCCCGGTTTCTTTAGACGTGTCGGTCCTGACTAACGGACCTCCATGCCGGAGAGCGTTCCTGATCTGTCGATCCGAATCCGGATATCCGGCGTGTCGTCCCAGGAGATTGACGCTCGACGCTCGATTACCAATTGACCCAAATCGCAAGCGAAGTTGCCTGGCTCAAGCCTGACTGTCAGCGAGTAATGCGCGACCGACTGGGTACGCAGGACGCATTGCCCGACCGGCCGCGTCGGGTGGCCCCGCCTCACGCCGGCTTGACGAAGGTTCCGGGGCTCGTCGATGTTGCGCGCCATTCCGGTGTCCGTTCCTGCTTGGCGGCGGCGAGCGCCCGGCGGACTCCTTCAGCGGCCAGGTCGGCGGTATAGACCGGCGTTCCAGGTTGTTGGCGCCACGATTCATCCAGCGTGCCCGCGTCGACGCCATCAAATCCGAGCTCGTCAATGAGGCGGATTACGACCGCCTTCGCCGCCTTGTCGTCGCCGGCAACAGGAAGGGCGATGCGTTCGGGCGTGCCTGCAGGCTTTCCCCGCTCCATCAAGTGACGGGCGTAGATGTTATTGAACGCCTTCACTACAGGTTTCCCTAGCTGTTGAGAAACCCATCGGCTTTCCGTCAAGCCGGCCTCGATCTCCTCGATCCGTCCGTCGCGATGACGAGGATAGTAGTTGCCGGTGTCGACAATGACCACCCGGTCAGGGACACCGGCAAAGAGATCCTCGGGCAGATCCCTGACCTTAGCCTCGGGAATCGTCACGACAACCACGTCTCCGGCCCGAGCCGCGTCGCGGGCCGAAACTGCCTTTGCGCCGGTCTCGGCTGCCAGGTCGGCGAGGGTTTCTGGTCCTCGCGAGTTGGCGACTAAAACTTCGTGGCCGAGGGCCGTGAACCGACGAGTGAGGGTACCGCCTATCTGGCCTGCACCAATGATGCCGATTTTCATGTTTACCTCCTAGTTGCCTGATTCGAAAGATTGGAAGGATTGATTTCGATAATACAACGCGAGCGCGGGGATGTAACAAGGTGCGCCAATTCGACAAACCCTCCAGCCGGCCACGGCGCCTCGATCATTTTTGGCGCCGCGTGCGCGAGTTGGCTGGATCTGGTAGAGTGGTACGTTTTGGACGTTTCAATCAACATGTATCGAGAAGACATCCGCAACATCGCCATCATCGCGCACGTGGACCACGGAAAAACGACCCTCGTGGACGCGATGCTCAAACAATCAGGACTTTTCCGCGCCAATGAACGGGTCGTCGAGCGGGTCATGGACCGAATGGATCTCGAGCGGGAACGGGGAATCACCATCCTGGCCAAAAATACGTCTCTCCATTACGGGGGTGTGAAAATCAACATCGTGGATACGCCCGGCCATTCGGATTTCGGCGGTGAGGTTCAGCGCGTCCTCAAGATGGTCGACGGAGTCATGCTCCTCGTCGACGCCTCCGAGGGCCCGCTCCCGCAAACCCGCTACGTCTTGAGCAAGGCCCTCGAGCTGCAGCTCAAACCGATTGTCGTGATTAACAAGATGGATCGGTCGGATGCCCGGCCGGGCCAGGTGCTCGACGAGATCTACGACCTGTTCATTGATCTCGATGCCCAGGAGGAACAACTCGACTTCCCGGTGATCTACGCCATTTCGCGCGACGGTATTGCGAAAGAACGGATCGAGGACGAGGGCGACGACCTCCAGCCGTTATTCGAAGCTATTCTGCGGGATATCCCGGCGCCGATCGCGAACCCGGGTGAGCCGCTCCAGCTTCTCGTGACCAACATCGATTACAACGACTACGTCGGCCGGCTGGCGATCGGTCGGATCTCGGCCGGACAGGTGGCCATCGGGGACACGGTTTCGATCTGCAAGCTCGACGGCACCATCGGGCAGACCCGAATCACGCAGCTTTACACGTTTGAAGGCCTGAAACAGGAGGCGGTCGAGAGGGCCTGTGCCGGCGAAATCATCGCCTTGGCGGGTATAGAGGGCATCGAAATCGGGGAGACTATCGCCAGCGAGACCGACCCGCGCCCGCTGCCTCCAATCCTGATTGATGAGCCGACCATTTCGATGGTCTTCTCGGTCAACACCTCGCCGTTTGCGGGACTGGACGGGAAGTACGTCACGTCCCTCAAACTGCGCGAGCGGCTGCAGAAGGAGCTGCTCGCAAACGTGTCCATTCGCGTCGAGGATCTCGAATCGGGGAGCGTGCTAGGCCAGACGACGGGCCAGGGCGCTGTCGGGAGTTTCCGTGTGAGCGGGCGGGGAGAGCTTCAGCTGAGCATCCTCCTCGAGCAGATGCGCCGGGAGGGTTACGAGGTCCAGGTGTCGAAGCCGACGGTCATTACCCGGGAAGTCAGCGGAGTGGTGCACGAGCCGGTTGAGCTGGCGATTGTCGATATTCCAGATCAATTCGTCGGTGTCGTGACCGAGGCGTTTGGACAGCGTAAGGGACAGTTGATGAAAATGGTCAATCACGGTACTGGGCGCGTCCGACTGGAGCTGGAAGTTCCGTCCCGCGGCTTGATTGGTTTTCGCGGGCAATTCCTGACCGACACTCGGGGTACGGGGATTCTGAACACGCTTTTCCTGCGTTGGGCGCCCTGGTTTGGCGACATCCGATCCCGGATGACCGGTTCTCTGGTGGCCGACCGAGCGGGGATGGTGACAGCCTACGCTCTGTACAACCTCCAGGAGCGGGGACGGTTGTTCGTGAGTCCGGGAACCAGGGTTTATGCCGGAATGATTGTGGGCGAGAACGCCAAGTCGGTCGATCTCGACGTGAACGTCACCAAAGACAAGAAACTGACCAACATGCGCGCGTCCACTGCTGATGAAGCGATCCGGCTGGTGCCCGCCAAGTCGTTGACGCTGGAGGACACGCTGGCCTATATCAAAGACGACGAATTGGTCGAGGTGACTCCGGCGGCGATTCGGTTACGGAAGAGGCCGCGCGAGTGATCGCTCGCCTTCTGAGCGCTGATATTCTGACCGGCTGGTTCAGGCCAACAAATAACACGGATAGCACGGATCGATTCGTGTCATTCGTGTGATCCGTTGGCCGGAACCAGCCGTGACTTTGCGTCCCCCCTACGGCGACCTCTTCAGGTACTTCAGGAAGTCGCTGTCTGTGGTTAAGATGAGCATACCTTTCGGATCTGCGGTTAGCTCGTAGGTCTCCATGCTCTTCGTGAAGGCATAGAAGTCGGCATCCCTGCCGTATGCCTCGGCGTAGATGTTGGTTGCTTCGGCGTCCGCTTTCCCCCTGAGCCCTTGGGCAGTCCGGTAGGCTTCCGACTGGATCCTCTGCAGGTCGCGTTCACGTTCTCCGCGGATGCGTGCCGCTTCTCCCTCGCCTTCCGAACGGTAGCGCTGAGCCACGCGGTTGCGCTCGGCAATCATGCGGGCAAAAACGTCTTTCTGGACTTCTTCGACGTAGTTGATCCGTTTGAGGCGAAAATCCATCAACTCAATCCCGAGGTCAGCGGCCCGTGCGGAAGCTCGTTTGAGGATCTCGTCCACTATCACTTGGCGGCCCGTCTGGATCTTCTCGAGTACGGTCTCTTCTTCGGATCCGGTCTCGATCGGCGCCGCTTCCCGATTGCTGGTCCTTACGACTTCGACGAGGTCGTGACGGGCCACCGCGCTGCGTGTTTCTCCGTCGACGATGTCGTCCAGACGTGACTGCGCGCCCCGTTCATCCCGCAGCCGCTGGAAAAATTTGAGCGGGTCCGAGATGCGCCAGCGTGCATACGTGTCGACCCAAATGAAGCGCTTGTCCTTGGTCGGGACCTGGTTTGGATCGCCGTCCCATTCGAGAAAGCGCTTGTCGAAGTAGTTCGCTTTCTGCACGAGCGGCAGCTTGAAATGCAGGCCCGGTGTCATAACCGGCTTGCCCACCGGCTCGCCAAGCTGCGTGACGATGACCTGCTCGGCTTCATTGACGACGTACGTGGTGCCGCTCAAGAGCAGAAGAACCACAAAAATCACCCCGAGGCGGAAGAATGTCTTAGTGCTCATTGGCTGGCCTCCTTGCTCGTTGCCCGACCCTGCAAAGCTTCGAGTGTAAAGAGTGGAATAATGCCTTTGGCATCCTTGTCCAGATAGATCTTGCCGCCTGTCTTTGGCAGCACTCGCTGCATCGTCTCCAGGTACATGCGTTGGCGCGTGACCTGCGGCGCACGCCGGTAGGCGTCGTAGAGCGACTTGAACCGGGCAGCATCGCCCTGGCTGCGGTTAACCCTGTCCAGGGAATAGCCCTCGGCCTGGAGAACCGCCTGTTCTGCCTCTCCACTGGCGCGCGGGACGACCTGGTTGTACTCGGCGCGGGCTTCGTTAATCAGCCGGTCCCGCTGTTGTTGTGCCTGGTTGACAGCGTCCCAGGAGGGCTTGACCGGGTCGGGCGGATTGACATCCTGCAGGACGACCTGGTCGACAGTAATGCCGGTGTCGTACTGCTTGGCCAGGTGCTGGAGCTTCTCCTGCACCGCTGTCTCAATGTCCTGCCGGCCTACAGTCAGGACTTCCGTGACGGTCCGGTCTCCGACGACCTCGCGCATGACCGCTTCGTTCATTGACCTGAAGGTCTCTTCCACGTTTCGTACTTTGAAGAGGTATCGATACGGATCGGAAACGCGATACTGAACAATCCACTCAACAACTGCGACATTCAGGTCGCCGGTCAGCATTATCGATTCTTCCGGGAAGGCGTTCGGGGAATAGCGTGTCTGCACGGCGGCCTCCTCCGTTCTGAACCCGAATTCCTGCTTCAGCTGGCGCTGAACCGGCACTTTCTGGACGGCCTCGAGGATCGGGATTTTGAAGCTGAGACCCGGCTCCGAGATACGGACGAAACGCCCGAGTCGCGTGACAACGCCGACCTCCTCCGGCTGAACCTGGTACACGGTCATAAAAGCCAGAATAAGGAACACCAGGAGAATCACCGCCGGCCGCAGGTATTTCCGAAGATATGCGTACTCCGAGAAGCGATCCAAGTCGATGTGGATGCGGTCTTCAAAAACGGTTCTGTTCACTTGAGCCTCCGATGACGGCAAGCGTAACACAGAGTTCGGATCGGCCGGGGAAATACCGGATCAAGGTCGGACTTCGGGGCTCAGAGGAAAAGGACGGCGGCTCCAAAACCGAGTTGTTGGAGGAACTGGTTCCAACCCGGCCCTTGCCTGCCTCACTGAACGGGCCGGGTCGCACCGCAAAAAACGCCACGCTTGCGGCTCTGTCAGCTCGGGTGGCAGTCCCGCTCTAAGACTATATCCTGCCGATCTCTTTGCTGATCTCGGCGGGATTCTTGTATTCCCGATCAGGCAGTTGATCCAGCGTGTCCAGGATTTTCTGATCCGCTTTGTTGCCGCGAGCGGCCTCGACGATATCCTTCAGACGCGCCGGATAGTTGATTCCCTTCAGATACTTTTGAAGTTGAATGGGATTCACTTTGGTCTTTGTTTCAGGCATAAAGCACCTCTAGCCTCCATGGTATCGGCCCGCTTTACAGGTGTCGATTGCCGAGGACAATTATGATTGCCGCGGAGTACCCCTCAAAGTACTTGAGGGCGTACCAGGCGCGGTAGGTCAGCCACTTGCTCTGCTTTCCCTGAAAATCAGCGTACCACGAGCTCTTCACGGCCTGTTTGCTCGACCGAAAAGCCCAAAAGATGCAATTGAAAGGCAAATAGGTCGAGGGATTCCGACCCGGCTCGGAGCTGGTAGCGTCCCGGGCCTTTGAATCCTGCCGCGCGCAGGTAATCGGATAATTCCGCAGCCTTGCGAAAGCCGCGCTCGGTCACAGTCCTTCGCCAGTCGAGGCGGAGGGTGCGAACTGCTTGAGCGGTCGTCGTCATCTGCGTCGTCCGGGTTGGGCCGGCGGAACTGATGAGTAAGGTCGCGGGCGCCGACGTGGAAATCGCCCGTGTGATGTCGCGGTCTTCGGATACCCACCGTTTGAACCCACCGTCCAGAATGGCCACCGCCCGGTGACCGGACTGATACAGCGCCCGCCAGACCTTGGCCGACTGCCGCCCCGCTCCGTCGTCGTAGAGTATGACAATCCGATTCGACAACTCGGGGGCCAGTGCGGGTCGGGCCAAGCCACCGAAGTGTTTCGAAGGCAGGTTTGCCGCCGAGCCGATATGCGCCTCTCTAAACTCCGCCTCATCACGCAGGTCGATCACCAGATAGGTCCGCCTCAAGTGCTTCCGATCCAGTAAGAGGGGAGAAACGAGCGCCTCCGGGCGGAGAAAACCTTTTTCGCCGTGTAGCGTCAGGATGTAACCCATCAACGCCTTGGCTTCGTCCGGCTGGTAGATCCGGCCGCGGGCCCGAAAAGACGGACCGCCGAAATTGCGGTTGCGAGGATCTCCAAGCCGCAGCGACAACCCGCCCAGCGGCGTTATCCCTTCCATTTGAGCGTCGTCGCCATCAGGACCATGGCAACTCTCGCAGTGCTTGGCGTATAGATCTCTGCCTCGCGACAGTTCCTTCTCGCCGAGCCGCGATGGCAGGCCCGGATCGAGGACCCAGCCCTGAGCTGCGAGTGCGGCGAACAGAAAGACCTTTGCGAGCATCGCGGCATGATGCCATGAGGCGAAAGGAGGATCAAGGGGGCCCGATCCTAGTATATACGCGCCGGAATCGCGTTACCGAGCCGCGCACGGAGTGGAGGGCTAGCGAAGCGTTTTATGCGGAGCAGCCTGGAGCGAAGTAAGCGGGACCACCCAACGAACCTTTTGGGCTCGTTGGGTGGTCCCGCTTACTTCGCTCCAGGCTGCTCCGCATAAAACGCTTCGCGAGCCCTCCACTGCGTGCGCGGCTCGGTAACGCGATTCGGGCGCGTATGCCGCGTGCTTCCAACATGATGGCCACTCTGATCATGATTCCACCTTTATGATCACGCGTTGTCCTATCCGGTATTTCTCAGGCCGGCGGCGATCCCGTTGATCGTTGCCCCCAACGCGTAATCGAGGGCGGGGCTCGCCTCTCCGCGGCGTTTTCTTCGAAGCAGGTCGACTTGAATCAGGCTCATGGCGTCGACATAGGGGTTACGCAACCGGATGGATCGGGCAAGAACCGGCGTTTTCTCAAGCAACCGACTTTGTTCGCTGACATTCAGAATCATCTCGACGGTGCGCTGATACTCGCCGAGAATGCAGCTGAAGACGCGGGCGCGGAGAGTCTTATCCTCCACCAGGTCCGAGTAGAGACGAGCGATTCCGAGATCCGCTTTAGCCAGCGCAATTTCGGCATTGCCGATGAGGTCGGCGAACAGCGGGAATTCGGCGAACATTTGCCGGAGGAGAGACCGGCTGCCGCTCCCCGCCGAGACGAACCGTGCGAGCGAATGGCCGAGCCCGAACCAGCCGGGGAGCACGTGCCGGCTCTGCATCCAGCCGAAGACCCAGGGAATCGCTCGCAGGTCCTCGAGGCCGTGAGCGTCCTTTCGCCGGGCGGGCCGTGACCCGATTTTCGCCTGTTCCAACTCCAACACGGGCGTGGCCTGTTCGAAATAGGGCAGGATGTCCGGATTCTCCGCGATGTTCTCCCTGTAAAAGTGGAAGGCGCATTCCGACAGGGTATCCATCGCCTCTTCCCACGCCGGCTGATCGGGTGACGGATTCCAGCGGGGGGCACTAAACGCTTCGAGGGCGGCAGCGATCATCAACTCGAGATTGCGCTCGGCCAGCACTGGATCCGCGTACTTCCAGTTCAGCACCTCTCCTTGCTCGGTGATTTTCAATCGGCCGGTGAAGGCGCCCGGAGGCTGAGCGACAATCGCGCGATGAGTCGGGCCGCCCCCTCGGCCAACGGTTCCTCCACGTCCATGGAAAAGGCGGAGCGTGACGTTCAATTCGCGGGCGACTTCGTGCAACTTACGATGAGCCCGGTAGATTTCCCAGGTGCTGGTGACCATTCCGCCGTCTTTGTTGGAGTCTGAATAACCGAGCATGACCTCCTGCTCGCGTCCCCAGGAATCAAGCAGGGCGGAGTAATCAGGTGTTGACCACAAGGCGCGGCAGACATCAGGTGCGTTCCGAAGGTCTCGAATGGATTCGAACAAAGGCACCGGCATCAGCCCCGGGTCGTCGCCTGTCGCCGCCACCTGGATCCCGCAGGCACGGGCAAGCCACACCGCGGCCAGCACGTCGCCGGCCGATTGCGCGCCGCTGATGATGTAGCTGCGGATCGCCTCGGCCGGGTAGAACTTTTTGAGACGTGCGACCTCCCGCAAGCTGTCGAGCAAGGAGAGCGTCGAGCCGGACAGTTCCTGAGGCAAAGAGCCCTCCAGCGCCTGTTTTCCGGCGCGCAGCTCGGAAACCGCCGTAGCATGCACTTCGGCGTGCTCTCTTATGTCGAGCGTGTAGAGATGGAAGCCAAACGTCTCGACCTGCCTAATCAGCGGGTCGAGGAGGAGATCCGCGATGCGTCGGCCGCGGTTTTCGCGCAGGCTTTTCCGAACCCGCCGCAGGTCACTCTGGAATTCCGCCGCAGAACGATATGCGACCGTATGGAACGGATCGCCCGCGGTCAACTCGAGGCGCTTTGAGACCAGCGAAAGGTAAGCGCGGTAAGGCTCCTCGGTCGGTGGGCGACCGGACGTGGGGAGCGGCAGTCCCGTCAGCCGCTCCAGGGATTCCAGCAGATCCTCGGATACTGAAACCTGGTTCTGTGACGGAGTCACCCGGTGGACGAGGTCGGCCAGCCGGCCAAGGTAATGCTCGAATATTGCGTCTCGCGCAAGTTTTAAGGCGAATTTGGTGCATTCTTCGTCCACGTAAGGGTTGCCGTCTCGGTCGCCACCGATCCATGAGCCGAACCTGATGACTGTAGGCAGCTGCGCGTCTTTTTCTGCGGGAAAAACCGTCTGATACTCGGCGAGGAGCGTGGTGTACAGGTCGGGCAGGGAATCGAATAGCGGATGTCGAAAGTAGTCAAGCCCCATGCGGATTTCGTCGGAAACGGTGGGTCGCTTCCGGCGGACTTCGTCGGTCTGCCAGAGCGCCGTGATCTTCGCTATAATCAGGGCTTCGTGCCGGCGTGCCTCGTCGTCAGGCAAGGGCAGGCGGTCCAGGTTCTCGAGCGCTTCGCCTATCTTCCGGCGTTTCAAGAGGACCGTTCGCCGGGCAATTTCCGTTGGATGGGCGGTGAAGACCGGGACAACCTCGATGTGGGCGAGCCATTCGAGCGCCTGCTTTGCCGACACGCCCGCCTCCTTCATTCGCAGCAGCGTCCCGCGGAAGGATCCAGGCTGAGGCGGCCGGTTCGCGTGCAGCTCGGCCGCGCGGCGCCGGCGTTTCCGGTGATTGGTCTCGGCGAGATTGGTTAACTCGAAGTAGATGGAGAACGCCTTCGTGACACGATACGCCTGCTCGATCGAAAGCGGTGAAATCCACTGTTCGGTTAATTGAGCGAGGTCTTCCTGCGCCTCGGTCGGGCTGGCCGCCGTCGGCCCTTGTCTGCCCAGTTCCTCTCTTCGGCGCACCGCCGACCGGCGCAGCCTCTCGACCGGCTCGTAGAGCGCCCTGCCACCCTGCTCGACCAACACCTGTCCAAGCAGCCGGCCAAGGGATCTGACGTCCCGCCGCAGCGGTGTTTCCTTTTGGGGGCTTTGATCACTCGTTATCTCGGTGAGTCGGGCAGCCTGGTCGTCGGGGCTCCACAGGGGGCGTTTGGTCATAGCGGCTTGGGAAGGTCTCTTCCCGCAGGGTAACACAGTGATGGGCGAAAGTGGACGGGATGGGACACAAGGGACACAAGGGACACAAGGGACAGAAGCGACAAAAGCGACTCTTATGTCCCTTCTGTCGCTTCTGTCCCTTCTGTCCCTGATTCACGCCCACTGCCTGTATACTGTTTCAAGGAACTTCCTACCGCATGGCCGTCTTTAACGCCGAATCGTTAGCGATCGGGCTTGCCATCATTGGCGTCGTTATCATTATCGCGGCTCTTCTTTCCGGTCTGGTGGAGCGCAGCGGACTGCCGCAGGTGGGCGTCTTCCTCGCCCTGGGCGCGGCCCTCGGCCCTTTCGGACTGGGTGTGCTCGACGTCTCTCTTGATTCACCCGGTCTGCGCATCGTGGCGACTTTGAGCCTTGCCCTCGTGCTCTTCACCGACGCCGTCTCTTTGAACATCGGGGATGTAAAACGGCGCGCCGGTCTCGCGACCAGGTTGCTTGGCCCAGGAACCCTGCTCACTGCGGCGCTGATTGCGACGGCCGGATGGTGGCTTCTGAACCTCTCGATCCCGGCGGCAGCCATGTTGGGTGCAGCGCTTGCCTCGACCGATCCGGTCCTGCTGCGCGGCCTCTTGCGGCGTCGGGATGTTCCAGAGGATGCGCGTCATGCTCTCCAGCTGGAGAGCGGACTCAACGACCTGGTGTTATTGCCGGTTATCGTCGTCGCAATCTCCTTCCTTGATCAAGCCGGTGTTGCGCCCAATGAAGGTCTCGCCAAGCTCGCGCTCCACCTCTTGATCCTCGGTCCTGGCGCCGGAATACTCGTAGGCCTTCTGGCCGTGGCAGCGCTCGACCTGATCCGAAAACGACTAGGGGTGCGCCGGGACTACGAATCGCTTTACTCACTGGGTGTCGCCCTGGCCGCTTTCGGAGCAGCCGAAGCGGTGCACGGCAGCGGTTTCCTGGCAGCTTTCGCCGCCGGACTGACTATTGCATCGGTCGATGTGGAGCTATGCGACTGTTTCGTCGAATACGGTGGCGTGACGGCAGAGATGTTCCTGCTCTTCACGTTTGTCGTCCTCGGGAGCTCATTGATCTGGACGGGTTTCACCGTCATCGACGGTGCCACCCTGCTCTTTGCGGCCGTGGCGCTGCTCGTCCGAACGCCTGTTTACCTTCTGTCACTTGTCGGCTCGGGCGTCGAGAGACGCGGCCGCTTGTTGATTGCCTGGTTCGGCCCGTCGGGCCTGAGCTCGCTCCTGCTGATCCTCCTGCCTGTCTTTGCGACTGTACCCGGGAGCGACCGTCTGTTTGCGATCTGCTCTCTGGTGGTAGTCGCATCGGTCGTCCTGCATGGGGGCTCCCCCATGCTGCTTGCAGGGGCCGAACGAAAGCGGGCGAGGAAAGAAAAGAAGGAAGCAGAAAAAGAGCCGGCTCTCCCCGCGACTTCCGGGACCGCCGAGAGGATCTCCATTGAAGAGTTGCAGCGTCTGTGGGAGTCGGATCAGCCGGTGACGATCCTCGACGTCCGCACCGAGCGCAGCCTGGAAGGCAGCCAGACACAAGCGCGCGCGGCGGTTCGCTTGTTCCCCGAGAGCGTCGTAGCGCGGGCAAGGGAACTGGGGCTGAAGGAGGACAACTGGCTGGTTGCCTACTGCACTTGAAAGCACGAAGCAACCAGCGCCCGGGTGGCGCAGGATCTCAGGACGGCCGGCTGGAAGAAAGCACGCGCACTGACGGGAGGCTGGGAAGCCTGGCAGCAGGCCGGTCTACCGGTGGAACCAAGACCAGACGCGACCGAGGCAGAAGTGAGGTGAGCCTTGGCAGCGCGGGCGTTTCGCCTATAGGCGTTAACCTAAGCCCCTGGCGTTGCGTTTTGCCCCTGTAGGGGCGGTCAGCAAAGGCGAAGGCCTGAAGGGCCGACGACATATTAGCCCAGGGCGGAGCGCTTTTTGCGGAGCCCTGGGTTGTGGTCAAAGGAGGGAACCAGCCCTGAAGGGGCGTAACAAGTTGCACGAACGAGAGTTGTTGCGCCCTTTCAGCATGGGCTGGACCGCCGGACGGTCCGCCAGTCAGGCCAAGGAAGTAGCACCGACGAGGTTGTCGTCACCCGTGGGTCCCATCTCCAGATGGGACCTCCTGGACGCGCCACGATCGTGCCGTCCCATCTGGAGATGGGACCCACGGGTGACGACAACCTCGTCGGTGCCACTTCCTTGGGAGCATCACCTGGACCGCAAGACGGTCCGCCAACCGGGCCAAGGAAGTGACAGCCGAAGGGGACGGCCGCTGGGAGCGCAGGCGTCTCGCCTGCACTGGGGCCGCAGGCGTCTC
>Ga0105104_10001647_pt1 | contig 16707 bp, 14 predicted proteins | sample PPLLaktember2015_3_FD_87034 | JGI IMG/M metagenome (GOLD analysis project Ga0105104, IMG submission 87034) | Freshwater sediment microbial communities from Prairie Pothole Lake near Jamestown, North Dakota, USA - PPLs Lake P7 Core (6) Depth... | ecosystem: Environmental > Aquatic > Freshwater >... | reverse complement strand
CGCAACGTAAAGCTGACCATTACCTACGACGGCACGAGATACCACGGCTGGCAAATCCAGCCCGGCAAGCGAACTTTACAAGGCGAACTTGTTAATGCTGTCAGCGAGCTTTTGGGTTGGAAGACCAACGTTACCGGCGCATCGAGGACCGACGCCGGCGTTAGCGCCCTTGGCCAGGCGGCTTTGATACAGATTGACTCCCCGATTCCCACAAAAAATTTTGCCAAGGCCATCACCGACCGGCTGCCAGCCGATATAGCCGTAACCGAGGCCGTCGAAATGCCTATGGGTTTTAACGTCATAGGCGACGCTAAATGCAAGCTTTACCGCTACACGATTTTCACCGGCCGGGCGAGACCCGTCCTTTTTCACCAGTGCTGGCACCTTCCGGAAAAACTCGATATCGCCCTTATGAATCAGGCCGCCAAGCTTCTCCTCGGCAAACAGAACTTCAAATCCTTTGCCGCCGCCGACGACAAACGCACCGACAGCGTCCGCACAATCTTTAGATGTGAGGTTTATACTTCTGATAGTCCCGCATCAAATATCGCGCATCGAGTATCGAGCATCGAGAATCGAACATCGAGCGACGACTGGCTGTTTATTGATGTCGAAGGCGACAAATTCCTTTATAATATGGTAAGAAATATCGTCGGGACATTAGTCGAGGTCGGCGTGGGCAGGATGAAACCCGAAAAAATGCCTGAAATCATCGAGGCCAGAAACCGTCGTGCCGCAGGCCCCATCGCCCCCCCCGAAGGCCTTTGCCTGATGTGGATTAAATATTAGTTGAATAGAGTTGTCGGCGCCTGTTGGTTTTGTTTATATTTTTGCTTGTTCAATGTTCGGGAAAAACTTATGGACCCGTTATCTATATATTCAGAACGAAGCTTTAGCCGTGCCTGTCATTATGAACTTTATCCCGATAGATTACGAATAAAGGGCAAGGTCTTTTTACAAAACGAATTTGATGTTACGATTGGGCTTAAAGACCTTAATCCTGACTATCAAAAGCTTAAAGCAAGAGAAAAAAGCTTCTGGGCCGGTCTTTGGGTTGCTTTAGTGCCGGCAATATTGCTCGAGATTCTTGTTTCAGTTTTCCATATAACATTTGTCAATCCTGTCTTTGGTCTTATGATTTGTTTGGTTGTTACAGGATTGTTATTATGCGCTGTTACTGTCAAAAAAGTCGAATATTATCGTTTCACAAACTCTTCGGGTATTCATGTCCTCGATATTGCTCGTGTCGGTAAAGATAAGCAGAAATTTGATGGATTTATTATTTGTATTGTAGATTCTACTCGAAAAGCCAAAGCGATATAGCTTCAAAATGAAAATCGTTCATATAATAACACGTTTGATATTAGGCGGGGCGCAGGAAAATACGCTGATTACCAGTAAGCTATTAGCCGAGCGGGGGCATGATGTAACGCTTATCACGGGGCCTGCGCTTGGGCCTGAGGGCGACCTATACGATTTTGCCAAAAACCAGCAGTTCGAATTCATTATCCTCAATAACCTTCGCAGACAAATTAACCCGTTTCACGATATGCCGGCGTATTTCCAGATAAAAGGACTGCTAAAAAAGCTCAAGCCCGATATTGTTCACACCCACTCCGCCAAGGCGGGAATTCTGGGCCGATACACGGCGTATTCGCTTAAAGGAAAATGGGGGGAGAATTCGCCGAAAGTTATCCACTCGGTTCACGGTCTTGCTTTTCATCCCTATCAAAGCGGGATGCTCAATAATTTTTATATCGCCGTCGAGAAGGCCGCGGCCAAACGCACGGATTTCTTTATTACCGTTGCCGACGCGATGATTACGCAATCCTTAAACGCAGGCATCGGTTCGCCTGATAAATACGTTACCGCATACTCAGCTATCGAAGAAGATGATTTCCTGAGACCCATACCGGCCGACGAGACAAGCCGGTTCCGGCAAAAATACGCTATCCAGCCGGACGCGATTGTCTTTGTTACCATAGCCCGTCTTTTTTCTCTCAAAGGCCACGAGTATATTATCGAATCAGCCAAACGCCTTGCCGAGCGGTTCCCGAAAGTGATGTGGCTTTTCGTCGGCGACGGAATTCTCGCAGATAAATACAAAAAATGGATCGGCGATTTAGGGCTGGGTCATCGCTTCCGCTTTACGGGATTGCTGCCTCCCGACCAGATACCGCTTGCCATTCATTCATCGGATATTCTCGTCCATTGCTCGCTGCGGGAAGGTCTTGCACGGACGCTGCCCCAGGCGCTTCTTTGCGGAAAACCGGCAATCAGTTTCGACGTTGACGGCGCAAGGGAGGTCGTCAACGAAAATACAGGCCGGCTGATTGAACCGAAAAATATCGACCAGTTGACGAATGCTTGTGCGGAATTGATTCAGGATAAAGCCCTGCGTGAAAAACTCGGGGCTAATGGACGCGAAAGCGTCAGAACCAAATTCTCCCCTGATACAATGGTCGATACAATCGAAACCGTTTACCGCCGATTGTGCGAATAATAACCGGTTACTTTTCTTTTTTCTTCGCTGATTCCTTTTTCGCCGGCGCCGGCGTTGCTTCTTTTTTCTCGGCGGGTTTGGCGGGGGTTTCCGATTTTACGGACTGCTTGTAGCTTTCGCTTCTGTAATCGGTTGCGTAGAAGCCGGAACCTTTGAAAATAACACCCGCGCCTGTGCCGATAAGACGTTTCAGAGCGGGCTTGCCGCATTTGGGGCATTTGCGCAATGGCTTTGACTTTATGCTTTGAAGCTGGTCAAATCTGTGCTCGCAGCTATCGCAAAGGTATTCGTAAGTAGGCATAATTATTGCGTATCCTTTGTTTCCGGTTCTTCCGGTTGCTGTTCAGTTTCAGCAGCGGGATTTTTATTCACAACGACCCTGCTTGCCCGAATCACCCGGCCGTTAATCATATAACCCTTCTGCAATTCATCCAGCACAACGCCGTTTTCCTTGTCCACCTCAGTCCGTTGCGTAATCGCCTCGTGACGCGACGGGTCAAATATTTCGCCCGCCGACGCAATCTGTTCTACGCCGTGGCCCTTCAAAACTCCCAGTAACTGTTCATAAATGATTTTCACGCCTTTCAACAAAGCTTCGTCATTTGCGCCGCAGGATGTATTAGCAAGTATATATTCAAAATTATCCAGCACCGGCAACAGCGCCTTGATTGTCTTATCTTTCTCGTAGTTGATGCTGTCGGCAAACTGTCTGGCCGAGCGTTTCTGGTAATTATCGTAGTCCGCCGCGACCCGCTGCAACCTGGCGAAAATATCGTCTTTTTCCTTTTGAAGACACTCGACCTGCTTTTGCAAATCTGCCTGTTTCGGTTCCTTATCTTCCGGCTTCTGATTCTCGTTTTCGTTTTTTTTAGCAAACATCGTTACTTACCGCCGAAATATTTTTTCAGATGCTCGACAAATCCTGTCGCCTTGGGAAACACGCTCTTATTTTCGGTCTTGGCGAATTCCCGCAATAGCTCTTCCTGTTTGGCGTTCAATCTCGTGGGCACTTCGACCATAATCTGCACAAGCTCGTCGCCTGTCCGCCGGGTTCGAATATCAGGCAGGCCCTGGCCTTTGATCCTGAAAACGCTTCCGTGCTGCGTCCCGGCGGGAATCTTGAGCTCCTTCATTCCGTCCAAGCTCGGCACTTCAATCTCTGCGCCTAATGACGCCTGCGTGAAGCTTATCGGCACAATCGATATTAAATCGGAGCCGTCTCGCTCGAGAAACTCGTGGGGCTTAATCCTGACGTAGCAATACAAATCGCCCCTTGGTCCGCCATCGCGTCCCGGTTCGCCTTCCTCTGCCACGCGGACGCCCTGGCCCTCGTGGACGCCGGCCGGTATCTTTATATTCACGACCCGCTGTTTCGGCACGCGCCCGCTGCCGCCGCATTGTTTGCAGGGATGAGTAATTACTTCTCCGGTCCCCCGGCATTGCGGACAAGTCGAGACCATCTGGAAAAATCCGCCGCCGCGAGCCACCTGGCCTCTGCCGGCGCAAGATGGGCAAACTCCCGGCCTTGAGCCGCGGGCGCTGCCCATCCCGCTGCAATCGGGGCATAAATCCTGGCGTGTAAACTCAATTGTCTTTTCGGCGCCGCGCGCCACTTCCTGAAGAGTCAGCTCGACTGCCGTCTCGAGGTCGTAACCGCGGGCGGGTCCGCGTCTGCCGCCTCTGCGACCGCCCATAGCGCCCACGCCGAAAAGGTCGCCCAAATCGCCGAAACCGAATATGTCCTCGAATACGCTGCCGATGTCCTGCCAGCGCATATGCGAGTAATCTCGCACTCCGACGCCTCGCAAGCCCTCGTGGCCGTACTGGTCGTATCGCTGACGCTTTTCCGGGTCGCTGAGGACTTCGTATGCCTCGGCGCATTCCTTAAACTTGGTCTCGGCCTCTTTTTTATTGTCGGGGTTTTTGTCCGGGTGATATTTAATCGCCATCCGCCTGTACGCCCGCTTTACCTCGTCGGGCGACGCGCTCTTGCCCACACCCAAAACCTCGTAGTAATCACGTTTTTCCATATTTATAAAACCCCCGACTTTTGGCCGGGGGTTTTTCTGTAACTCAAAACTCAAAATTCAAAACTTAAAACTATCTCACTGAGCCGGCTATCGGCTCCTCATCCTGGTCTTTTTCCTTAAGCTCTGTTATCAGGACGCTTGTCGTCAGCATCAATCCGGCTATCGAGGCAGCCGTTTCGAGAGCTGTAATGGCGACCTTTGCCGGGTCGATAATGCCGGCCTTTAGCATATCCACAAGCTCGCCCTTGTTGGCGTCGTAGCCGAGGTTCTTCTCGCTGCCAAGCCGTTCTAACAGCCGTTCGGCTATCACGTCGCCGTGCTCGCCGGAATTTTCCGCGATTTGCATCGTCGGTTTTCGCAGCGCCTGCGCCACAATATCGAAACCGATTTGCTCGTCGCCTTTTGCCTTGGCTTTTGCCTTTACGACTTCCGCAATCGCCCGCAAAAACGCTACACCGCCCCCTGCCACGACGCCTTCCTGTGCCGCAGCCCTTGTCGCGTGAAGCGCATCATCGAGCAGGTCCTTCTTTTCCTTCATTTCGGTCTCGGTAGCCGCACCGGCCTTTATCACCGCGACGCCGCCGGTTATTTTCGCCAATCGCTCCTGCAACTTTTCTTTGTCATACGAGCTTGTTGTTTTATCAATCTGGCTGCGAATCTGGTCGCACCGGGCCTGAATATCCTTCTTTTTGCCGGCGCCTTCGATTATCGTTGTCGTTTCTTTGTCTATCACGATTTTTTTGGCCTGGCCTAACTGCGTCAGCTCAATCTTCTCTAATTTGATTCCAAGCTCTTCGCTGATTACCTCGCCGCCGGTCTGGACAGCCATATCCTGCATCATTGCCTTACGCCTGTCGCCGAATCCCGGGGCCTTGACCGCGCAGACCTTCAAAACGCCCTGCAAACGGTTTATCACCAAAGCCGCTAATGCCTCGCCCTCAACATCCTCGGCCACAATCAATAACGGCCTGGCAACCTGGGCGGTTTTTTCCAAAAGCGGTATAAGCTCGCGAATATTCGACAGCTTCTTCTCGTGAAGCAGTATATACGCGTCTTCGAGAATGCATTCTAAGGTTTCGGGATTGGTCATAAAGTAAGGTGAAATATATCCGCGGTCGAATTGCATACCTTCGACGACGTTGATTTCGTTTTCCGTTCCTTTGCCTTCCTCAATCTCGATAACGCCTTCCTTGCCGACCTTTTCCATCGCGTCTGCGAGTATCTCGCCGACCGAGGGATTATTATTGGCGCTGATAGTCGCGACCTTGACGTAATCCTCCCTGCCCTTTACCGGCGCAGCAATCGACTTGATGAATTTATTGGCTGCCTCGACTGCCTTGGTTATCCCGCGTTGAATCGCCATCGGGTTGATGCCCGCGGTAACGTATTTAAGCCCTTCGGTATAAATTGCTTCGGCCAGTATCGTCGCGGTGGTCGTGCCGTCGCCGACTTCGTCGGCCGTCTTGCTTGCCGCCTGGTTCACCATTTTGGCGCCCATATTCTTGAAGGGCTGCGCAAGCTCGATTTCCTTGCTGACGCTTACGCCGTCTTTTGTAACCTTGGGCGAGCCCCAGCTTTTGTGTAATATAACGTTTTTGCCCGTAGGCCCTAATGTAACTTTCACCGCGTTTGCCAGCTCCGACAAGCCCTCTTTGAGTACCTGCCTGGCCGCGTTATCGAACATCATCTGCTTTGCCATGTCTTTAACCTCTCAATCGAAAATTGCGTTTCAATTCTATTTCTACTTTTCAATGACTCCGAGAATATCGTTCTCGTGTAAAATCACATATTTCTCGCCGTCGATTTGCACCTCGTTGCCAAGATACTTGGCGTAAATAACCTCATCGCCTTTTTTGACGCTCATCTCGCATCGTTTTCCTTTTTCGGTCATTTTGCCCGGCCCGACGGCAATAATCTTTCCCCTCTGTGGTTTTTCTTTGGCCGTATCAGGCAGAATAATTCCGCCCGATGTTTTTTCTTCCGCTTCCGACTGCTTTATCACAATCCTGTCATCTAATGGCACAAGTTTCATATCTGATTCTCCTTTTAATATTCCGTCTTCTGTCTTCAGTCCTCTGTCTTCCGTTTTTACATTCCGTAATCTTCCATGCCGCCCATTCCGCCCATGCCTCCCATGCCGCCCATTCCGCCTCCCATACCGGGATGCTGATGGCCGCCTGCTTTCTCCTCTTTGGGTTTTTCCGTAATAACACAATCCGTCGTAAGCAGTAAGCCGGCGATACTGACCGCGTTTTGCAGTGCGATTCGCGTTACCTTCAACGGGTCAATAACGCCCGCCGCCATCAAATCCTGGTAGGTATCGGTATCGGCGTTATAACCAAATCCGCCTTTACCTTCCCTGACCTTGCTCACCACCAGATTGGCGGTAGCCCCGGCGTTTGCGGCTATCCAATAACAGGGCGATGTAAGGGATTTTGCTACAATATCAGCGCCTGTCTTTTCGTCGCCGGTCAGTTTCAAACCATTTATCGCGTCGATGCAGCGAATCAAAGCCACACCGCCGCCGGGAACTATTCCTTCCTCAATCGCGGCCCTTGTCGCGTGAAGTGCATCTTCGATTCGGGCCTTACGCTCCTTCATTTCCGCTTCGCTGACTCCGCCGACGTTTATCTGCGCCACGCCGCCGGTCAATTTCGCTAACCGTTCCTGGAGCTTTTCTTTGTCATAATCGCTGGTGGTCTTGTTTATCTCATCCTGTATCTGCTTAATCCTGCCTTTAATCGCTCCCTCGTCGCCGGCCCCCTCGACGATAATGGTATTTTCACCGTCTATGGTTACCTTCTTTGCCTGGCCTAATTGCTTGACGCTGATATTTTCAAGCTCGATTCCTAAATCCTTGAATATCGGCTCAGCGCCTGTCAGCACCGCGATATCCTCTAACATCGCCTTACGCCTGTCGCCATAACCCGGCGCTTTTACCGCCACGCAGGGCAATATCCCTTTTAACTTATTAACGACCAGCGTAGCCAATGCCTCGCTTTCAACATCTTCCGCGATAATCACGAGGGCCCTTTTCGATTTGGCCGCCTTTTCGAGCAACGGTATTAATTTCGCGACGCTGCTGATTTTATCTTCGTAAACCAGTATCAGCGGTCTTTCAAGCTCACAGGTCATGTTATCGGGATTGGTAACAAAATGAGGCGACAGATACCCCCTGTCAAACTGCATTCCCTCGACAAATTCCACCGTCGTCTCGAAGCCCTTTCCCTCCTCGACCGTTATGACGCCGTCTTTGCCGACCCGCTGAAAGGCGTCGGCCATTTTATTGCCTATCTCGGTATCGTTATTGGCCGATATCGAGGCGACATTGACAATGTCGGTCCTTTTGCTGATATCCACCGGCTTAACCAGCGTCTTCAATTTCTCCAATACCGCCTTCGATGCCTCCTGCATACCCCGGTTCAATCCCATCGCGTCAGCCCCTGCCGCTAAATTGCGATAGGCCTCCTTGAACATCGCCTCTGTCAGCACGGTTGCCGTCGTAGTCCCGTCGCCCGCAATTTTCGATGTCTTGCTTGCGGCTTCTTTGACAAGCTTTGCGCCCATGTTCTCGGTCTTGTCTAAAAGCTCGACTTCTTCAGCCACCGTAACGCCATCCTTTGTAACGGTAGGCCCGCCCCAGCTTTTATCGATAATCGCGTTTCTGCCCCTGGGCCCAAGCGTCGCCTTGACCGCCGCCGCTAATTTCTCTACCCCCTTCAATAACGCCGCCCTTGCCTCGACGTCAAACGCCAATTGTTTCACTGCCATTGCCTTTTCTCCTTACCTAATTTACCAATTTTCTTAATATATTGATTCCGTTGCTCTAATAAACCTGCAAATGATATACCAATCCAGCTAATAAAGCCAACACAATATTCTAACTCTTTTCTAAATAATCACTTACGCCAAATTCCATATTTATTCTTTACTCCGCCAAAACCACTTTTGGCAGTCCCGATTTCCCCCCTCTGGCCATTCTGACAGTTTTGATAAGGAACACACCGTGCTTTCCGCTTGAATTCCTTGACATAAAAATCTCTTTCCCGCACAATGCTTTGGTAATATAGTTTAGAAAAGGTTGATTTTTAGGCGATGAAAGTAGAATGGCTAAAGTAAAGCTGGATGAAATTGGCTACTGGTCAGAGGTCAAGCTGGATATTGTGAAAGAATATGCCTCTGTCTATTCGAGAATAATGAATAATCAGCCCTTTAGCAAAGGTCATTATTATATTGACGCTTTTGCCGGTGCCGGGATTCATCTTTCAAAATCTTCCAAAGAACTTATCCTCGGCAGTCCCGCTAACGCATTAAACATAACTCCTCCATTTAACGGCTACCACTTTATTGACCTTGACGGAAATAAAACAAAACTGCTTGAGGAATTAAGCAGAGGAAATCCCAACGTGAGCATTTATACAGGAGATTGCAATAAGGTTTTACTCGATGAAATATTTCCCGCCATAAAGTATGAACATTACACACGGGCTCTTCGTCTGCTCGATCCGTATGGACTTCACCTGAATTGGAAGGTGATGCTTACCGCTGGTCAGTCAAAAGCTATAGAGATATTTCTTAACTTTCCTTTGATGGATATGAATATGAACATATTGTGGAATAATCCTGGGAAGGTTGATGCAAAACAGATTGAGAGAATGAATGCTTTCTGGGGAGATGACAGTTGGCGTCAAATTTCTTATAAAACTCAGCGAGGATTATTTGAGAATTACGAGACAAAAACCAGTCATGAGCCCCTGATAACGGCATTTTGTGAAAGGTTAAATAAAATCGCCGGTTTCGCTTACGTTCCCAAACCGATACCGATGAGAAATACAAAAGGCGGTATAGTTTATTATCTTTTCTTCGCTTCTCCCAATAAAACAGGCCACAAAATTGTGAAAGACATTTTCGATAAATATAGAGACAAGGGGATTGTCTGATGGCTGTAAATTCTGGAATAGAATGGACTCAGTCAACGTGGAATCCCGTTACCGGATGCTCGGAAATAAGCCCCGGTTGCAGGAACTGTTATGCGAAGAGAATGGCTTTGCGATTAAAGGCGATGGGATTGCCTGCTTATCGCAACGGCTTTTGCTTAACCTGTCATCCGAATATGCTTAATGTGCCGTTGCGATGGAAGAAGCCGCAGCTTGTTTTTGTCAATTCTATGAGCGACCTGTTTCACGCCAAAGTACCTATGGACTTTATATCCAGGGTATTTGATGTTATGAACCGAACCTCACATATATATCAGATTTTGACCAAAAGGGCTGAACGGCTGGCAGAGTTGTCAAATTCGCTCTTTTGGGCTAAAAATATTTGGGCCGGCGTTACGGTCGAAGCATCAGATTACAAATACAGGATAGACCTCTTGCGTCAGACAAACGCCTCTGTCAAATTTTTATCTTTAGAGCCGTTGCTCGAAGATATCGGCGATCTGGATTTAACCGATATCGACTGGGTAATAGTTGGAGGCGAATCAGGCCCCGGCGCAAGGCCGATGGAGGCGGATTGGGTAAGAAATATAAGGGAACAATGCGTAGAGCAGAATGTCCCCTTTTTCTTTAAACAATGGGGCGGCTTTAACAAAAAGAAAAAAGGGCGTACGCTTGACGGAAGGATTTGGGACGAAACCCCCCGCAAAACTGCCGAAGAACTTTGTGTTTAGACGCATTCTTTGTTTTTATGAGCCATTTTCCTGTTATCACGAAAATAATAACGACCTGCTATAATACTATAGATGTTATCCGACCAACTGAAACTGATTTATGATATTCTTTTTAAGCGGTTCGGGCCGCAGTGGTGGTGGCCGGGGGATACGCCGTTTGAAATCATTATCGGAGCGATACTTACTCAGAATACTAACTGGACCAACGTCGAAAAGGCGATTGCCAACCTTAAAAAGGCCAAAGTGCTTTCTCCTGAAAAGCTTTACCGTCTCGATATCGGTGAGCTTGCCCGGCTTATTCGGCCCGCGGGTTACTATAATATAAAGGCCAGTCGAGTTAAAAACTTCCTCGACTGGCTATTTATAAACCACGCCGGCAAACTCGCTAACCTTCGAAAAATCCACTCCGACTCTCTTCGGTGCGAACTGCTCGGCGTGAATGGTATCGGCCCGGAGACCGCCGACTCGATTCTGCTATACGCTTTTGAAAGACCGGTCTTTGTCGTCGATGCCTACACTATTCGAATCTGCTCGCGTCATCATATTATCGACGCGGGCGATAAATATGAGCAGGTCAGAAATCTTTTCGAATCGAACCTGCCCGCCAATACTGCGTTTTTCAACGAATATCACGCCCTTTTTGTGCATCTCGGCAAGGACTTCTGCAAACCAAAACCCAGATGTTCCGAATGCCCGCTGAATCATTTACCTCATAGCGTTTGTTAATGCCGTCCGCCGCCGCCCCGGCCTCCTCGTCTGTCGCGAGAGCCGGGCGAATCGTCGTCGCCGCCGCCACGGCCTCCGCGCCTGTCAAAGCCGGGGCCTTCACCGGGTCTGTCGTCAAACCCGCGAATCAGGTCTCTTTGCCTGCCGCCGCTTCTGCCGCGTCCGTGGCTGAAATCGTCTCGCTGGCGACGGTGATCAATTTCTATAAATTGCAACTGCTTTTGATGTTCGAGCCGAAGGGAATTATCTTCCAGCTCGTGGCGGCGTCTTATTTCTATTAAATTACCGCCTCTTTCAAGCTCGCCCCGGTGGCGATGATGCAGAAACTCGAATTCGGCGTGATGCCTTTCCCGTAATACTACAATCTCTGCGCCGTGGCGTCTGTCAAAATCCTCCCAGGCAGGCGGAACCAGGGCAACAGGGCTTTGTCTTACTCCAGGCCTGAAAAAGAAAAGCGTATCGCTGCTATGGTGCGGCACATACATCGCGCCCAAGGCGTCCACATCGCTTATACGGAAATGCTCAAGATGCCCGCCCCTCGATTTTTCTATGAAACCAATTGAAACGCCGGAATTAAAAATCCGGCCATTGACATATCCGAATTGGGTAATGTTTCTCGTTGTTCCTATTATGCCCGCATTGTACTGAGCAGCCAGGCAATGCTCACGAATCCCCGGCTGGCCGAAATATCTATTTTCCACAAATACCCACTGCTGCGATGGGATATCGTCGAAAGCATAATCATCCAGAATTCGCGTATCAGCGTGCCAGCCGACTTCCGGAGGCAGCGGGATCCAGCCGACATAATCAGACCCCGACCGCCACGCGACCCAGCCAGGCCCCCATTCATAACCGGGCACCCAGCACCAGCCATATTTATCCTCGTAGAACCAGCGTCCATAATGGAAACATGCCCAGCCCCATTCATAATCCGAGTTCCATACCCAGCCGAAGTCGTCGGTATAAACCCATTGGCCGTCGGTGTAAGGCCGCCAGTCCGCGGGCATACCGTAAGGCCGCCAGCACCAGCCGTATTTACCGTGATTGAGCCACTCCCCATAAGGCGAAAGCCGGTCATAGAAAAAGCTGATGTCAACAACGCCTGCCGGTTTTATCGTTTCCACAGGCACTTGTTCCGCCGGCGGTGTCGTCGGCCACTGCTGACCATAAGCTCTCAATCCGAATACCGTTATGACCGAATAAACAGCCAATCTTAACAAAAGATATATAATCTTTTTGCTCATAAAAAACTTTCATTAGTCGTATTCTTAAACGACCAGCAGGACTATCTTGCCGCGGGTATGGCCTGCCTGGCTAAGTTCCTGTGCGTGCCTGGCCTCCGACAAAGGCAATACCGTTTCGACGACGGGCATCAATTCACCGGTATCGACAAGATTGGCAATCTCGGCAAGCTGGGCGGCATTGCTCTGGCCGCGGACAAACGCCTGTCTTACGCCGTATGTCTCGGCTTCCTGCTGGGAAGGCGGGCTGACTATCGAAACCATTATTCCGCCTTTTTTGAGCACCTGCCAGGAACGATTCTGGGTATCTCTGCCAATCGTATCCAGCACCATATCGACATCGCGGACAACTTCTTCGAATCGCGTCGAGCCGTAGTCAATCGGCTCATCGACGCCCAAATCCCGCAAAAATTCCTGGTTATGCCTCGAAGCCGTGCCGATTACCCGTGCGCCGCACCATTTGGCCAGTTGCACCGCGAAATGCCCGACTCCACCGGCGGCCGCGTGAATCAGGACCGTTTGATTATTTTCGAGCTGGCCCGCGTCAAAAAGCGACTGCCAGGCCGTCAGGGCCGCGATGGGAATTGCCGCGGCGTGGGCGTGATCTATGGATTTGGGCTTAAACGCCGCCTCGGATTCTTTCATTACCATATATTCGGCGCAGGCGCCGTCCAGAAGGATATCTGCCTTGCCGAAGACCTCGTCGCCTTCCTCGAACCGTTCGGCGCCGGGTCCTGTCTTTTCAACAACTCCCGAAAAATCCCAACCCGGTATCAGGGGAAGCGCGTAATCAATCACCTGCTTTAGATAGCCCTCGCGGATTTTCCAGTCAATGGGGTTTACCCCGACCGCGTGAATCCGTATCAGGATTTCACCGACGCCGGGCCTGGGACGAGGCGCTTCTTCGAACCTGAGCACCTCAGGTCCGCCGTATCCGTGCATACGCACCGCCAGCATCGTGTCTTTCATCACCCTGCTCTTCAGCGCTGTCGATGGTTTGAACAACTTCATAACTTGCTCCTTAGCACAACCAAAGCTAATAATTACTTTCCGGCCTACACCACTTTGGCCTATCATCTATATCTATCACATAACGGCGTCCGGCTGTTATAGGCAAAATCCCGATTTGACATTCGTAATTGCTTAATCCGTTTGTCTTTGTGCTGGTATTGGCAATTGCGATGAGTATAATCTGGCAAAAGCGCCCGGTGAACATCGGCCGGGGCAAATGAGGATATGAGAACGAAGATAAAGAAACTGGTCATCGCGTTATTGAGCTGTCTGCCGATATGCCCGGCAGGCGCGATTGATAATATTCAGGCAGGGGCATTCGAGGGACGAGATATTTACATCGTCGCCGACAGGGCGGTCAATTACCACGCCGGCCCGGGTCTCGACGCGATGACAATCGAAGGCAAGGTTTCGATTGCCGCAGGCGCCGACAAATTCACCGGCGACAGGGCGATAATCTGGACTAAACGCACCGGCCAGGTAAATACGAGCATCCGGATTTATGTATCGGGAAAGATTTCCGCATCGAGGGGAAAAGGCATCCGTATAGCGGGGCTTAACTGGGAGACAATCGAGCAGGGACAGGCACAGATTATTCGATTCGAGACGACGGGCAAGCTTTTTATCACTTCGCAAAGCAGGGACTCAGCCGACATACGCGGCGGAGAATTTTATACAAAGGCATTTAACGCGATATCGGCCATTGACAACCAGTTTGCCGGCGTTTTTCAATTGCTTGTTCCTGTTCAAGTGGAAACCGCGCCGCAGATAGCGGCGACCAAACCGGTCGAGCAGAAGAAACCTGGCGACCAAAGCGGGCCGGGACCCGCGGCATTCGGCTTTATCGAGCGAATGTTAGGCCCTTTGAAAAAACCCAAACCGATAGTTCAGCAGCCCAGGCCCCAGGCAAAAGTAAACTATCCGGTGAATTTCGCCCCGGCAGGCGAGGTCGAGCCGAACGTCGAATGGGGAGGGGCTAAAGGCGCGGAAATCGCCACGATTATCGGCAGATTTTATATCTGGCAGAGGCAGGACGAGCAGGGTCGTCTTATAGAAATGCAGGCAGACGAGGCGGTGATTTTTTACTCGCGGGATAAAGCGACCGCTGACAGCAATACCGACGGCTTACAGGATATCGCGGCAAAGGGGGCAATTGAGGCAGTTTACGCAAGAGGCGACGTCGTGATGACCGAAGGCCTTCGCACGATTCGCGCCGACGAAATGTATTATAATTTCAATGAAAAAAAAGGTCTTGCGGCCAACGCCTCGATACGAACATTCGACGTCGGGCGCGGAATCCCGATTTACGTTCGCGCCGCCAGAATCAGGCAGCTGGCCCAGGACAAATTCGCCGCCGAAAACGTGATTTTAACCACAAGCGAATTTTATGTCCCCCAGATTTCACTTGAGGTCTCGGAAATCCTCTTAACCGATACGACAACTGTTGACCAGCAGGCAGGCATTGCCAAGGACAGCTCTTACGACGTGCAGATGCGCGAAGTCCGGCTAAAGGCAAAGGAAACCACGATATTGCGCTGGCCAACAATGAGGAGCAATCTCGAAAGACCCGATTTGCCGATTAGAAGCGCGCGGTTCGGTAACGACAACATTCACGGGACTTCCATCGAGAGCAAATGGTATTTATCCCGCCTGATGGGCCTGCAGGAACCGCCGGGGACCAGCGGGGCATTCGGGCTGGATTATTACTCCAAACGCGGCCTCGGCGCAGGCACTGATATCGAATACGCGAAGGAAGAACGCTTAGGCGATATCACCGGCTACATTATTCACGACAAGGGTGAAGACCGCCTCGGCAGGGTTGGTTTCAGGCGCAATCTCGACGTTCGTCACGACCTTCGCGGGCGGTTCGGCTGGGTTCATCGCGAGTTTATGCCTTATAACTGGCAGATTACGACCGGCATCAATTATGAATCGGATGAAAATTTCGTCGAAAGCTACTACCGCAGAGAATTTAACACAGGTCTCGACCGCGAGTCATACGTACACCTCAAAAGAATCGAAGATAACTGGGGGATAGCGTTTCTCGGAAAGGGTCGGATTAACAATTTCGCCGACGAGCTTGAGGAATACCCGACGGTCGAATATCACCTTACAGGCCAATCGCTTTTCGACGATAAATTCACTCTTTACAGCGATACGACAGGAGGCCAGTTTCGCCAGCGCATAGGCATTCATCACGATATAGATATGGACCAGGACCCGTTTCTTTTCGCATCGCACCGCACCGAGCTTGATATGCCCTTCCTGCTCGGCGGGATAAAATTAGTGCCTTATCTGGCGGGGACCTATGGCTTCGACGACCGCAGCGGATTTAATCGCTCGCTTGTCGATGGAAACAACCAAGGCGCCTTCGGCCAGAAAAACGTCGGGATAGGCGAAGCGGGTTTAAGAGCATCGACGAAATTCTGGAAGACATTTCCCGCTGCGAGGTCCCGGCTGCTGGATTTAAACGGCCTGCGTCATACCATCAGACCTGAATTTACCGCGGCAATTTTCGAGGAAAGCGACCCCGTGGTCAGACAGCACAATATGGCGCATTTAGGCCTTTCGCAGAGATTACAGACAAAACGAGGGGTCGGGGATAACCAGCGGACGGTTGACTGGATGCGGCTGGATTTGGGAGTAACCTGGTTTGACGACAGCGACCCGCGGCAGGCCGGCTCGGGGCCTTTCCGGTTTATATGGAATCGGCCGATGACGCCTTTGAGGTTATTCGCGATGCCGGGAATTCTCAACGGCGATTTGAACAGAAACCTGGACCCGGGGCTTAGAAAATTCGAGCTTTTCGGCCCACAGAGAAATTACGCAAGCGCCGATTATATGTGGCAGTTGAGCGATACAACGGCCCTGTTAAGCGACGTGTATTACGACATGCTAAGCGGCACATTCGAGCAGGTTGACGTCGGTTTTTCGCGAACGCGATGGCCCGACCTGACTTATTATTTCGGCAGCAGGTATCTGCGAAACGTCAACGTCCTCGACGAGAAGGGTTCCAACGCCTTTGTTTTCGCCGCAAGCTACGTCCTCGACCCGCGATATACAGTTGTGTTCGCGCAGCAGTTCGATTTCGATTACGGCTCCAACGTCGAAAGCGAAATCACGCTCATAAGGCGCTATCACCGCGTGTTCTGGGCGTTAACGTTCAGCTCGGACGCCTCATTGGACAGCCAGTCGGTAATGTTCAGCGTCTGGCCCGAGGGCGTGCCGGAGCTTGCCATAGGCAGCAGAAGATATATGGGCCTTACCGGTCCCGGCGGCTACTAAAAGCTACTGTTTGGTATCGATGGGATGCTGTGTCGCCTCGAAAAATTGTTTTTGCAATTCGGGAACTTTCGTATCGGCTTTAACCTCCCGAATCATCCGCACAAGCTGCTTTGTATCCTCTTCGAGCAGGGCTTTTCCTAATTCGGCGGTCGCGTATTTCCCGTCGCCGGCGTAATGGTTCGGGAATTTGGCGTACCACCAGATGCCCGTATAGGTATTAGGCAGTAAAGTAAGACGATCCTG
>Ga0105104_10001646_pt1 | contig 16716 bp, 11 predicted proteins | sample PPLLaktember2015_3_FD_87034 | JGI IMG/M metagenome (GOLD analysis project Ga0105104, IMG submission 87034) | Freshwater sediment microbial communities from Prairie Pothole Lake near Jamestown, North Dakota, USA - PPLs Lake P7 Core (6) Depth... | ecosystem: Environmental > Aquatic > Freshwater >... | reverse complement strand
GCTCCGGGACTCGCTCCGCACAAAGCGCTTCGCGGCCCTCCGCTGCGTGCGCGGCTCTGTAACTGCCCTTCGGTCCCAAGGTGTGTAACTGCCCTTCGGTCCCAAGATGCGTATAAAGTTCAGTCTTCTGCCGCCGCACTCCAAATGGACCGGCGCCGAGCGGTCGGTTTTGGGCACGCGGCCCGCCATCGGGGGAGAAGCCTACCCCCAGGTTTGACACCGTGTTGCTCGATTTGTATATTAGCTCCAGCGTTTACACATTTCCCTTAAATTGAGGCCCAGCGCTCCCGCCTGCTGCTCATCCGGCGTCTCTTCTTGCGCTCGGCCCTTTTTCCTCCAAGGAGCTAGACATGGCGACAGCAACGGTTCCAACCATAGACGAAGAGAAAATGCAGTCTTTCCTGAATCAGGTCCTTTGCGATGTCGGGGCCTCGCTCAGCTCGACGCTCGTCTACATCGGACAAAAGCTCGGGCTTTACCGGGCATTGCGGGATACCGGCCCCTTAATCTCCGCAGAACTGGCGCAGAAGACCGGCACTGTCGAGCGTTACGTTCGAGAATGGCTGATCAACCAGGCGGCTGGCGGCTATATCAGCTACGATCCGCATACCGGGAAGTACTCGATGACGCCCGAGCAGGCAACGGCGTTGACCGACGAAGCCAGTCCTTACTATGTAGGTGGCGGCTTCTACGTGGTCAAGGCACTCGCCTTCGCCGCGCCGCGAATCGAGACCTTGTTCAAGAACGGCGGGGGAATGCTGTGGAAGGACCATGACGCGGACCTGTTCGTAGGCACGGAGAAGTTCTTCCGTCCCGGTTACATGGCCCACCTCGTCAATGAATGGATCCCGTCTCTGGACGGGGTGGCGGAAAGACTGAAAAAGGGAGGGCGAGTGGCCGACGTAGGATGCGGGCACGGCGCTTCCACGGTGATTATGGCCAAGGCCTATCCTAAATCGGAATTCTTCGGTTTTGACAATCACGAGGCTTCAATCATCCACGCACGGGAACGGGCAAAGGAGTCGGGTGTCGACAACCGTGTCCGATTCGAGGTGTCTGATGCGGTCGGCTTCCCGGGCAGCAATTACGACCTGGTCACGTTCTTCGATTGCCTGCACGACATGGGGGACCCGGTGGGCGCGATGAGGCGCACGCACGAAACCCTCAAGCCTGGCGGCTCGGTGATGATCGTGGAGCCGATGGCCGGTGAACGAATCGAAGACAACTTCAACCCGGTCGGACGCTGTAGCTCGGCCGCTTCGACTCTCTGTTGCACGGCGAACTCTTTGGCCCTGGGTGGCCCCGCTCTGGGCGCCATCGCAACCGAAAGCAAGCTTCGAGAAACCGCGACCGCCGGCGGATTTGGTTCCTTTCGGAGAGTCGCGGAGACCCCGTTCAACCGGGTGTTCCAGGCACGCAAGTGAGCGGCCGGTAAACACACACGAAATCGCACAGGCGGGTCTCGACGCCTGTGCGATCAAGACTCCAGTTCGCTCTCACCGGCCTTCAAGGATGACCGGCTTGATGTTCTGGTTCATACAAAACAGGTTGCTGGAGTCGTATTTGTTCTTGAGTTCCACGAGCCTGTCGTAGTTCTGGCCGTAGGCCGCCTCCACCCGATCCTGCTCGTCTGCCGTCATGAAATTCACGTACACGCTTCCCAGCGAGTATGGCGTCATGGCCTGAAAGAATTCCCGCGCCCACCTGATACCGCGTTCGTCGTCGGCCCGGTCATCCCAACGTCCGTGGACGTTCATGACGTAATTCACGTTTCGGTGATGATAGGCCGTCGCCTCTGGCGGGACGGAATTCATCTTTCCGGCGATGTGTCCGAGGAAGATCTCGGTGTGAGGTGTCGGGAGATTCCCGGAGTATTGCACGATCTTCCGGATAGCGTCGTCGCTGAACTCCTTGAAATCGTGAGACTTCCAGTAGTTCCTAGCCCCGGGTGTAAGGAGTGGATCGAAGGCCTTCTGCCAAGCGGTGTACGGCGTCGGTCCAACATGTTTGCCGACAAGCGGAGCGGACTCCTCCAGTGGTTGAATCGCCTTCTGCCCTGAGTCGGCATCCCCGAGGTAGAACACCGCGAGCACCACGACCTCCTTGCCGTGCACATGCTCCGGCAAGAAAGGCAGCGGCGGCGCTTTCCTGAGAACGACCCACACGGTGAGATCCACCGGCGCCCGCCTGGTGACTTCCCTGTAGCGCTTGAGCACGGTCTCGGCGTGCTCGTGTGAGTAGACGAGAAGGCCGCTGAAGATTTCCGGCCCGACAGGATACAGTTGGTACTCAAACCGGGTCACAACGCCGAAATTTCCGCCGCCCCCTCTGATTCCCCAGAACAGGTCCGGGTTTTCGTTGGCACTGACATGACGCAACTGCCCATCGGCCGTGATCACGTCTGCGCCGAGAAGGTTGTCAACGGTCATACCATACTTGCGTGTCAACCAGCCGAAACCGCCGCCAAGCGTAAGTCCAGCCACCCCGGTGGTGGAGTTGATCCCGAGGGGGGTCGCAAGCCCGTTCGACTGCGCTTTTTCGTCGAATTCTGCGAGAGTGACGCCCGGCTCAACCTGGGCGGTGCGTTTCTGCCGATCGATCTGGACGGCTTTCATCAGGGAAAGGTCGATCATCAGTCCCCCCTGGCACACCGCACTACCGGCGATGTTATGTCCTCCTCCGCGGATAGAGACGACAATCCGATTCCGTCTGGCGAAATCGACCGCACGCGTCACATCCCCGGCCCCGCTGCAGCGGGCAATCAGCGCAGGTCGCTTGTCGATCATCGCGTTCCATATGGTACGGGCCTCGTCATAACCCGGATCGCCCTCGCGAAGCAGTTGGCCGCGCAAACTGCCGGCGAATTCGGTGACCTGCGCATCGGAGAGAACCACGCGATTGCCGGAACTACCTGCCAATTCAAATTGCTGCATAACGCCTCCTCGTCGTTTGAAACTGACTCGACTGGAGCAATCCTGTTTGCGGAAATACTCCGAGCATCTCGCGGGAAAGGTTGGGTGAAGCGAAAAGCTTTTTTCCATGCTACCGCCCAAGGCGACTTGCATTCAAGCCAGCGAGTGAGGGGTCACTCTGGTGCGGCGCCGCATGGTGGAGCCGCGCACGAAGCAGAGGGCTGCGGGCCACGAGTCGATTACGAGCCGCGCACGCAGTGGAGGGCTGCGGAGCGTTTTTCGCGGAGCAGCCTGGAGCGAAGTAAGCGGGACCACCCAACGGGACAGTGAGCCTCGTTGGGTGGTCCCGCTTACTTCGCTCCAGGCTGCTCCGCGAAAAACGCTCCGCAGCCCTCCACTGCGTGCGCGGCTCGGTGTGCGACTCGTGGCCCGCAGCCCTCTGCTTCGTGCGGCCGTGTAACGCGCTCGTTTACGCCTGCAGAGACAGCGCTTCGCGGATTTTGCGGGCGAGGGCGGCAGCGGTGAAGGGCTTCCCGATGAACTGCACACCCGGATCAAGCACGCCATGGTGAACGATAACGTTCTCGGCATAACCGGACGTGAAGAGAACCTTCACCTCCGGTCGCTGTGTCCGGATCTTCTTGGCCAGGTCCCGCGCGTTTCCATCCGGAAGAACGACGTCAGTCAGCAGGAGGTGAATCGGTCCCGTGAAACTGTGGGAGCGCTCCACTGCCTCCTTCACCGTTGAGCAGGAGATGACTTCATAACCTGATTGCCGCAGCACATCTTCCGCAAACTCGCGGATGTAGTCTCCGTCTTCGACGAGCAGAATGGTTTCGGAACCGTAGGCGAGTTCTTCCACCCCCGGGGGGGCAGCAGTTTCATCGGTCCGGCCTGTCACGAGTGGAAGATAGATCTTGAAGGTGGTTCCCCGCCCCGCTTCTGAATAGACTTCGACGTTTCCACCATTCTGCTTGACAGCGCCATAAACCATGGCAAGACCCAAGCCGGTGCCCTTCCCTCTGGCTTTCGTGGTAAAGAACGGCTCAAAGACGTGCTGAAGCGCTTCCCTGGTCAAACCCACACCCGTGTCGCTAACAGAGAGCAGTACGTGCTCGCCGGGGTTGGCCCAGCTGTGGGTCTCGCAATAGCCCTCGTCCAGTATCGCGTTTGACGTCTGGATGGTCAGCTGGCCGCCCTCGGGCATGGCATCTCGGGCGTTGGAACAGAGGTTCACGGTGATCTGCTCGATTTGCGCCGCGTCCACCTTTACCCTTCCGAGCTCCGGGGAGGAGATGATGACAAGCTGGACACCTTCACCGACGAGGCGAGCCAGCATCTCCCGCATATTCGTCAGGATCTCGTTAAGATCCACGATCTTCGGTTCGATGATCTGTTTTCGAGAGAAGGCGAGAAGCTGTTGCGTCAGGCTGGAAGCGGTGTCTGCCGCTTTGAGCGCCTGGTGGAGCCGGGACACCGGGGGCCGACCCTTCTCGGTATCCATGAGCGCCAATTGGATATTGCCCGAGATGGCGGTCAGCAGGTTGTTGAAATCGTGGGCCACGCCGCCTGCAAGTCGTCCGATCAGCTCCATCTTCTGCAATTGCCAGAGCTGCTGTTCGAGTCGCTCCCGTCCTCGTTCTGCCTCCTTGCGGTCGCCGATATCGCTCACCGAGAGAGTCATGCCGTGCGTGATGTCGGCCCTGTCGAGCGGAGCGGCGTTGACGAGAACGTCGATCTCCTCACCGTCCTTGTGCAGCCAACGGGTTTCAACGGTCCCCCACCCCCTGTGCTGAATACCGCAGTCCAACTCAATCTCGGCAGCGACGTACACTTCATCGCTCGGATAAAGACGGCGCAGCTCCTGCCCGATCAGTTCTTCCCGGGAATAGCCGGTGAGTTCGCAGAAACGCTCGTTGACCTGGCAAAGCAGGCGGCCTGCCGCCAAGGCAATACCGGTCGGTGATGCCTTGAAGATGCTCTCCAGCTGGGCTTCGCTTGCCCGGAGGGCTTCCTCGGCCTGTACCCGCTCCGTCAAATCTCGGCTGACGCCCACCAGCCCGATGATCTCCCCCGCCTGGTTGCGCAAAGGAACCTTCGTCGTGAGGATGCAAACCCGGTTCCCAAACGAGTCATAGCGCGTTTCGTCTTTGTCGTCGAGAGGCTTCCCGGTCCGCATCAACTCTTCTTCGTCCTGCCGGTATTGGCGGGCGAGGCCGACCGGCAGGTAGTCGAAATCGGTCTTCCCCAACATGGCTTCCGGTCCCTCTGCTTCCATGAGCCGTGCAAGACCGGGGTTCGCGTAAAGGAACCGGCTTTCCGGGTCCTTCACATATACGGCGTCAGGAAGGTGTTTCATCAGGATGCTGAGCAAGGCATGCTCGCGTGTCAGCTCTTCATCGGCCCGCTTCCGCTCGATCGCCATTGCCGCCTGGCGAGAGACGAACACCAGGATCTCCTTGTCACCTTCTTCCAGTCGAACGTCCTCGGCGTACGATTGTACGGCCATGACGCCGATGATCTCCCCTCGTTGGGTCTTCAGCGGGACACCAAGCCAATCGACGCAGCGAGAACCGCTACATTGGACTTCGCCTGTTTCTTCGAGCTCGCGATGCCGAGCTGGACCGGCCAAAATAGGCTCTCCGGTCGCCAACACGTAGCTCGTCAGGCTCTTGCCCGGCCGCATGGGCGCAGGGGTGCTGTCGCGTTCGTCTCGAAAGTACGGGAACTGGATGAGATCGGAAGCCCGATCGTAGAGCGCGATGTAGAAGTTATCGGCCGGCATCAATTCGCCGATAATCCCGTGGATGACACCGAACAGCTCGTCAAGGTTCTGCGTGCGGTGGACGGCATCGGAGATTCGGTAGATGGCGGATCGCACCTCTTCGGCTCGCGTGTAGGCGGAAACGTCAGTCATCACCCCCATCACGCCAGTCACCTCCCCGGCATCCCTCAGAAGCCGGCTCGTGGTATGGACGTGACGGATGCGTCGGTCCTTGGATAAGACTCTGAACTGGTGGGGCGCATACCGGCCTTCGAGCGTCTCGCTGAAACTCTCCTGCAAGCCCGTTAGATCATCGGGATGAACAAAAAGGGAGAACGGCTTTCCAACCACTTCTTCGGCGGTGTACCCGGAAGCCCGTTCGATCCCGGGGCTGATATAAGTGAACAGTCCCTGCGAGTTGACCACGAAGATTACTTCGTTGGACTGCTCGACTAGGGTCCGATACTCCTCCTCGGTCGGAGGCCTCTGGCCACCGGACTCGGGTCGCTTCATAAAATCTCCACGGGTGGGAATTCTACAGCGGAGTAAATCAAAACCTCTAGCCTCGTGTTACAGAAAGCGTGGTGAAGGAGCGAAGGACCTTACGATACTGTTGCGTTCCGGGGCGCTCTGGACCAATATTATGCATCGTGACGATTCCAGGCGGCGTTGCCGGCAACCGGAAGTCTCGTTACTTGATTGGCTCCGCCGTTGTTGCGGGTGTGGTTCTGATCATTTGGCTGGTCATTCAATTCTCCGCGCCCCGAGGTCCCCTCCTGATCGGTTTTGCGGACAGTTCTCCCTACCACTTTCGCGCCCCGGATGGAGACCCGAGAGGGGCCGCCTACGAGATCGTCTCCGAAGCAGCCCGACGAGCTAAGATCGAGTTAAAGTGGGTTTACTGTCCGGAGGATTCGGAGGCCGCTCTACGGACCAGAAAAGTCGATTTGTGGCCCATGGTGGGCGACTTCCCGGATAGAAGGCAGTTTTTTCATATCTCGGATCCGTGGATAGGCGGAGACTATTTCATCCTGGCGCGGCCGGGGGCCACCCGGTTGACAAGCGACTCCACCGAAGAAGTAGGTTACACGATCGGCTCGGTGCGAGCCCGGCTTATCAAGAAAGCCTTCCCCCTGGCAACTCCTGTGAAGGTCAATGATTTGACCACCTTGGTAGCCGAGGTTTGTACGGGTCGCCTGGCCGCCGGAATCTTCGAAGCAGGCGAGTCGAGGGAGGCGCTGGTAACACAGGTGCCCGATTGCCCGGGAACTCGGCTTCGGGCTTATCCGATTTCGGGGTTGCGCGTCGACTTTGGCGTCGGCGCCACCAAGCGGGCTCGCAGTAGCGCTGACCGGATCCAAGAGGAGATTCAGGTCCTCGCCCTGGAAGGCTTCCTCCTCTCAACCCTGGCCGAGTACTCGATTTTTGATGTTGGTGACATTGCCGCCACCTACAGCCTGATGCAGCTTCAGGAGCGCCAGCGTGTGCTTGAGTGGGCTATGGGAGCACTGGGTCTCGCATTCGGAGTGACCCTTCTGCTTTGCTGGTTTCTCTACCGGGCCAAACGCGCGGTAGCAAGGGCAGATGCGGAGAAAACGGAATCGGTCGTCCGCTACGCGCTGGCCACGCGCGCAACCAACGACGCTATCTGGGACTGGAATCCGCTGACCGGCGCCATGACCTGGAGCGAGCTGATGCAATCTCTCTTCGGGTATTCAGCGACCGAAATCGGCGCTTACATGGCCTGGAGAAACGAGCGTATCCATCCCGACGACCGGGAACGGGTGATCAACGCCATGAACTGGGCTCTCGCCGACGGTCGAACAACATGGTCGACCCAATACCGATTCCGTCGTAAGACGGGCAAATACGCGTGGGTCATGGATCGAGGATGTATCGTCTACGACGAAGCGATGAATCCGATGCGGGTCGTTGGGGCGATGAGCGACATCACCCATCAGCGACTCATGGAAGAGCAACTACGCCAATCACAGAAAATGGAAGCGATTGGCAGACTGGCCGGCGGTGTGGCCCATGACTTCAACAATCTGCTCACTGTGATCGACGGCTACAGCCAGTTCCTGCTCAATGTGACCAAGGACAACAGTGCGGCGCGCGGATACGCCACGAGGATCCAGAAGGCCGCCCAGAGCGCCGCCGCACTTACGCAACAATTGCTGGCCTTCAGCCGGCGTCAGATCATCGAGCCCAAGCCGGTCGACCTGAACAGCGTGCTGGGCGAGGCAGAGGGGATGATTCGGCGCCTGGTCGGAGAAGACATCAAGACTGTATTCGTTTACAACGCCCAGGAAGGGATGGTACTTGCGGAGGTCAACCAACTGCACCAGGTCTTGATGAACTTGACCGCCAATGCACGAGACGCCATGCCGGAGGGTGGGAACCTCCTCTTTGAGATCTCCAACATAGATCTGGGCCCGGAATATGTCGACGACCACACCGGCGTTAAGCCCGGACCCTACGTCCTCCTGGCCGTCAGCGACACCGGGACGGGAATGGATGACGAAACCAAGTCCCACATCTTCGAGCCGTTCTACACCACTAAAGGCAAAGGAATGGGGACGGGGTTGGGCTTATCCACCGTCCACGGCGTAGTCGAACAGAACGGGGGATGGATCTTAGTGTACAGCGAGCCCGGTAAGGGAACGACGTTCAAGATCTACTTGCCACGCGTCGCAGCTGTTCCGTCGGCCCCCACGACGGCTGAAGCGAATACGACGGACCACCGCGGAGTCGAAACGATCCTCATCGTTGAGGATCACCCTGACGTTCGCAAACTGGCTTCGGACGTGCTCCAGAGCCAGGGGTATAAGGTTATCGAGGCCGCTGCCGCCGAGGAGGCTCTTTCGATCAGCCGCACCCATGGCGGAACCATTGACCTTATGTTGACGGACGTGGTCTTGCCCGGGATGTCGGGACGGGACCTGGCCGAGCGCATCGGACTGGATCGGCCCGAGATGAAGATCCTGTACATGTCCGGCTACACAGAAAACGCGATTGTACACCGGGGCATTCTGCTGCCTGGTATCACCTTTCTGCCGAAACCCTTTACACCACCGGCTCTGCTCCAGAAGGTCCGGGAGATACTGGGCCGGGCACTCACCAGTTAGCGCTTGTTAGCGCGTTGAGACCCGGCGATCCGACGCAGAAGTCCTTTCATCTCGGAGACCACGGCTTGAAATTCCGGGACCGCCACGAGGTTCTTTTGTTCCTCCGGGTCGGTCTCATAGTCGTACAACTCCAACCCTGAGGCTCCGCCGCCCCATTCGGTGTAGCGCCAGCGTTCGGTGCGAACCGAGTACCCGGGTGCGTTCCCTCTCTTCACTTGCGTGTAAGCCGGTCGTTTCCACTCTGCCGACGGGTCACTGAGCAACGGTCGCAACGAGGCGCCCTCCAGGTGGGTTGCTGCCGAAAGGCCACAAAGATCGGCGAGCGTCGGATAGATGTCGAGCAACTCCACCGTTCTTTTGCAGACCCGGCCGGGAACGGTCACGCCCGCTCCGGCGATGATCAGCGGGACGCGAGCCGAGTTCTCGAACAGACTCTGCTTCTTCCAAAGCCCATGCTCGCCCAGGTGGTATCCGTTGTCGCTCCAGAGAACGACCGTCGTGTTTTCCCATAGTTGCAGCCGGCGAAGAGCCTTCACGATCCGACCGACCTGGGCATCGACAAACGAGATGGACGCGTGATAGGCCAGGATGGATTTCGCTGCCTCGGACTCCGCGACGCCAAACCAAGGCCAAGGTCGCGTGGAAAAGAGCGCGTTGTCTGGAATCAATTTCCGCTCTGCTTCGGTTGGCACTTTCGGCACCCGGATACGCCCCAAATCATGCAAGTCGAAGTACTTTTTGGGGGCGATATAGGGGCAGTGCGGTCGGTAGAAGCCGGAAGCAATGAAGAATGGAGCGTTGCGGTGTTTCTCAAGCAAGCGGATCACTTCGGTTGCGCAAATTCCGTCGGTTTGCTCCTCGTCGGCACCTTCAGCGGCAAGAAAACTCAGGGAGCTCCCCAGCCCGCGTTTCGGGGTGTAGTTGGTCAGTAGACTCTCCTCATCTTTGTCCCGACCCCGTGGATTCACGGCCTGGTTCCAGGATTTCCAGTCGTCTAAGCCGCACGAGCCGATATCCCCCGGCACTCCGTAGTGGTAGATTTTGCCCACTCGGGCGGTGAAGTGGCCGTTCTGTTTAAACAACTGAGGCAGAGTGACAGCGTCAGGTACCGTTTGACGAAAATGCGTCGTCAGTTCGTATATCCGGGTCGAGTCGGGACGCAGCCCTGTCATGAGCGAAGACCGGCTGGGGCTGCAGAGCGGAAACTGGCAGTAAGCGCGGTCGAACCTCACGCCCGAGCGTGCGAGGTCGTCGATGTTTGGAGACTGGGACAAAGCGTCACCGTAGCACCCAAGGTGAGCGTTGAGATCATCGAGGGCGATGAACAGCACGTTTTGCTGTGGCCTGCTCTGAGCCGTCATTATCGCCGGAAATGCGGCGCCCAGTTGGAGCAACTGCCTTCGGTTGAGATTCCTGCTCATGTTCTTGTTTACCCCATCGGGAATTCTCGAACGTTGAGCGGTTGTCGTCAATGGGAAACACGTGGGGCCCCCCTGGGAGCGCAGGCGTCTCGCCTGCACTGGGAGCGCAGGCGTCTCGCCTGCGATGCACAATCGACCCTGCATCGCAGGCGGGACGCCTGCGGCCCCAGTGCAGGCGAGACGCCTGCGCTCCCAGGCCTGCGCTCCCAGGGGGCACTATGTAGTTCGGCCTACAACGGCAGCCGGCGCAGGCGAAGGGCGTTCATGATCACCGAGACAGAGCTGAACGTCATCGCTACGCTCGCGATGATGGGGCTGAGAAGCAGGCCGAAGAACGGGTAGAGGATGCCCGCCGCAATCGGCACTCCCAAGGCGTTGTAGACAAAAGCAAAGAAGAGATTCTGGCGGATATTCCGCATGGTTCCGCGGCTGAGCCGACGGGCGCGGGCCAAGGCTCTCAAATCGCCCTTTACCAACGTGACACCCGCGCTCTCGATCGCCACGTCAGTTCCTGTGCCCATGGCGATGCCGACGTCGGCTTGGGCGAGGGCGGGGGCATCGTTGACTCCGTCGCCAGCCATCGCCACCACGTGTCGCGCCTCCTGAAAGCGCTTAACCACTTCGGCTTTCCGCTCGGGCAGTACATCCGCCTCCACCTCGTCGATGCCCAGCTTCCGGGCTACGGCTTCTGCGGTCGTTCGATTGTCGCCTGTCAACATCACCAGCCGGATTCCTTCCTGGTGGAGGAGCCGAATGGCCTCAGGCGTGCTCTCTTTGATCGGGTCCGCGACACCCAGGAGGCCGGCAGGGCGACCGTCCACTGCCACGAACATGACCGTCTGGCCCTCCCGTCGAAGTCGCTCCGCCTGGTCGACAAGCCGCTTGATGTCCAGTCCCAGGCCCTCCAGAAGCCGGGTGTTTCCGACAGCCACCAGACGGCGGTCTACGGTTGCTGTCACACCTTTCCCGGTGACCGACTCAAATGCTTCCACACGCCCGAGCGCGACACCCTTTGACCTGGCGCCAGCGACGACGGCGGCGGCCAGGGGATGCTCGCTCGCCTGTTCAACGCTCGCCGCCAGGCGCAGCAACTCGGACTGCGTAAATCCGCGCTCAGGGTTAACGGTGACAAGCCGCGGTTTTCCCTCGGTCAGTGTGCCGGTCTTGTCGACGATCAAGACATCGACTTTCTCCATCGCTTCTAGTGCTTCGGCGTTGCGGACCAATACTCCGGCCTGAGCGCCGCGCCCGGTCCCGACCATGATCGACATCGGAGTGGCCAGACCCAGGGCGCAGGGACAGGCAATGATCAGCACCGCGACAGAGTTGAGCAGGGCGTGCGCCAGCGGGGCTTCGGGCCCATAGACGGCCCAGACAATGAACGTGATCACCGCAACCACAACGACAGCCGGGACGAACCAGCCTGATACGGTATCCGCGAGGCGCTGGATGGGAGCGCGGGACCGCTGCGCCTCTCCGACCAGCTTCACGATCTGCGCGAGCAGCGTCTCAGACCCGACCCGGTCGGCCTCAATGATCAGGCTGCCGGTCGCGTTAACCGTCCCTCCAGTGACCCGGCTCCCAGGTTCTTTCTCGACGGGCAGGTGTTCGCCTGTGACCATCGACTCATCAATTGAGCTGGTCCCCTCCCGAACCACCCCGTCCACCGGGACCTTTTCTCCCGGCCGAATTCGCAAACGGTCGCCTGGCTTAACTTGCTCCAGTGGCACGTCTTCCTCGTCGCCGTCCGCGTTGACGAGACGAGCGGTCTTGGGAGCGAGGCCGAGAAGCCCCCTGATGGCGCTGGAGGTGCGGCTTCGGGCGCGCAGTTCGAGCACCTGACCCAGGAGCACGAGAGTGACGATCACGGCAGCCGGCTCGAAATAGAGGGCCAGGGCGCCGGTGTGAGGATCACGAAATGACGGCGGGAAGAGCCCGGGCCAAAAGGTGGCTACTACGCTGTACACGTACGCCGCGCCGGTGCCAAGCGCGATCAGGGTGAACATGTTGAGGTGCCAGTTCACGACCGACTTCCAGCCGCGCTCGAAGAACGGCCAGCCGCCCCACAGGACCACCGGGGTCGCCAATCCGAACTGGATCCAGGTCAGTGCGGCCGGGCTGAAAAGGCTGCGCAGCGGACTGCCTGGAATAAAGTCCGAGATCATGAGCGCCAAGATCGGGATGGTCAAAATGACAGACGTCCAGAACCTCCGGGTCATGTCCACAAGCTCGGGGTTCTCCTCGTCGATCGCGACGCTCCGGGGCTCGAGCGCCATGCCGCAGATCGGGCAGCTTCCGGGCTCCGAGCGGATGATCTCGGGATGCATCGGGCAGGTCCACTCGACACGAGTCGCAGGCGGCGCGACCGTTTCGGGCTCGAGTGCCATGCCGCACTTGGGGCAAGCCCCCGGTTCCTCCTGACGGACTTCCGGATCCATGGGGCAGGTATAGATGGTCCCCGGTTCAGGCTTCTCGGGTGCCGCCTGTTCCTGGGTCGTCGCCAGAGAAGCGAGGTAATCCTCCGGCTCCGCCCGAAAGCGTTCCAGGCACTGATTGCTGCAGAAGTAGTAGGTGGTGCCGTCGTGCTCGTGCGTTCCGACTGCCTCACCGGGGGAAATAGTCATGCCACATGCCGGGTCGGTCACCCGGGTCGTCGTTTCTGGCGTCGCCATAACCTGGTTCCTGCGTGGGTCTAGCTATTAAGCCAGATTACCAGCTACAGAGCAGTAACTGAATCGCGGTACAGCCACGCACGCAGCGGAGGACTCCAAGACAAGGGACACAAGGGACACAAGGGACATAAGGGACATAAGAGACATAAGGGACCTGGGAATCACTCGTGTCCCTCTCTGTCCCTTCTGTCCCTTCTGTCGCTTCTGTCCCTTCTGTCTCTTCTGTCTCTGAAGTGCTTGCACGACGTTGTAGAACATCGGATACTCGCGCAGGCAATAGCTTTGATGAGAAGCGCGCACAAACCAAGGAGTCAATACGATGACTAAGTACTTGTGGATAGTCCTGCTCTTGAGCGCAGCCCTGGCCGTGGCCGGATTCGTGCAGAAGGCGGATGCGGCGAAAGCCCAAACAATGTCACAGGCGGCTCAGCCCGCCAAACCTTCGCCTACGGGCTACATGGACACGCCGTTGATCCCCGGTACACAGTGGCATATTCACGACGATACCCGCCCGCGGCCGGCGGTCATTGCGCCGGGCGCCATTCCGGGGGAACCGCCATCCGACGCGACTGTGCTTTTCTCCGGGAAGGAGTCGGATATTGCTCAGTGGGAAGACTCGAAGGGCCAGCCGACCAAGTGGAAGGTGGTCGACGGAGCGATGGAGTGCGTCCCCAAGTCCGGTTACATCCGGACGAAGCAGAAGTTCGGCGACGTGCAGTTACACGTCGAATTCGCGTGCCCGACGCCCCCCAGCGGCAACAGCCAGGGACGCGGCAACAGCGGCGTTTTCTTCAGCAACGGCAGTTTCGAGGTCCAGGTGCTGGACAGTTACGAAAACAAGAGCTACGCCGACGGCCAGTGCGGTGCCCTTTACGGTCAGTATCCGCCGCTGGTCAACGCTTGCCGAAAACCGGGCGAGTGGCAGCAATACGACATCGTGTACCACATGCCTCGGTTTCAGGACGGCAAACTGGCCAGGCCGGCCACCGCCACCGTGTTCCACAATGGTGTTTTGTTGCACGAGAAACGCGAGCTGATGGGCTCGACCAGCCACAAGAGGATCGGCTCCTACGTGCCGCTGGAGAAGGGCTCGCTGCAGCTTCAGGACCACGGTAACCCGGTGCGCTACCGCAACATTTGGGTTCGAGAGCTGGAGCAGTACGAGAACTCCCCCACTCAGCTCGACAAGCAGTAACGCGAGAGCTTCAGACCCCGGAAGCAGCGTTCGAATTGAAAGAAGGAGATGAGACTAAGATGCGTCACTCTGCTCTCACGAGACTCTGTTTGCTTTTTCTTGCCGTTTTAGTCGGGTCACTGTGGGCGTCAGGACTCTTCGCCCAGGTAGCACCACCGGCGCAGCAGCCGCGACAGGGGCCACCGCCTTCCGGCGTGCCGGCAGGCCCGCCGCCCGCGGCCCGAGTTCAGCCCCCCGCTTATGATTGCGAACCGGTCAATCCCAATGCCACACCGGAGGCCCGGGCGCTGTTGAAAACTCTATGCACCCTCTCTGGCAATGGTATCCTGACCGGCCAACACAACTTCCCCAACCACCTCTCGCAGCACAGCGACGGAGTCTTCCAGATCACCGGGAAATATCCGGCGGTCTGGGGTTCGGATTTTGGTTTTCTGGACGGCGAAGACAAAGACTCGATCATCCACCGCGACCGGATGATCGAAGAGGCGAAGAAGCAGGCGGCCGCCGGTTCGATCATAACCCTCTGCTGGCACATGCTCCGGCCGACCGAGGATGAACCCGCCCCGGCAGGCGAGAACGGCCGCCCCAGCCCCGCCTGGCGCGGCAGCGTGCAGGCCCGGCTTACTGACGAACAGTGGATGGAGCTGATTACCTCCGACTCGCCGCTGCACCGGCGCTGGGAGAAGTACATGGATACGGCTGCGGGCTTCCTCAAACAGCTGCAGGATGCGAATGTGCCCGTCCTTTGGCGTCCGATGCACGAAAACAACGGCAACTTCTTTTGGTGGGGCGGCCGCCCTGGAACTTACGGGACTCAGCAACTCTACAGAGAGCTATACAACCGTATGGTCCACGTGCATCACCTGAACAATCTCATCTGGGTCTGGAACCAGAATGGCCCGGCGCCCGGCGGTGAGTTCTACGACTACTTTCCGGGACATCAGTATGTCGACGTCGTCAGCTACGACAATTACCGGGAGTTAAGCGATCGTTACTACCATGAGATTCTCACGATTGCCAATGGAAAGCCGATCGCGCTTGGGGAATTGGGGGCGGCGCCCTCCGCGGAGATGCTCAAATCTCAACCTCGATGGGTTTGGTTCTTGACGTGGGCCGGCATGGGCGGGGGAGCATCTCAGACCGACCGGCTCAAAGCGGCTTACGCCAATCCGTACTTCATCAACCGAGGTGACCCCCTTCCCGCACAGAAACAACCATGAACGAGGCCGCGGGTCACAAGAAGGGCGATCGGCGCGCGAGTTCGGCGTCCGGGTTTGGGCCGCCGATCTGTGGATGGGACCCGATCAGAACTGGCAGCGAGCCGTGCAGGCGGGCCTTGCCAACCAGGTTTCCCCTATCCGCCTGGAGGCCCATGCGATGCCCTTCCCGCACGGCTTCTTCGACGCGTGTCTCTGTGGACGCTTACACTTACTTCGGGACCGACGACCTCTATCTGGGTTACCTCAGCGGCTTTGCAAGGTCCGGAGGCACGATTGGAATCGTTGTCCCTGGATTGGTCCAGGACTTCACGGATGGTGTGCCGGAGCACCTGACAGAGCCTCAGTCGAACGGGAAGCGTTTTTGGGAAGAGGAATGTCGATGCTTCCACACCGCCGACTGGTGGCGGGCTCATTGGTCTCATTCAAGCCGTGTAGCGGAAGTGCACGCCGACGTCCTGCCGGACGGCTGGCGCCATTGGATGGATTTCGAGAAGGCGGTCGAGCTGTCTGGAAAAGGAGTTTTCCCGTCCGATGCCGAGGCTCTTGAACGAGACGCAGGGCGATATATGGGATTCGTACGCGTCACCGCCCGCCGGACCGAGGCAAGTGGAGAGGACCTGTACGACCCCGCTCTCGGCCTTCGCGTGGGCGTTGACCGGTGAACGCACAGCAGGGAGGCGTCGGGTCAAACCGCCCACGCAGTCGACTCTTCTTGTCCCTTCAGGACAAAGGAGAAACAACAACGACAAATGACATAGAGGTGCTACCCCTCGGTCATTTCAGCCACTCCAGTCGCACTTTCATCACCACTTTATGCAGCAGTCCCGGTCGATCGGGATGGCAATTGGGCAAGTGGGCATCCTGGGGATAGAAAACAACGAAACGCCCGGGCTTCATCATGATTTTCTGGAAATCTGCCGGCCTGAGGTAGAACTCGATATCTCGGGATTCGTCATAGGGCTTGGAAACAGTCAGGCCCTGCTGAGGGGTGGCAGCAATGTACTCTTCGCCGGCTATCAGGTATTGAATATCGAGGTACAGTCGATGGGCTTCGAACTCGGCGCTCTCGATCGAACGGGACTCGCTCCGCTGAACGAGGGCGTACATGTCATCCCCATGGATATCATGACGGCCGGGCTCCAATTCATCGAGGTCAGGTCGGCTGAGAAAGCGAAAAGCATCGGCCATTTTCTGAAGGCTGACGTGTTTCTCCCAGTTCTTCAACTCGTCGCTGATGATGTCCATGGGTTTTGCTCCAAGCTCAGATTGATGAAAGGCGGCAGGGCTGGCACAAATCAGGTGTCGGCCCCCCAGCGCGGTCACGAGTGTGGCAAATGCTCGACGTGAGAGTGTTGTCATATATAAGTATCCGTTTCGGGATTCGATTATAGCCAACCTGAGGCG
>Ga0105104_10001645_pt1 | contig 16722 bp, 14 predicted proteins | sample PPLLaktember2015_3_FD_87034 | JGI IMG/M metagenome (GOLD analysis project Ga0105104, IMG submission 87034) | Freshwater sediment microbial communities from Prairie Pothole Lake near Jamestown, North Dakota, USA - PPLs Lake P7 Core (6) Depth... | ecosystem: Environmental > Aquatic > Freshwater >... | reverse complement strand
CCAGACCAGGGTGTCGTCTTTTACTTTAAATCTCTTGAAATTATGTCGATCGCAAAGCTGCTTGAAAATCTCCCGGTGATCATTTTTTATAGTTGATTCCAGGTCGATTATTCCTTCAATATTATCATTGAATTTTATCCAAACCTTAAAACTATCTATATACTTTGCTTTTTTAACCCATTTCATCGTTTAGCTCCTATACCAGGGGTTTTATTTTTTTAAATTTTCCCTCTTTTTTGAGGGTTTCCCAGTTTTCCAATAATTCGGTTCTGTGACTATTTGCCCATTCCAGGACTAAAGCCATTATGCGTTTCGGGAGTCTTCCCTCGATTAATTGAAGCTCATTTATGGTTATTTTACCTCTGAATTCATTATATTGGGTATGAAAATGGGGAGGATCATGGTCATTAAAGTACATATATATTATAATACCTAAAAATCTACAGATTTCCGGCATTTTATCCTCCTTTTAATACCATATATATTATGGATTCTCTTTGAGATTATGTCAAGGTATTTTAGGCTCGTGTTATTGTAACTAAATCCGGGTATTTTTCCCAGGGTGCGAAGCAGCCTCAAAACCAGACCGGCACGCAGTGCCACAAAATCCTCTTAACTTCCTACCCTCCTAACCTCCTACCTTCCTCTTCTTTCTCCCCGTGCTCTCCGTGAGCCCCGTGAGAGACCTCTTCCCGGGCCGCAGGCACGTCAAAACCAAACCGGCACGCAGTGCCACAAAATCCCCTTTTTATCCCGCAGCGGCTGACAATTAAGGAAGCCGCAGGATGGCACACCGTGCCATAATAATCCCCCACGCAGTGGGGTTTCTTGCGAATTTTTATCGAACGAGCGTAGCGCTGTTCGTGGAACTCCGAGGTTATTGGAATTCTTCGAAATTACTTTAGGCTTGTAATGGACAGAGGGTAGGCGCGTAGTATTGTAACTGATCCGCGGTATTTTTTGCCAGGTATGGAAAAAAAAACCATTTTGTGAGAGAATTATCTTTAATAAAGTATTGGAGGCAAAATGCTTAACAAACGCACATTTATATTTTTTTCACTATTATTATTCACTATAACAAATATCCCCTTCATCCCAAACGCCCAAACCCCCACAGACCCCCTATACCCTGTACTCAAACCCTATAAAACCGGGTACCTGGAAGTTTCCCCTGTGCATTCCATTTTCTATCAATTGGGCGGAAACCCCAAAGGCAAACCGGTGATCTACCTCCACGGCGGACCCGGCGGCAGTTGTTCTCCTTTTTTATTCCGGTACTTCAACCCGGAAAAATTCCATATCATCCTCCACGACCAACGAGGCGCCGGAAAAAGCAAACCCTACGCCGAAATTAAAGAAAACACGACCCAATCGCTGGTCGAAGATATCGAAAAATTACGCAAACTCCTGGGCCTGGGAAAAGTTCTCCTGGTAGGAGGCTCCTGGGGCTCCACCCTCGGCCTGGCCTACGCCGAAACTTACCCTCAAAATGTGAGCGGCATGGTCCTGCGAGGCATATTTACTGCCACGAAAGAAGAAATCGACTTCTTCTACCACGGGGGAACCGGCGCCTTTTTCCCCCAGCAATACAATCACCTGGTATCCTTTGTAGACCAACCCGAGAAAAAAAATTACCCGGCTCAATTATTGAAAAAACTCCTGGGCCAGGATCCCGAAACCAGTAAAAAAACAGCCCAGGCATGGGCCGGCTTCGAACTGAAAGCCGCACCCCTGGAAGCAGCGGATAACGAAATCAAGGAATTCCTCGATAACTACAACCTCTTCGCTTTTGCATTAATCGAAAATTACTATATGGCCAATAACTGCTTCCTTCAAGAAGGCCAATTGTTGAAAAACGCGGACCGCCTGAAAGACATACGGGTTATTCTTGTCAATGGAAGATACGATACCATCTGCCCCCCGACTACCGCCTACAAACTCCATCAAAAAATCCCGGGATCAGAGCTGATTATCGTCGAAAAAGCCGCACACTCGGAAAGGGACACCCCGATCCGCAATACAGTCATTGCATCGATAAAAAAATTCGAATAACCACCGGAGGTATATATGATGGGATCATTTCAATTCAGCCGTCGATTAAAAGAGAAGAAACCGTTGATCGGTACGATTCAATCGCTAAATTCCACGGAAGTCACAGAAATCATTATTTCTGCGGGTTTCGATTGGATATTTGTCGATCTTGAGCATTCGCCGATGGGAACATCGGACGCCCAACGAATCTTGCAAGCGGCAGGAACAGCATGCCCATGCATCGTTCGCTCCCCGAACCACGAGGAAGAATGGATTAAAAAAATACTGGATACCGGCGCGGCAGGGATTATCATCCCCCGGGTCAATACCGCAGAAGAAGCCCAACAGGTCATCCGGTTATGTAAATACCCCCCGGAGGGGTGCCGCAGCGTAGGTCTCTCCCGCTCCCACGGTTACGGTATGACTTTTAAACCGTATGTTGAAAACGCCAACCGCGACACAGCCATAATCCTCCAGGTGGAAGATATCGAATCGGTGAACAATATCGAATCCATCGTGAAAGTCCCGGGTATCGATGCGCTGTTCATCGGTCCCTACGACCTCTCCGGCAGCATGGGAAAAATCGGGCAGGTCAAAGACCCGGAAGTCCAACAGCAGATCGAAAAAGTTCGCACTACTTGCTTGAAAGCAGGGATCGCACTGGGTATTTTTACTTCCAGCCCTGAAGACGTTCCCGCTTTCATTGAAAAGGGATTTAACTTGATTACAGTAGGAGTCGATGCGTTTTTCCTGGCCCAATCGTTAGCCGCAATCGCGAAATCGGTTAGATAATTTGCCTTAGGCCAGGGGCTCTTTTCGCCGCACTGCGTGTGGATTTATTGCAGAGCCCAATGGGTGACCGGAAAAAAAAAGCCCATGACCAGGAACCTTTTTGGAAAAAGGTTCCTGGACCTCCAAAAACTTTTGATTATTATTTTTATCTAAAGCTTCGAGAGGTGTCGGAACCCGTCTATTCGTGATGGTTTCAAAAGGGTGTCCGTCCGTGACGGTTTTGTAAAAAGGGTTTTGCATTCCCAAAAACTTTTAAAAAGGTAAATAATTAAAAGCTTTCGGAAAGTCCAGAAAACCATTTCACGAAATGGTTTTTTGGTCGTCGAAGACAAATGAGGTGGTGGATTTAGGGTGCAATGGGCTTCACGAAAAGAGCCCCCTGGTCAAAACCGGAAGACAAAGTCTTTAACTGGGTGATATCCTCTTTCTACGGCTTGTTCTTTTTTGAATACGGCCCAATTGGGAATAAGCGGGTAAACCCGGGTCATTCGATACAATTGGAGTGCGCTGTTGGCTATAACCAGGTAAAGGACCCGTTTGGGATTGTATGGATTGGGATAAACGACAATCAAGCCATCTTCGGCATCCCCGTAGGTTTTATCCTGCCATTGGAAGTAGTTCTTACCCAGGGAGAGCCCGAGTTTATCTGCGAGGGTTCGGGTCAGCGAATTATCTTCGGGGCCCCCGAGGACCATTAAATCATGCTGGGCCAATTCGGTTTCATCCACTTCGCTGTCTTTTTTAACGGGAGATAATATCTCCGCGGTGAGGTCCGCCATAACGTCCCTGAACCGGAGGGCAAGGGTGTGATTGGCTTCAACCTGGCGAGAAGTACCATATATAATTATGGTATCCCGGAAATCATCGGCAAAATTGGTAAAAACATAATAATCCGGCTGCTGGACCGGGATATCCCGTCCGGCATTGAAAACAAGGGAAACGGGTTTATCGGGATAAGAGAAAGTAAAGACCTGGTCTGGCTGGGAAACTTCGATTTTTTCCCATTTCTTACTTTTTTCGGTTTCGATTTCGACAAAAGCGATAAAATGATAAGGCTGGCCGTCCTGGTGGACCTGGAGATCGATTTGCCATTGTTCCCCATTTTTTTTCAATTGTGGGGTAGGTTTGATAATCGGCAGATCGCTGCGGTTTAACCACTGCATGAAAAAGGGTTCCAGGTTTTTTTGGGCGATCCGGGAAGCGGTATCGACGATTTGTTTGTTAGTCACGGGTTTATCTTTGAAAGTGTTGTGGATTTCGTTCATTATTTTAGAAAACGGATCGGCGCCGAGGAGCAAGCGGAGTTGGTGGAGTAAGAAAGTTCCCCTGATCCTGGGAACCTGGTAATTATTATATGCATCATATACGCGCCGGGCATTCAATGGGGCGATGGAGCCTTCCCTGGAGGTGATATACAATAATCTCAGGGTTAAATCGTTTAAGCCGTTTTTAAAAGTAGTCACTGCCTGGGGAGCGCTGGGGGGCAATGCTTTTAACATTGCCCAATAAGCGGCAGTGGCGCTGACAAACCAATTTTCTTTTTCCGAAGAGGGATAAACGGTATTAAACCAGAGTGCCCTGGGGCTAAACGTATAAAAATCTTTGACTGCCGAGATATCCGGTTCCGGTGTTTTTTTGGTTTCCGGTGCTTTTTCCTGGGAATTTTTCAGGGCTTTTAATTTTTCAGTGACAAAGATGGGACTGATCACGGAATAGCCGAGGGTGAGGTGGGGGATTGCATCGGGGAGGTCCGGCATGATCCTGGAATTGGGGGTGGGGAATTTTTCACGGAGGGTGACTTTGCCGAAATGAGCGAGGAACATCAATTGTTCCGCCATTTCCGACGTGGTAATTTTCCCGTCGCAGGCATGGGGGCGGTTAATGGGAGATGAAGCCAGCATATTCACCCCGGTAATACTGTCGAAACGGCCGTTGTACTTTTTATAAAATTCATTGAAAGCGAGGTCGCGGTTCCAGGGGGTAAAAATAAAATCGTACGGGGCATTATCTTTATTGGCGATATATTCTTTGCGTACCTCGATTTCTTTGGCATTATTCACGCTCCAGTAAAAGCCCTGGGTTCCGCCGGGAAAATCGCCGGTCTTGCTTCTCCACAATTTGTTTTTTTTCGTACCCAGGAGGAAAATAGCGGTTTCGTCGGTTTTGGTGTCGGCAATCAACCAATCGTTGGTATATAAACCGTTGTTTTCCGTGCTGAGGATGCGAACGACATCGTCGATACCGGAAGCATAATGGATGGCTTTACGGATGCGGCTGGATTGGGTCAACCCGTTCATATTGAAAGGGGTTTGGTTCACTGTGGTTTCACCGATCATGATACCGGCGGAATTGATATAGAAATCCGTGCCGGAGTGAATGCCGCCGGGGAAAGTTTCATATACGAAGCGGTGGCCTTTATCCGGGAGTACATCGCAGATCACATTGAAATGGACACCGGTATAGCCGCTCCACATGAAAAGTTGGCCGAAGACAATGCGGCCGTCCTTCGAAGCGGGTCCGTTAGCGAGAAAACCGGAGCATTTATGCTGTCTTCCCGGGATATTCAATTCATCTTCCGCATTAAGGAAGCTTTTTCCTGTGAGGGCGTGGGGGGTATATCGCATACCGCCGTCAACCTGGCCGATATCGATGGCGGTGTTGATGGCGACGATATCGATGAGATCAAGGGGGACTCCCTCGAAGGCGGCGCCTGCTTTGACTGCGCCGTCGGCTATACCTTTCATTTCTTCCAGGTATTCCGGGTCATATTTCCGGAGGAAAAACGCATCGGTGGTACGGCGGAGTTGGTTCCAGCCGTCGATGATGTCTTTTTCATTGGTGCGGACGGCTAATTTTTTCATGTATTCCACGATTTCCATGGAAAGAAGGTAACCGTATTGATATCCTCTTTCATAGGCTTTTCCTTCGATATGAACAAATATCCAGCCTTTGTCCGTATACCGGAAAGCGGGTCCGAACCATTTGACGGTTTCCATGGGGATGTAGGCGGTAATGTCTTCGACTTTTTCCAGGCGGATATCGTCGAACCAGGCTTTTCCAACCGCGTCGCCGTTCATACCCAGGTGGAGGCGGACATGGTCTTTGCTTTTGGAGGCGATAAAAAGAGTTTCGATTTTTTTCCAACCCGTTGTTGCTGCAGCAGAGGGGGAATGGTTGGTAAAGGGGAAAGATTCCATCGTCAGGCAAGCGGCAGCGGAGGTTGGGTAACGGTCCGTGGGCCGGCTTTGTGCCGCTTCGGTTTTAATCCAACCGCTGAGGCGGTAGAGGTGGCCGACTTTTAGAATGACGGGTTCTGAAATAACGGTACTCCGGTCCCATCGGTGGTGCCGGATGCATAAACTCTTCTGGTCTGCATGGGCTTCTTTGGGGTCGATACTCGCCGAGATATAGTCTTTGGTTCCCGGTTCTTCCATGTACCAATTCATGGGGAAACCGTTTTTGTCGAGATTTTCAAAACTGTTATTGGGGATTTCTTGGGCCGTTAAACCTGGAGTAAACCCCATTAGCCAGGTCAAAGTAAAAATAAAAATAACGAATAGAGGTTTAATTTTTGTTTGATTCATTTCGGTAATACTCCTTGAAAATAGTAAATATGGAAAGGTCATGGGTTTGATATAAATAAAAAATGGTGGGCAGAAGGAGGATATCCAAACTGCCCACTGTTTAAAGTCATATTTTGTAAATAAAAATAATGGAGGCTATTTATTAACCTGGAAGGTTTTATCGCCATTTTCGAGGAAGTCGATAATTTGTTTAATGGAGGCGATACCGGCGTTGGTGTTGGCCTCTTCGGTTTGAGCGCCCATTTTCTTTTCGGTAAAGAAGCAGCGGGTGCCGAATTTTTCGGTCATTTCCTGCCTGCATTTGGGAGCGACGTCAGCACCGTAGAGGAGGTCTTTTCGTTCTTCCATTATTTTTACCAGCGACGGTTCGTCTACGACTTCTTCCCTCGCGGTATTAACAATGGCGGCGCCTTTTTTCATTAAAGAGATCAAGTTGTAATTCACCATTCCCAGGGTTTCTTTCATTTTGGGGAGGTGGATGGAGATGTAGTCGCAGGTTTTGTAAAGTTCTTCGACCGTGTCGACCGGGATAACGCCGTCGGCTTTGATGGCATCTTTGGTAACAAAAGGATCAAAGGCGCAGACGTCCATGCCGAAACCTTTGGCAATAGCGTTTACAGCGCGCCCAACGTAACCGTAGGCGTGGATGCCTATTTTTTTGCCCCGGAGTTCCGTACCGGATTTCCCGTTGTAATGGCGCCTGGCCAGGTTGAGCATGATACCGAAAACCACTTCCGCTACGGCATTGGAATTTTGACCCGGTGTGTTCATGGCCACCACGCCGTGTTCGGTAGCGGCTTTTAGATCGATATTGTCATATCCTGCGCCGGCTCGAACCACGATCTTGAGATTTTTAGCGGCATTAAATACGTCCGGTGTAACCAGGTCGCTTCGAATGATCATAGCGTCCACATCCGCTGCCGCTTTGACCAGGTCTTTCGGATCCGTATAATTCTCCAGCATGACTAATTCATATTTTGCTTCTTTTGCAATCCGGGAAATATGTTCGACTGCGTCTTTAGCAAAAGGTTTTTCTGTTGCAACCAACACTTTTTTTGACATATGTCACCCCTTATTTATTTTAAGTTTTAAGTTATGTACCGGTTTAAATGTATTATCACACATATTATGATTTTAATATAGAATGAATCCATTGTCAACCACCACACGTAGTTCCGTAGTTCCCCCAGGACTGCGCAGTGTGGTGGGGGGATTTACATTCTATTAATTTTTAGATATCATATAGCATGCGCATCGGTAAAATATTTTTTTATGGAGGATGAGTATGCCTGGATTAACAAAACCAAATGCACCGGGTACAAACCGGGAAAGTAAGGATTTCGATCGCCCGGAGACGAGCAAACCGGGTTTGAAACTCGTGGTGGAACCGGGGGATAAACAAAACCCGGCAACCGGTCCCGGAGCCATGTATAACCTCGATCATTTTGTTTTTAATGTCCCCTTCAAGGCCAAAGGCGAAGGCATGGTGGGCCGTGAAGAACAGCTTTTAAAAGTGAGGGACCAATTGGAAGCAGGTAAACGCACCGCCATTGTTCACGCCGCTGCGTTCCAGGGTATTGGGGGTTTGGGAAAAACCCTATTGGCCGTCGAATATGCCCACCGTTATAAAGACCGGTACCCCAAAGGCGTTATATGGATCGATGCCAACCGGGAGATCGACCCCCAATTGATGGCCATCGCCCAACAGGCCCATTGGATATCCCCGGAATCGAAACCCTCCGATATCCTGGAAACCACGTTAAACCGTTTGATCCACTGGTCCCAATGCCTGGTGATATTCGACAACGTCGAGAGATATGACCATATCGAAAAATATTTACCGGCAGTGGATGCGGCACCCCATTTGCTGGTAACCGGTCGGTTAATGCTGCCGAATTTTCACCCCGTGGAGATTTCGGAACTCGATCACCGCCAGTCCCTGGAATTATTAATGAAAGAGTCCCACCGGGATTTCGAGGCATTACCGGTGCAGGAGAAAGAAGCGGCAAAATCAGTGGTTAATCGATTGGAAGGGCTGCCGCTGGCCATTGAAATCGCCGGCGCTTACCTGGCCCACAGTTCTTCCTGCACGTTTCACCGGTACAAAACCCTCCTGGAAGCCTATTTAATGGAAACAACGAGCAGCCTTGAGCGCAATTTGTTTGCCACCTTGAAGGTGAGCGAACCGGTATTAAAAGAGACCCCGCTGTTGAAAGAGATTATAGATTTCCTCACATGGAGCGGCAGCGCCTTTATGGATATTTCCCTGCTGGCCGCTGTGCTGGATAAAACAGGAACCGAATTGATCGCACCGCTGGATATTGGTGCAGCATTGAAAATCCTACAAAAATCCGAAGATGGAAATCGATATGATCTTCACCGGTTAGCCAGGGAAGTACTGCAGGGCCTATATCCCATCGATGAGAGGAGCCAGTGGGTGGACCGGGTTTGTTTGCTTTTGGGAACATGGTTCGAAGATCGGCGTGTGGAATTTAAATATTTACCCATATTTGAAGCCGAGTTCGATCATTTGAAGAAATGGTCGGGTCATGCGCAGTCATTATTCCCCGTGCATGCCGCGCGATTAACCTGGCTCCAGGCTTACCCCGCCTATCATTGGGGGAAATACGACGAATCCTTCCGGGTCGTTCAATCCGCTTTTTCTATACTGGATAAAGCCAATGAAGCAGATACGGATTTGAAACTAAAGTTGAAAGCCGATATTCTCAATGATCTCGGTTCCACTTCCTCTTTTTCGGAAAAATACACCGAAGCCATTAAGTATCATCGGGATGCATTGGAAATCCGGCTGAAATTGTTTGGCGAGCTGCACTTAGACACGGCGATGTCTTATAATAATATCGGGAGCGTTTACGATCACCTGGCAAAACACACGGATGCGCTTCAATACTTCGAGAAAACCCTTGAAATTTATCGCCGGGTCCTGGGTGAAGAACACCCGGATACCGCTATATCTTATCATAATATCGGGTATTCTTATGGAGAAATAGGAAAGCACCGGGAGGCGCTTCAAAACAAAGAGAAAGCACTTGAGATTTATCGAAACGTCATGGGAGAGCAGCACCCGGATACTGCGGACGCTTATAATAATATCGGCAGTACCCTGGGCGATATGGGAAAGCACCAGGAGGCGATTCAATACTATCGGAAGGCGATCGATATTTATCGCAACGCCCGCGGAGAAGAGGACCCGGATACTACCAATTCTGTCATAGGGCTTATTCGCTGCCTGATTAAACTCAAACGTTTCCCGGAAGCCTCGGAACAATTGGACGAGTGGCTCCATCGCCTTTCGCCCGATCATGAGCATTATAAAGGCATGGAAGATTTGCGGAATACGATGAACAAAGAGAAGCGAAACAGCCTCAGCCGACTGCCGTCGAAGAAGAAAAAGAAAAAATGATAAAACCGCTTCGATTAGCCCCTTGATTTCTCGTTTCTACTGTGCTTTAATTATAATACAGGAGTATGATATGCTAAAGACAAAAATGATAATTCTACTTTCGGTCTTATTATTGGCCCTTATGTGCACAACCAACGCCTTTGGCGTCATTTTAAAAGGAAAAGTCACCCTTCAAAGCAGCGGATTCCAGTTAATAAAAGATATCCATGTCCGGGCTCCGGGTGAAAAATCCAACCCCCAAACCATTTCCGATACCGGCGAATTCGAACTCAATATCCCGGATCGAAAACCCGGCGATGTGGTTTTACTGGATATTTTTAAAATGGGCTACGAACCCGCCACCCCCGAAGCTCTCAGCGTCATAATCCCGGGGAACCCCGACGAAAAAGTCAATGTCCCTCTATGCCTCTCCGGCGAAACTGCCAAAAACGCTCTAAAATTCTATAAAATCCTGGAAAAAGATATTAATAAAACCTTTACCGATAAAACCGCTAAAATAAAAACCAAAACCCTCAAAGAAAAAAACGACGAAACCCGCCGTTTGACAGAAGACCGCGACGCACTCCTCTCTCAAGCGAAACTCATATCGGAAGAATTCGCCCGGATCAACCTGGACGAAGTTTCAGATTTATACCGCGAAGCCTTCGGGCTCTTTTCCAATGGAAACATCGATAAAGCCCTGGAAGTCTTGAATAAACAAAAATTGGACCAATCCCTTAAAATGTTCCAGGAAGAAAAAAAAAAAACCGATCTGAGCCTCACTGAAAAAATCGAAGCCGGCAGATCCCTGGCTAAAGATTATATCCTCGGCGCCCGCCTCTCTAAAATCAAATCCCGCCTCACCGACGCAGAAGGATATTATTCCAAATCTTTCGAAGCCGAACCCGGAGATATGCTAAAACACCTGGGAAACCTCTATTCTAACCCCAAACGCTTGAAAGAATTGGAAACCGCCTTCTCCGAAACCCTGGACATCCAACGAAACCTGGCGGAAACCCAACCTTCCGATTTCATACCGAACCTGGCCTCTACCCTCGACAACCTCGGCACTCTATATATTATTACCAACCGTTTGAAACAATCCGAAACCGCTTACAGCGAAGCCCTACAAATTCGACGAAAACTGGCGGAAACAAACCCCTCCGCTTTTTTACCCGACCTGGCTATTTCACTCAGCAACCAGGGAAATTTTTACTATCATATCGAGCGATTGAATGAAGCGGAAACCTTCTACACAGAAGCCCTGGAAATCCGACGAAAACTCGTGGAAACCAACCCCACCGCCTATTTACCCAGCCTGGCCAATAACCTCAACTCCATCGGCTTATTGAAGCTCATGACCCTAAAGTATGCCGATGCATTCCTCATCATCCTGGAAGTAGAACAAATCCTGGATAAACTCGCACTCGAAAACCCTGAATACTTCGAAATGGATCTCGCTAGAGCCATCCTTACCCTGGGTAATCTTTGTATATTAGACCCGGCAGCCAGTCAATCCATCAGGGGAAATATCCACGCCTGGCTGGATCGTGCCATTTCCATTGTTATAAAGTACCCCTTTGAACCGGACTCTCCGTCTATACGTGCTCAAGCAGGAAAACTCAAAAAAAGAATAAAAATAAAAAAGTAAAAAGAGTAAAATGTAAAATGAAATGTCGAGTAAAAGTACTCCCCGGTGACTTTAATTAGGATTGGATAAAATCACCGTACGATTCCAGGCGGAAATCCCGTCACTACTGTTCGATAATCGTTTCCGTTCTCCCGGATTCACCGGAAATAATCGTTATTTTATTCGTTTTTAAATCTATCTTCAATATTTTCCCCGTCATCTTTCCTTTTCCACTGCCATCGCTGCTGCTTTTAATTATGTAAGGGGACTCTTCAAGGGTCACGGTTTCTTCTTTAAACAGCCAGAGGATTTTATCGGAATAACCGGAGATGTTATCTTTAACAAAATTAATCGTTTTCTCACCGGTGATCCGTTCGATTTCATTATTATCGTTGAAATGGATGACCAATAAGGAGGCGGTTAAGATGTTTTCGTCGCTTTTAATAGCCGCGTTTGACCGGATGGTAATGGTTTTTTTTCGGGCATCGAAAGAGAGTTCTTCCCCTTTGATACTGATCTCTTTTTTACTCTTCCGGTCTTTAAAAAGAAAAGCAACGCTGCCGGCCGCATTGATATAGTCTTCTTTTTTAATTTCCAGGGAATTGGCGTCCAATTGGAGTTCTTTCTGGGTTAAGCTCACTTCCTGTTCATAAACGAATTTTTCTTCTTTTTCGTTCATGGTTAATTTCCGGGCATTGATAAAAATCGGGTCCCTGGAGAACAGTGCATTTTCTTGCTGCATACGAACCACGGATTTAATACCGGAGGTGGAAGTTAAAATCCTGTTTTCGGTATCCAGTTTAAAAGCGGAAGAGCGAAAGCTGCTGAGTTTCGTGACGACTTCGGTATTTTCTCCTTCCAGGGTCAGGGAATTTTTTTTGAGATTAAACCGGGCATGCTCGGTTTCGCCCCGGTAACGTTCGATGTTAAACTGGACATTGCCTTTGCCTTCGCAGCTTTGGAGTTCTCCCTCCTTGTCATATTCGCCGCCGAGTTTATCGGCGATGACCCGGACATTGTCTTTCCCCGTATTTTCGAAGGTTCCCCGCAAAAGCATTTGCAGGCTTTTGGGTTTACCCGTTGGGCCGTCGAAATTCATGATGATTTTGCTTGAGCGCATAATGGTACGGTTGGACGGTGTTTTTTGCAAGATATCGCCATTCTGCATCACCACCATCTGGGTGACTTTACCCTTTTCATCGAATAGGCTCTGAATGATGTTTCCTTTGATTTCACGGGTTTCTTTTTGTTGGGGGTTTTCGGAGTAAACGTAGCTGTTGGACTGGGATACGGTCTCTTTGATCCGTTTGAATTCCTTTGTGAATTGAATAGAAAACCAATCGCTTTTCAAAATCGAATGGTCGTCCTGGATAACGGTTCCTTTTTCCATCACCACCAATTGGCTATTTTCCATCACCCAGAGGACGCTGGTTTGAAAGTCGAAATTCCGGTCTTCGCGGGTATAGGTGCCTTTGGTGTTGTAGAGTTTGATCGTATTCATATCCAGGTAGAACCCGATCCCGGCTTCGGCAATCCCGCTCAGGTTTTTAATTATGTACGTGGAGTTGGTGGAAGTGGTTAATTCCGCGCGGTCTTTTAAGTAGAAGTTTTTTCCAACGATAGCCAGGTCTTCCGCGATGATCCGGGCGTTTTTTTCGATGAAAAAGTTGTAGAGGTTATTTTCCACGCTGCCTTTTTCGGCATATACCCTGACGTCTTTGTTCATCCGACCGTGCTTATAAATAAGGCCTTCGATGTTTTTCATCGCGGTTTTATCCGCTGTTTCTTTTTTAGATTCTTTGCATTTCAGTTCCAGTGTTTTTTTGTTGTCTTCGTCGAAACTGGAAAAGATCAACCCGATACCGTCTGCCCGGACTTCAGTCCTGGAGCCCTGGTGTTTTTTTCCTTTAACGCCGATGATGACCAGGATGACCAGGATGAGCAAGAAAATACCGAGGCTTATTTTAACGATTTTTCGAATATTCATTTTTCATAAGAGGCGAACAATTGCCCCCAGGGGGATTCCTTTTCCCATTTTTCTACGATTTTTGTTCCTTTGAACCGGTACCAGGCTTTGTCGTGGAATATTTCCGAGGCGAAGATGAAGATATTCACCAGCGGGGTATGGAAGAAGAGTTTTTGGAGGCGTTTGAGTGGGGTATCGTGCCAGCAAAGTCTGCCTACGCCGGTGGCTAAATTAACGCCGACCTTAAAATTCCAATTTTGATTGGCGGTTTCGACATCGCCGACGATTTCGATATCGGAGGGGTCGCCGATCCCTAATCCATGCTCATGGGATAGGGCGATGCAGGGAATTTTGTGCCAATCGAAACCCATTAAGCGGGCTGCCACAGAGTCGATAGCTACCTGGTCTTTCGATGCGAGGATCACATTTTTATCGTGGGGGATCACGGTGCGAGGACCTGAGCCTGAGCCTGCCGTAGTGCCGTCCATGGTGGCAAACATTCCCGTGTGGATTTCTCTCCCGATGGCCAGCAGGTCTACTAATGTTTCGTGGATCCATGTATGGGTGTAATGGCGGTGGTAATTCAGCAACCCGCCGAAAGCATTTTTTAAAGCCCCGGTATAAGTCGTATAACCGTGGGTTTTAACCGTGGGCATGTGAACGATGTTTTTACCTACGAAATAATCCGGGATGCGGATCCCGTCCGGGAATATCTTATGAAGCACCAGGGTGTTGAATTTGGGTTTGTATTCCACCCACTTCATATCCTCTTCTTTGAAATTGAAAAGCACCGGGATATGATGTTTATTATATATGGGTTTAAACTTCAAATCTTCTTCGCCCTTTTCCGGGAGTGTGACGACCGTATGGTTGTGGACAGCCACCAGTTTTTCGTATCCTGCATTTTTAAGGGCCTGGATGGTTCCGTCCAACTGCCACGGGGTGGTGTTTACGCCGGGGTAAACGTTGTGCCACGTGATGTTGTCTTTTAAAATGGTGGGGGAAGTCTTATCCATGGCTTGATCGAGGCCAGCTAATTCGCACAACTGTTGGTAGTCTTTCACTACTGTCGCTGGGCTTGTTTGTAAAATCGCTACTTTTGCTTTTTTCATTTTTTATCCTCAGGGGATAATTATACCACAATGTGCTTGTTTGTAAAAGACAGGGTGCAAACACTTGCAACCGTCATTCAGCATTATCTTTTTTTGTGGACGGGTGGACCCAGTGGACCCAGTGGACTGTGTGGACCATGTGGACGCTGTGGACAAAGTATACGCTCGTTAATGCGGTACTGGATTGGGGAACGGCTTGATTAGCAAAAAATCCCTCATTTCTCTTTAATCAAACAATATCTTCATGTTTCAGAATGGTCATTATTTCTTTGTTTGAAATCGTTGCTTTTCGAGGTTTTGCGTATATTGCCAGGAGTCTGATCTTTTGAGATTCATCGATAACATAAGTAATAACCCGATACCCGCCGCTCTTCCCCTTATGGATATCGGTATTTTTTAGCCTGATTTTGAAGACTTTATTTCCCAGAGGTGTGCCGGATTTGGGATTTTGATTTAACTCAGTAACCAGTTCTTTCAAATCATTTCGAATGTTAGGGTAGAATTTTTTTAGTTCTCGAACCTGTTGCATAAAGTATTCGGTGGGAATGATTTTATAATTCATCGAGGAATTCGTCGAGGGTTTTTTCTTTCAGGAGGCCTTTTTGTTGTTTTTTGACTTCTTTGCATGCCTGGCGAAGGCCCAGTAATATCTTTTGTTTTTCTTTTAATGCTTCCAATTCGTCGGTTAGGGAAGTCCAAATGGTGAAAGGTATTATGACTTCTTTTCGTTTCCCAGCCGGGTCGGTCACGTATTTTATTTTATTGTAAGAAGCTGCCACATTCATTTTAATCACCTTTTCCATTATATACTACAATTAAATCGAGTTAAAATCAATACAAAAATTAAATCTGGCTGGGTTTCAATCCAGAAAAAAAATAATCGATGTCCTGGGGTTTTTAATCCCTGTGTTCTCCGTGAGCCCCGTGAGCCCCGTGAGACCCCACTGCGTGTGCCCGTCACGGACGGGTTTTATTATTGCAGTGCCGGTTTATTGTGCAGTGTTTCCTGGGATGGTTAGGCTCATTGGGTATTGTAAATGGTTTCTGTGGACTGGTGGACCCAGTGGACGCTGTGGACAAAGTATACGCTCGTTAATGCGGTACTGGATTGGGGAACGGCTTGATTAGCAAAAAATCCCACGATTTAGTTCCAATCCCACGGATTCGGTCTCTGTCCATAATGTCCATATTGTCCATACTGTCCATATTCCTGCCTATTCTTGCCTATGGCCAATGGGCTATTTGATGGGCAAAAGAGTTCGCCCAAAACTTCAATTCATCATTAATCGTTTTTCGTTGACCGTTATCCGTTGGCTGTGAATCAGCCAGGCCTATTGGTTATGGTAATTATCTTTTCTGTGGAGGTTGTGGACGGGAGACAAGAAAAGAATTAGACCAGGTTTAGCTCTGGAGCGGGTGATGGTTCCAGGTACCCGCCTTTCCTTTTCGCGTACTTCAAATCCCAGCCATTTCTCTGGAATAATTCTTGTACCTGGTTTTCTATCAGTTTGAAATAAGTTTTTTGTTCTGTTATTGCCTGGTTAGATAATTCTTTTTGTACTTTATATTTTTCTTCCAGTAGTTCATTGGAATACATGTCTTACCTCTCTGTAAAAAGCTCTAGTGGAGTTATTATTTCGGGTGTAAATAAGCCCATCTTTGCATTGATTATTCTTATATGATTCTTTTTATTGGCATTTGCAAGGTGGTTGCAGTTCCAGGTAAGCAGAAAATCGATTTTATAAAAAGAAGTATAAGCAAGATGAATTGCATCTCCTTTTTGATCTTTGGGCATGAGTGTATTTTTAATGTAATAATCAGCGATATGGTCTATTTCCATCGATGCTTCTAAGATATCGATTTTACTGACAAACTCTAAAATCTTTTTCTTTTCAGGATAATTCCCTCTATTCAATTCAGCGATTGTTTCTAATGAGATGAAAATATCGAAATTTTGACTTTCGTCTTTCCACCATTTCCTGGTAATTTCGCATGGATATTTCAATGACTCCCTGGAATCAAAGAAATAACTGGGAATTGTAGTATCGAGATATGCAGACTTTTTCATACGATTATTATGGTACAAATATTTTTTTTTGTCAACCTGTTGACCAAAATCCACCACCTCTTTTCTTAAATCACCCCTTCCGTTCGGTTTTTATTTTTTTTTGTTATTTATAAACGACATTAGCTTTTACTCCTTG
>Ga0105104_10001644_pt1 | contig 16722 bp, 17 predicted proteins | sample PPLLaktember2015_3_FD_87034 | JGI IMG/M metagenome (GOLD analysis project Ga0105104, IMG submission 87034) | Freshwater sediment microbial communities from Prairie Pothole Lake near Jamestown, North Dakota, USA - PPLs Lake P7 Core (6) Depth... | ecosystem: Environmental > Aquatic > Freshwater >... | reverse complement strand
TTCGCCCTCACCTTTGGTTCGGGCTTGGGATGACATACCCAAGCGGTCTTGGGATGCCCCACTTACTCTGCCGGTATAATCTTCATCCATGGCCCGCGAGCGAACGTATCAGACCGAAGCGGTGGTCCTGCGCCGCCGCAATTGGGGCGAGGCGGACAGGATCCTGACGCTGTTTACGCCGCAGCGCGGCAAGATCCGCGTGCGCGCGGTCGGGGTGCGCAAGCCCGCCTCGCGCAAAGCTGGCCACCTGGAACTCTTTCACCGCGCCACGCTGTTCCTCGCCAAGGGGCGGGATTTCGACATCATCACCCAGGCGGAAACGGTGGAGGCATACTCCCAACTGCGCGAGGATCTGGTCGGTTCGGCGGCGGCATCCTACGCCGTGGAACTCCTGGACCGGCTCTCGCCGGAGGAATCCGAAAACACCGCCGCGTACCGGCTGCTCGTGCGCACGCTGGAACAATTATCCGCCGGAGGCGATCCGGCGCTCGCCTTGCGTTGCTACGACCTGAAGCTGCTGGAATATTCCGGCTATAAGCCGGAGCTCTCGTTGTGCACCGTCGGCGGCGAGGAAATCCGCGCGGAGGCTCAGTTCTTCTCGCCCGCAAGGGGTGGAGCGGTCTGCCCGCGCTGCGCCGACCGCGCGGAAGGGCGATTTCCGGTGACGCTCGCCGGGCTGAAGGTGCTGCGCCATATCCAGCGTTCGGGGCTGGAGGAGGCGTTGCAGCTGTCGGTCCGGAAGCCCACGCTCGAGGAACTCGAAAGCATCCTGCAGCGCTATATCCAATACCTGCTCGAATCCCCGATGCGGTCGCGAAAATTTTTTTCGGAAGTCTCGCAGCCGCGCGGGGAGGGCGGTGTATAATCCGGTCATGACCCCAACCACGATCTCCGATTTCATCTGCCGCGTGCTCATCCTGCTGGTGGTTTTCCCCGCCCACGAATTGGCGCACGCCATCGCCGCCACCCGTATGGGAGATCCGACCCCGCGCGCGAACGGACGCCTGACGCTTAACCCAATCAAACATCTGGATCTGTGGGGATCGATGATGTTTATCTTTTTCGGGATCGGCTGGGCGTCGACTCCGGTCAATCCGGCTTATTTCGGAGAGAACCGGCGGCTGAAAATGGGCGTGGTGGGATTGTCGGGCCCGCTCACCAATCTGATCCTCGGCCTGTGGGGCGCCGTTCCCTTCTACCTCTTCGGCTGGGTGCCGACGATGATCCCCGAACCGGGCGGGATTCTTCCGGATCCGGCGTATTTCTTTACGATCTTCATTTTCCTGAACCTGTTGCTGGCGTTCTTTAACCTGATCCCGATCGCCCCGCTGGACGGCGCGCAGGTGCTGGGCGCGTTGCTGCCCGAGCCGCTGGCTGCGAAATACGAATCGCTTCAGCGCTGGGGCTTTTACGGGCTGATCGTCCTGCTGTTCATCCTCCCCATGATGGGGGTCAGCCTTTTGAATCTGATTATCAATTATCTGATCGCTCCGATCATGCTGGTCCTCTTCAGCGGACTGAGCGTGCCCGCCATCGGATGAAGCGGCTTTCCGCGGCCCAAAAAGGGATCCCCTACTGCTACATCCTGCAGTGCGTGGACGGCTCGTTCTATACCGGCTGGACCAATGACCTGGCGCGCCGCTGCCGCCAGCACGGCACCGGCAACGGCGGGCGCTACACACGCTCGCGCCGCCCGGTGACACTGGTGTATTTCGAGCGGCAGGCGGATGCCAGCGCCGCGCGAAAACGCGAGGCCGCGATCAAACGGCTGCCGCGCGCGAAGAAGGCGGAGTTGATCGCGGGAAAACGGCCGCAGATTCGCGGCCGTTCAAGGAAAAAATGAATTACCACTGATTACATGGATTATTCCTTTATTTAAAAATATAAAACTACTCAGCCCGATTCAATTCGTGGTGCACCAAAACACCGATAAGAGTCGAGAACACCGGAAATTTCTATTTGACGGCTCAGAAAACATCACCCTGAGCAGCCGCCCCCCGCCTGCCCTTGCGGGCATCCCTGCTCGGTTCTGTTCTATGAGCAGGGATGCTTGTGCAGCGAGGGAGCGATGAGCCTTGGCGGTGTTCCGAAGCGAAGAATTCGCGAGTGGGGGCAGCAAAAAGTCTGGAAACGCGGGAACAGATGCTTCGCTCCCCCGCTGCGCATGGGGCAGGCGCTCGGCATGACACCTTTTTTCAGAGGTTTCTTTTTATTTATTCCGTGTCATCGGATCTTCTCGGTGTAATCCGTGTACGTTTTTCCCGGCCTGAGCAGTTAATCAATATCCGTCTTTAAAAACCTGTAAATCCTGCCTATTATTATTTTTTATGACAGTTCGCGTAAATGCAGCAGAATGTGACCATGAATGGCGGAGAGCACATCTTCCAGTGTGACCTCGCCCAGCGCCGGGTGGCGCCCTTTCCGGTCCAGCCATCCCTCGACCAGGCTTCCCATCCATTCGAGAGTCGAATCCCGGGCTTCGCCGAATAGCCGCAGCAACTCCTCGGGCTCGTGCGCGCGGTACGTTTCCTGTTCCTTCCGGTTGAACTCGTCGTAATTAAACCCCTCCGGAGCGCCCGGACCGCCTCCGGCGATGTCCTTGGAAAGCTTCAGCAGCATCCGCTCCGAGGACACAAAATGAGCCAGCAGATCACGGAGCGTCCAGGCGCCGGGTTTCCCATGAACCGCCTTCCCCCAGCCGTCGGGCTGCATGTTCCCGAATGTCCTCAGCACGAGGGATTTGTTTCGTTCCAGTCTCTTGAATAATTCCTGTATTCTTTGCGAGGTCATGCCGGCTTCTCCACACGGTAAAGGGATGATAAAGGAAAAAACACTCTTCTCCCCCGTTCGTTGCGCGGATTTGCGGCAAGTGCCGGGGACGCCCGGGGGAACGGAATCCCAAGGCGGAAAACAAAGGATGGCGGGAGGACGCCGGAAATGTTGCGGTGAACTTCGGGACCGCTAAGACGGCGCAACGTACGCGGCGGGTTTTAATGCGATGACAACCGGCGGTTCGGGCCGGTCGGCAGGCTCCAGATCATACCCGGGGCTGTTGACGTTCTCGAGTTGGTATCGGCCAGGGTGCTCCTTTTCGAGAAACGACAGGAACGCCGGATAGAAAGACACGTCCATGGCATGCATCAGGATGACCCGCCGGGTGTTCAGCAAACGGATGAATGATTCGACCTGGGGGTAGGTGATCCTTAACCCCGAAATGGGGATGATCACCAGATCGTAAGAATCCGCATACTTGGCGCGGATTTCCTGCTTTACTTGTTCCTCGCCGGAATTCAATATGTACTGCAGCGGTTCGCCGGCGATTAAGATCTTCGAGCCTTTATACGCGAAGAGGAAACCGTAGCTGTCAAAGGAATCCATGGTGAGTTCATGGGTGGGAACGGGTGTAATGACCAATCCTGCTTTGCTCAAGCTTGCGTCTCCGGTCAGGATCCGGGCGCCCTTAAACTCCATTTCCAGGTAATGATCCGGATGATGGGTCTGGGAGTAGGTCACAATGTCCGGTTGAAAATCCCCGAAACCAAAGACCTCGACACCCCAGCCGGTCCGGGAGGCATCGCCGTAATCGCTCAGGACGGAGAGGCCGTTATCGAACTGAAGTATGAACGCGGCGTGCCCGAGAAAATGAATGCGCACCAGCGGCCCGGTGTCGGTCGGGGTCTCCATGGGTGTGATCGAGGGCTGTGCGGTCGGGGGCTGCGCGGTCGGGGGCTGCGCGGGCGAGCAGCCGACTGGCATCAGTAAAAGCGGCAGGCTGATCCATGCAATGGAAACGGTTCGAGTCTTCATAACGGATATCCTCCGAATAAGAATAGAAATACCGATACGTGCACCCCACTGGTGAACCTCCCCCATTATATCGGAAGCGTGCGGGCTGTGATCCGGCACGATTTTCCAGCCATCCATGCGGGCGAGGGTGTGCGTAATTCAAGATTTGGGCCGGAGAATCACCGCCATCCGTTTTCCGATTTGGAATTTTTCGATTCGATCGTACCGGTCGTGCGAGGTTTTTTGTTGTTTGTCCGAAACAATCGCCGCGAGGCTTCCCGGGTGCATTACGGCAAGCAGGTTTTCCAGCAACTGCCATAGGGGATTGGGGTGTTCCGCGGTCCGGGTTTGCCATTGCGAACGGCGGCCATAGGGCACATCCGTAAAAACGATATCCACCGGCGGCGCGGCGGAAAAACCGGATATGCCGGGCTTCGCCAGCGCGTCCGCGGCAAAAACGCGGAGTTCCGGCGGTTCGGATTGCGCGATGAATCTGGATCGCAGCCTGCCGGCGGCGGCCAGCGCTTCCGCATGCGACGGTTTGCCGTATTCCCGGAGCATCGCCGCGAGCTCATCCCGGCGGCGGTCGATGCCGGAGGCGGACAGCAGAGCCAGGTTCTTCCCCGCCAGAGGAATGATTTCCGGATCGATGTCGGAAGCGATGATCGCGCGGATGGCAGTGCGATGCAGAAGACCCAGCACGGCGAGGTGATAAGCGGCACCGCAGCAGGGATCGTAGAGGCTTACCCGTCCGGTCAATCCGCTTCCTTCGCGGATGGCCAGGCAGCGCTGGAAGACCTCGCTCGCCAGGCGGACCGGGAAGGCGGGATGCCCGGGCGCGGCGATCAGAACCTTGCCGCTGGCAAGGTCGGAGTAGTCGGGCCGGTCGAGGGCGAACGTATACGGCATGTTCAAACCATAAACGCAAAGTCGCAGAGGCGCAAGGGCGCAATGAAAAAATCCTTGCGTGTTTGCGCCTCCGCGTCCCCGGCCTACCCCAACCGGGGCAGGCTTTGCGATATGGTATTTTGAATCGCGGAACCGAAATCCTATTCCAAGCCTTTTTACCAAGCAGGGATTATTATTCGTATGCTCTTTTCAATACGCGGCATATCGCAAGGCTCACCCAGCGCATCGCTTCGCGCTGCTTCGGGGCTGGTTTTCCCGCTGAGCGGGGCTTGGCGTAATCCTCCCTCCAGAGTCCGTCCTTCTGCTGATGATCGATCAGCCACCGCAGCGCCCGCCCGACCTGCGCGTCATCCGCGTTCAGCCCGATCCGCGTGACCGAATCCAGCGCCGCGACGAGGTGGTTCCACCAGAACGGGTATTGGAAACGGATCCAATAATCCGCCGACTGGTAGGACGGGTAGACGTCCGGTTGGAAGAACCGCTCCGCGAGGAGCCCAGCCGCGGCCTTTGCGTCTTTGGTTTTCCGGTATCGCGGGTGCGCGGCGAAGGCGCGCAGGACCATCCCGGTCCAGTTATGGGAGAACGGCTTGGCGCGGTCGGGTTCGACGGGTTCCATAAAACTGCTGGTTAGGCGATGCATCTCTTTGCCGTTGAAGGGATGGGTGAGAATGGGGATTGTCCACCCGCCGTCATCCTGGCGCATCGATAGCAGCCAGCGCAATCCTTTTTCAGCGCGCGGGTCCTCCCCGTACCCGGCCTGGATGAGCAGTGAAAGGATCGCGCCGGTGTAGTAGGTGGCATACTGGTTGGCGAGAAAACCGCGGAAATCCCCGGCGGCCGTCTGGCAGGAAAATATGAATTCGGCCGCGCGTTCCGCCGGCGGGTGATTCTTCGTTATCCCGAAGACTTCGACCAAATGCCGGAATTGCTTCCAAGTTTCGATCAGAGGGTAATTGACCGCAGCGGGATTGTCTTTCCCGGCCGGGAATGCGAAGGAGCCGTCCGCCCGTTGCTTCTTGAGGATTCTTTGTGCTCCCGGCAATTCCCATAACCGGTTGGCCGGCCCAGAGTCTTCATCCAGAAGATCGCGCCGTGCGAAATAATGAAGCGCTTCGCTTCCGGATGCCAGAAGCGGAGAGATTGGATCGTATCGGAGATGATTGAACCAGGATTTCATATTGTTTGAGAATTTCCTTGTCGAAAAATTATATATAAGGTTAAAGGGAATTCAACCTTTACCGCAAAGGCGCCAAGACGCAAAGAATTGTTACGGTTATGCTTGCGCCTCTGCGTCTCTGGGTCTTTGCGTTTATGTATTTCAAATCCCCTTAACCCAAGGATCCCATGTCGCCAAGCCGAAAAGGATTGATATTCCGGGATTACTCCGCTCCACTCCAGGCGCGTCGGATCCAGCGGCGGACCTCGCTGTCGATCTCCCCGATCGTCCGCAGCTCCAGGTGGTGGGTGAACTGGCCGGGGGCGGGTTCGACGATTTGCTTCCAGCGGGGTGACGGATCGCGCCGGGGAAAGGATAATGTAAGCACAAGCGGCGCGGTTTCTCCGCGAAGGTACCGCCCGGGCATCCAGATCCAGGCAAAGAGTTTTTTATGCCGGAAGGAGATCTGGCTTTTGGTCACGCGCATCTCCGAGGGACCGATGGAATCGATCGCGCGGCGCACGGCCTCGAACAGCCGCCGGGAATCCTCATGTTCCCCGAAGAAGGCTTCCACCTCTGCGTTCATAACCGGTCGTCCCTTTGGCCGCAAGAAGACTCTGGCTGGTCCATGGAATAATTTCCCCATCGTGCTTCATGGGAGGGCAAAACGGCTGCAGGCCGGAAAAGCGTCTCCGCATCACACGTCCGGACGAATGCGTTCACCCGCCGGGTTGCCCGAAAATGAACTTGGTGGGGTCGTCGGTGAATTGCGTCCAGGCGATGACGGAGATGGGCTCGATCTCGTATAAGCCGCCGCGGTCCCAGGAATCCGGCTTGGGGGAATAGCCCAGGGGGGCGTATTTGGCCGCATACGCGCCGGCGATCTGGCGGGCAAGTTCGTGCGATGGTTTTATCGGCCGGCACGCGCCCTCCAGGATGACGGGCTTCTTGCCGCTTTCCATATGCCAGACGACGCGCGGATTTTCCGCGATGTTCCTGGCGTGGCGTGTTTGCGGGCTGCCGTCGAAGTAGGCGCGCCCTCCGACCCACACTCCCCAGATTGGCGCGGCATGCGGCCGGCCTTCCGGGCGCGTGGTGCACAGCCAGTAATGTTTCGCGGCGGCAATTTTCTTTTCGACCCTTTTCCATGCCAGCAGCGCTTTGGGATGGTCGACGTACCCTTTTGGAAACAATGGACGGGTCACTTGAGGATCGGACATGGCTTAATCTCCATAACCCTCCCCCTCCTTTTCCCTCCCCCGTTTGCCTCGCATAATTTGAATTCTATTTCTAAAATCCAATGCTGCCATGCGAGGCTAATGGGGGAGGGTTGGGAGGGGGAAATTAAGCATCTATGGCGTACAGTAGCCGCACAGCGCCTCCCGGCCGGGTCACTTCCCGTTCGAGGCGCATCCCGGTTTTGATGGCCACCCGCTCGGAGGGCCGGTTGCCGGGTTCGATCAGCGATATCAGCCGCTTCAATCCGAGAATTTGAAACGCGTATTCCTTGAGCGCGGCGGCGATCTCGCCGGCATACCCCTTGCCCCAGGCTCCCGTCGCCAGCACATAGACCAGTTCGATCCCGACCGTCCCTTCGACTTCCTTGTCGAGCAGGCCGCAATGGCCGATGACCGTCCCGGTTTCTTTTTCCACCAATGCCCACAGGTCGTACTTTTCGGCAAACGGCGCGAGCGCGGTTTTTTCCATTTCGGTTAATAGGAAATCACGCTCCCGCGGGCCGCCCATGAACCGGGTCACCTCCGGATCCATCCAAAGATCGACAAGCGCCGGCACGTGTTCGGGTTGTATCCGGGTCAGGATCAAGCGGCCGGTGCGGAGAATCTCCAACGGGTTTTCCGGCGCGGGCGGGGTCATATCAGCTTCACGCCGGGATCGGTTTCATAGCCGGACCCGAACCGGCACAGCTGGTCCAGCACCGCGGCAAAGAGATCGAAGAGCGCCTTCAGCCGCCCCACGTCCGTAATCACACCCGAGGTCTGGAAGTACAGCTCGTCCACGCCTTCCGGAAACTTATTCAGGAACCAGCCTTCGTCGTCCTTCACCTCGAAATGGATATCGGGTTGATTTTGGATCAACTGGCGGATTTCGAGATTCGACAGCAGCCGGTAGACCAGGTCCTGCGAGGACGATTGGATGATGAATTCGTCGTCGAAATACGCATCCCCGATCTCGATATCCTGCGTGCCGAGCAGTCTGGCGATCCCGCTGAAGATGCCCTTGCGGTAGATGTTGAACCGGAAGCCGTCCGGATTGACAAACGGCGCGCGGATCCGGGTGAAGGTGACGTGGGATTTCCCCGTGCTGACGGTGTACGTATCCAGGGTGATCTGCCATTCGCGATGGGTGAGGACGACCTTGCCCTCTTTGAAGAAGCCGCCTGGCTGATATTCCGCGCCGATCTCCCGGCCGAGCTGGGACCACATCTCTTCTTTGCTGGGGCCAAAGATTTGCCGCAGGATACTCATGGGCTTCTCCTCTGTTTCCGGCGTTCCGAGTATATGCCTTAAGCCAATGTACGCGTGGAGGAGAGGACGGTTTACCGGGAATTGAGCATAGCCAGACCGTATTTTTATGAGAGGTGGAAATTCTTCCCAAATAGCTCCAAATCAGCTACAGAATGCGTTTTCTCCACCTTGACATGCAGAAAAAAGCTTGTTATTATCATTGACTAACCGTTCGACCAATACAAAAGAAGGTGAATATGACACCACGCGGAGTGAAACTGAATGAGCAAATGCGTTCTGACGCCAGGGCAAAAATAACCAAAGCGGCTTTGGAAGTGTTCGCGGAGTACGGCTATTACGGCGCCACCATGGAACAGATCATGAAGGTTTCGGGATTAAGCAAAGGGCTTGTCTATCATTACTTCCCTTCCAAGGAGAAAATATTTTTCCATCTCGTGGATACCGCGCTGGAGATATCCAGAAACACCTGGAAGGATGCTCTGGACTCGCCGGGAACCGCCTGGGAGAAGATCGAAAAGCTCTCCGATAATATCGTGAAGATCGCATTTACCGAAGAATCCTCCCGTTATTCACTGATCATGGTGCAAGCCACAACCCAGGGCAAGAGCATTCCCGGGCTTATGGAGCATATCTTTAAAAACCTGGCCTTTTACAACGAGCTCCCGCCGCTCATTATCGAAGCGCAAAAATCCGGGGAAGCGGCGCCGGGCGATCCGGAATTGCTTTTCTTGGCGTATGTCGCCCTGGTCCAGGGTTTCGTACTGTTTTTGCTTAATGACGATGAGACGAAGAAAAAAATTACGCCGGAGATATTCACAAAGGTTTTACGCAATATCGGGAGACCCGATGGAGGGCGCTCTTAATCTTTTGAAAGGAATGATGGACACATGAAGAAAATAATCATTATCGGCGCCGGCATCGCCGGTCTCTCGGCCGGGTGCTACGGTCAAATGAACGGATATGCGACCCGGATTTTCGAGCTGCACGACAAGCCCGGCGGACTGTGCACCGCCTGGAAGCGCAAGGGATACACATTTGACGGCTGCATCGAATGGCTGATCGGCACGACCCCGGGTACTGCGGCGAATCGCATCTGGCACGAGCTTGGCGCGGCACAGGGGAGGAAGTTCATTCACCACGATGTGTACCAGCGCATCGAGAGCGGCGACGGCCGGGCGCTTTCCCTCTATACGAACATCGACCGGCTGGAACGGCACATGAAAGAACTGGCCCCGGGAGACTCCAAGGTGATCGGGGAGTTCTGCAAGGGGGCGCGCAGCTTCACCCGGTTTTTGGATGTCATGGGAAGCCCCGAAGGCCCGGACGGCCTGCTGGACGCGGTCCGGATGGGCGTCAGGATGCTGCCTTTCATGGGCAGTCTGCAGAAGTACGGCCGGATGTCGACGGAAGAGTTCGCCGCCCGGTTCCGCGATCCGCTCATGCGCCAGGCGTTCAGTGCCGCGATCGACGACCTGCCGGAAATGCCGGCGATGACCCTGATGATGATCCTGGCCTTTATGCACGCAGGCGACGGCTGTTTCCCCGCCGGCGGATCGCTCGAGTTCGCGCGCGCCATAGAACGACGCTATCTCGGCCTCGGCGGCGAGATGCGTTATGCGTCGCAGATCGAGCGGATCCTGGTGGAAGACGATCGCGCCGTCGGAGTCCGCCTGACCGACGGCAGCGAACACCGCGCCGATATCGTGATCTCCGCCGCCGACGGCCACGCGACGATCTTCGATATGCTCCAGGGCCGGTATATCAACGGCAAGGTGCGCGGGTATTATGAGAATCTGCCCATCTTTCCCTCCTGGATCCAGGTCTCACTCGGCGTGAGGCGCAACCTCTCCGACCCGGCCCAGGCGGCCGTATACGTGCTTGAGGAACCGCTGGAGATCGCGGGCCGGAAGCATGCCTGCATCCGCTTCCGCCACTTCTGTTTTGATCCCTCGCTTGCGCCTCCCGGCAGGTCGTCCCTGGTCACCACGTTCTCATCCGACCATGCCTATTGGAAGGATCTCTCCCGGGAGCCTGAACGGTACGAGGCGGAGAAGAAGGACATCGCCGCCAAGGTCATGAATGTGTTGGAGCGCCGGATGCCGGGCATCGCGGAGCAGATCGAGGTGGTCGACGTGTCTACGCCGATGTCGGTTGTCCGCTATACGGGGAACTGGCAGGGCTCGCAGGAGGGCTGGTTGATCACTACGGAAACCTTCGGAATAATCATGGGTAAGGGGATGGACAAGACGCTGCCCGGCCTGGACGGTTTCTATATGTGCGGGCAATGGGTGGAACCGGGCGGCGGCGTCTCCACGGCGGCTTTCTCCGGCAAGATCGCCATCAAAACCATCTGCGGGAAAGACAAGAAAAAATTCCGTGTCAGCCTGCCGGCTGTAACGTAGCTTGGACAAACCCGGCTCGCGTTTACCGATTTTGAAAGGATCGTTGCACACATGAAAAAAATAATCATTATCGGCGCCGGCATAAGCGGGCTTTCGGCGGGCTGCTATGCCGCGATGAACGGCTACGAGGCCCGGATCCTCGAGGCGCATTCCCTCCCCGGAGGTTTGTGCACGACGTGGAAGAGGAACGGGTACCTCGTCGACGACAGCTGCCATGCCCTGATGGGCTCGGGTCCCGGGAGCCCGTACCACCCGATCTGGCGCGAGCTTGGCGCGCTCCAGGGGCGGAGCATTGTGGACTATGAGTCCTTCGCGGGCATGACCGCGCTCGACGGAAGGGAGTTCCGGCTCTACACCGATCTCGACCGGCTGGAGGGTCACATGAAGGAGCTCTCGCCCGCCGACGCCGCGCCGATTGAAGAGTTTTGCGGCTATGTCCGGAGGTTTGCGGATTTTAAAATCCCCGTGGGCAAGCCGCCCGAGCTGATGGGGATTCTGGACGGGTTGAAGATGGTGCTTGGCTTCCTGCCGTTCATCAAGGTTTTTGGCGCGCTGGGATCGCTCACGATGGAGTCCTTCTCCGCCCGCTTCAAGGATCCTCTGCTCCGTGAGGGAATCCGGAATGCGAACTACGGCGCCCCCGGAACGCTCTTCTCCATCGTCATGCCGCTCGCCTGGATGAGCCGCAAAGACGGCGGCTACCCCATCGGAGGCTCGCTCGCGTTGGCCCGCGCCGTTGAGGCGCGTTTCACCGGCTTGGGGGGAAAGGTCCGCTACGGTGCGCGGGTGACCCGGGTGCTGGAAAGGAACGGCAGGGCGACCGGCGTGCGGCTCGAGGACGGGACGGAGATGGAGGCCGACACCGTGATCGCGGCCTGCGACATGAAGAGCACACTCATGAATCTCCTGGACGGGAGCCGGGTCGACCCCGTGCACAAGGAGCTCCTCGAATCGGGCACACTGACCGGGCCTGTCACCCAGGTTGCCGTCGGCGTAGACCTCGACCTCGCGGGCAGCCCGGTCTCCCAGTTGGAGCTCTTCCAGCTGCCGCAGCCCGTTTCCATCGGCGGACGGAGCGTCGAGTGGTTCAACGTCAAGCACTACGCCTTCGATCCCGGCATGGCGCCCCGCGGCAAGTCGGTTCTCCTCAGCATGTTCATCTGCGATTGGCCGTATTGGGAAAAGCTCAAGGGCGATCCGGCGGCCTACAAGGCGGAGAAAGAACGGACGGCCGAGGCCTGCATCGGAGCCCTGGAGACGCGCTACCCCGGCATCCGCGCCAAGATCGAGATGGTCGACGTGGCCACGCCGCTCACCTATGAGCGGTTCACCGGGAACTGGAAGGGGACCCACATGACCTGGCAGACCGGCGAGGAATTCCAGAGGCGGCACCCGTACATCCCGAAGACGGTTCCCGGCTTGGAGGGTTTCTATCTCGCCAGCATGTGGACGAATGCCCCCGGCGGATTGCCCGGCGCGGCCGACGCGGGCCGGGGAGTCATCCAGCTTATCTGTGCGCGGGAAAAGAAGCGGTTCGTGACGATCACCCCGCCGGATTGACGGACCCAAAGGAGGCCGTTCGCGCAATAGCCGATCGAGCGGGCGGCCCGGGTTTAGGGCTCCTCGGCCTCAAGGGCGCACCCTTCCGATCCGGTATGCTCCGATAATTATCAGCGGACGGTAAAAATTCCATCCAATCCGTTGGCGGGCCGGCCGCCGGGCTGACCGCCGCCGACCCATACCCGAAATTCGCCGGCCTCCAGCACCCATTGGCCGTTCTCATCGGCAAATGACATCTGCGCCGGGGCGAGTGTGAACCGAACGGTTTGTTTTTCTCCGGGGGCCAGGCGCACGCGGGTGAATCCCTGCAGTTGAAGCAGCGGCACCGGCTGCGAGGCTTCCACATCCGTCAGGTACAGCTGCACCACCTCGTCGCCCGATACGGCCCCGGTATTCTCGACCTCGACCTGAACGGAAACGGACTCGCCGGATTTAATTTCGGCCGGTGTGATTTTCAGATTGCGATAATCGAATGCCGTATAACTCAATCCATAACCGAAGGGATAAAGCGGATCGCCCTTGAAATACCGGTAGGTGCGGTTTTCCATGTCGTAATTTTCAAACGCGGGCAGGTCCTTGACCGAACGGTAGAACGTCACCGGCAGCCTGCCGCCGGGATTGGTCAGCCCGAACAGCGCTTCGGCGACGGCGGTGCCGCCGGCCTGGCCGGGATACCAGGCTTCCAGGATTGCGGGAACATTTTCGTCCGCCCAATTGACGGCCACCGCGCTTCCGTTGAGCAGCACAAGAATCACGGGTGTGCCGGTTTCGAAAACCTTCTGGAGAAGTTCCTCCTGAATTGGCGGAAGATTCAGCGTCAGCCGGTCGCCCTGGCTGGTGACGCCCGGTGGATTTCCTTCCTGCTGGCCCTGCTCGCCCTCCAGCTGCTGCGATAATCCCATCACCATCACCGCCGCTTCGGAATCGCGGGCGGCCTGGAGCGCCTCCTCCATTTCCGCGTCCGTACCCTTGGTGATACCGCAGCCTTTGGCGTAGCGGACGGTTGTTTCCGCGCTCACCATGGCCCGGATACCGGCCAGGATCGAAACCGGTTCGGCGGGCGTGCCCTGGTAGTTGCCCTCCAGCACCATGGTGTTATCCGCGTTCGGGCCGATGACGGCGATGGAACGGAGCTTATTTTTATCCAGCGGCAGCAGATTTTCCGTGTTCTTCAAGAGGACGAGCGACTGGCGCGCCGCTTCCAGTGCTACCTCGCGGTGAACGGGTGAATCCACGACCGAAAACGGAATTTGCGCGTACGGAACCCGCTCCGGCGGATCGAACATCCCCAGCCGGAAGCGCGCCGTGAACAGCCGCCGGACGGAGCGTTTCAGGTCTTCCATCGAGACAAGGTTGTGGAGCGCCGCCAGTTTAAGCTTGTTGAAGTGGCAGGGGATGCCGTAGGTGCATCCGCATTCCAGATCGCAGCCGCTCGTCACCGCCAGCGCGGCGGCTTCCTCCTCGGAATTCACCAGGCCATGGTTGTAGTAGATGTACGCGACCGCCCCGCAATCCGAAACGACGTACCCGTCGAACCCCCACTCCTCGCGCAGGATTTTTTGCAGCAGGGTCGGGCTGGCGGTGCAGGCTTCTCCGTTCAACCGGTTATAGGCGCTCATGATCGATCCGGCTTTGGCTTCGGTGATGCAGGCCTGGAAGGCGGGCAGATAGGTCATGCGCAGGTCGCGCTGGGAAACGACGGCGTTAAAGCCATAGCGGTTCTTTTCCGGACCGCTATGCACCGCGAAGTGCTTCGGCGTGGCGACGGTCTTGAGGTAGCGCGGGTCGTCGCCCTGCAGCCCGCGGATGAAATTCACGGCCATCCGCGAAGTCAGGCAGGGATCCTCGCCGTACGTTTCCTGGCCGCGGCCCCAGCGCGGATCGCGGAAGATGTTAATGTTCGGGCAGAAGAAGGTCAGGCCGCCGTACAGCACGCGGTCGCCGCTGCGGACAAATTCATGGTGCTTGGCGCGGCCCTCGTCGGAGATGACATCCGCCACGCGGCGGATCAGATCGGTGTTCCAGGTCGCCGCCATGCCGATCACCTGCGGGAAGACGGTGGCGAGCCCGGCGCGGGCGACGCCGTGCCCGGCTTCGCTCCACCAGTTGTATTTGGGGATGCCCAGGCGTTCGATCGGCATCGCCTCACTTCCCATTTGCAATGCCAGCTCGTCCAAGGTCATCCGGTCGACCAAATCGTCGACTCGTTCAGCCAGCGGGCGGTCCGGATCCGGGTAGATCGGCTCATCGGGGGATGCGCTCGGCGTAATCTCCAGCGGCGCCCGGGTCGGGAGCGGGACGGGAGTCTCGGCGCTGCATTTGGCGAGCGCCAATCCGCCGGCGGCGGCAAGCGCGGTCTTGAGGAATTCTCTGCGGGAGGCTTTCAGCTTTTTATTTTTCACGGTTGTTTTGTCCTTATAAAGAGGCGCCGATCCTGAAAACCGGTTTACGCACCGGTTGCCGTCCGCGGCGGGGGAACGGATTGGCTCAGGCGGGTGTCCACCCCCTGGATGTGGTTCATGATCCATTCCATTAATACTGTAAACGTATCGTTCACCATTGTCGGATCCATCCCGCGGGTCTGCCACTCTTCATACAATTCGCCGAAGCGGGTAAGGAACTCGGCGTGCGCGCGCCGGTTCTCCGCCGCCGCCGGGCACTGATATTTATCCATATAGGCTTCTTCACGCTGGAAATGCCACTGCGCATAGAACTGCAGGAAATCGAGGATCCGGCCGGCTTCCGCGCGCCGCTGGCTTTCCCCGAGGGCCATGCACGCATAGAAATTGTTGAACTGTTCGATGATCTGCCGGTGCTGATGATCGAGTTCAGAAACGCCGGTGGTCATGCCGGGATACCAGTTCATTGCCACACTCCTTGCGGAAGGTAAATCGCCGGTGCGTTCGAGCGCCGGGTCGGAATTGTATCAAAAGGAAGAGCTTCCCCAACCCCCTCTCCAGCTTCGAACTGTCCCCACCCCCTCTCCCCCTTCCCCTTAAGGGGAAGGGGGAGAGGGGGTGCCGCCGCCCCGGAGTTCTTTCGGGGAGGAGGCGGGGTGAGGGGGTTAGGACAGAAACGGCAACCGATCACGAACCTTGAAGGATCTCCGCAAAATGTATCCGGACCGGGTGAACCAAACCGACAACCACCGCGACCGGAAGGGCGAAAAGGACCGGGATGAATACCGCCGCGGGATACATCCACCAGGGCGGTTTGCGGGCGCCCCGCTCCGCCGGAAAAGTGTGCGCCGGAAGGTAGACCATCAGCCCGTACACGAAGATCCAAAGCCCGAATTCCGGAAGCGCCTGCAATCCGGAGAAGCTGATCTCGGCGGACAGACCCGTCAGCCCGAAGAGCAGAAAAACCGCGTTCGGGCTGAAATCGTACCGTTGCAGGAGGAGCGACCAGCCGATGAACATCGGGATGAACGCGACCACGCTGTGCAGGCAGACGACGTCGAAATAATTTCCGGAGGCGGTGATGTAGGCCGAGCCGTATGGGACTCCGAAAAGGGGCGCCAGATTTGTCAGCGTCGTCGTAACCGCTTCCTCCGCCAGGGCGAACGCCGTCGCCAGCGCGACAAATTTGATCCTTGCGTCGATACGCACCCCCTGCAGGAATGCGCGCACCGGATCGCGCAGCAGGCGCTGCAGCGTCCCGCCCAGCACCACCCAGACCAGCACCAGGACGGATGCCATCAGCAACACGGCGCGGGTGTTGGGGGAAGCGCCGAGCAACGCGATCGCCGCGATGACCGCGGTGGAAAGGATCAGCCAGACGCCGATGGCGGCGATAAGGCATCCGGAAGCCGGGCGGCCTTTCATCGCGGGGTCAGGCCTCTTTTCGGAATTTCCAGCGCGGGAGGAACCGGCCGGTCCGGCCGATGTAGCGCGCGTAGGTTTCCGGCGCCGCGCCAAGCAGGAATTCCTCCTCCCGGATTGCCTGGGCGCGGATCGCCGCCCAGCCCAGGATGCCCAGCAAGGGGATCCAGGAGCCGGTGAAAAGGAAAAGGATGATGTTCAACGCCGCCTCGGAGGCATAGCGCGGATGCCGGACGATGGCATACGGACCCTTTGTGGCCAGGAGAAATTGGTGTTTCTTTTTCAGGAAGAACGGTGTGTATCCGGGATTGAAAATCAGGACAAGCAACCCCCAAATACCATTACATACAAACAGGAACGCGCCGAATGCCTGTACTTCCGGTGGATGCATGGAGCGGGCACTTTCCGGGAGCCGTTCCCATCCCGGCCGGAAGGCGGCGAGGAGGAAGATTGCCATTGTGGCGATGTTCGCCAGGAACACCAGCAGAGTTCCCGCGCCAATCCACCAGGTTTTCCGGAGGGGGGACGGCGCCGGGCCGGATTTGGGTTCCAGTACCTGCGCGTGTTTGGAAAAGAAATGCCGGGCGACGGGGAGCGTGACC
>Ga0105104_10001643_pt1 | contig 16732 bp, 16 predicted proteins | sample PPLLaktember2015_3_FD_87034 | JGI IMG/M metagenome (GOLD analysis project Ga0105104, IMG submission 87034) | Freshwater sediment microbial communities from Prairie Pothole Lake near Jamestown, North Dakota, USA - PPLs Lake P7 Core (6) Depth... | ecosystem: Environmental > Aquatic > Freshwater >... | reverse complement strand
GTTCGATAAAAATTCGCAAGAAACCCCACTGCGTGGGGGATTATTATGGCACGGTGTGCCATCCTGCGGCTTCCTTAATGGTCAGCCGCTGCATTAACGAAATTTAAATTAACAATTATCAATGAAAAAGTGTCCACTACGTCCACATGGTCCACCGGGTCCACATGGTCCACCGGGTCCACATGGTCCACCGTCCACAAAAAAGGAATTATCAATTATCAATTAACAATTAACAATTAACAATTATCAAGTAGTTTCTTAGAAGTATAACAACGAGTTTGAGTTGAGGGAAGTAAAAAAATTTTTTTTAAAAAAAAGATTGACTTTTTATTTGATATTATGGTAAATTAAAAAAGCCCGCATAGTAGGAGATAATTAACGTGAAATTTTTTTTAATGCACGAATTATGGGCGATAAAGAGTGGACCGGGATCATCGAAATTTAAAAATATGAGACAGGGTATTCCTATAAGTAATTTATCCCTGGGATATTTGAGCGATTTGATGATTTTTCAAGCCAGCCTTCTATCTAATGCGGTGGACCATGAATCATGAGAAAAAAACAGGTAAAAAAGCAATCTTCAAGGAGCCCGGAGTAGTTAAAAAAAAATTAAAAATAATTAGGAGGAAAATCAAATGAAACAAAAAACATTGAAAAAATTGGCTGTTCGAAAAGAAACACTGGTCAATCTCAATTTCGATGGAATGGCGGCATTGAGAGGAGGACTTTCTCCGACCGTTACAAGTTGTCCCCCCAAATGCAATACCCGGTACAACTGCACTTACCCTTGTGTTACTGCGATTCCTTATTATTGCGAAAATTCAGCGTTGTGCACGGAACCTTGCTAAGAGAAACATTTGAACTTTGGTGTGTAAAGTAATCAAATGAATTTTGTCGAGTAGAGGGTAGGCAGTCATGTGGGAGCGCCGGCTTAATTTTCGAGTTACCTTATAAGCCATACATAGAGGTTTGCCAAGCATGGCTGCCTTCCTCTCCTCATTTAACATCATTATTCTTTTCATGGGGAGGATAGGATTGAAATCCAAAAAATAGTTGCTTTTTTTTTCCCATTATGATATATCATGGGGAGTAAAAAGAAAAAAAAGTTTACTATTAAAAAAAGGAAATAGTTATGGATACATATTTTGCGCCTGCGGAACGAGCGAGTAAAACCCAATTCCTTGAAGATATCCATGTCCTTGCGGAGAATCCTATCGTCGATTCGATTTTGGGATCAGCCGGCGGGTTGATTGCGGTGCTTAATGAGCATCGTCAAATTTTAGCCATTAATGAATCTCTTTTAAACTACATGGGGATCGATAATCCCCAGGATGTGCTCCAATTAAGGCCAGGGGAATCTCTCCAGTGTATTCATGCGCACGATATGGAGGGCGGGTGCGGTACCAGTATGTATTGTCCCACTTGCGGCGTAGCCATTGCGATTATGGCTACCCTTCGGAAAGGTAAATCGGAAGTTATGACGTGCGGGGTTACAGCAAGTCGTAACGGGAATAACATCGAACTCTTTTTCAGAGCAAGTTCCAGCTTGCTTATTCTCAACGGTAAGCGACTGGTTCTTTTATTTCTTCAAGATATTACCAAGGAACATCGTTATGCCGCGCTGGAGCGTGTATTTTTCCATGATATCAATAACATCATTACCAGTCTTTTGGGCAAATGCGAATTGCTCAGCATAAAAAATGGCAATAAAGCCGACCCATTGGTTAATGGAATTTGCAAGCTTGCTGCTCGCCTCACCCAGGAAGTGAGAATCCAACAATACCTGGCTCGGTCGGAACAAACCGGTTATAAATTCGATTTCGAGGAAGTATCCTCTCTCCAGGTGTGTGAGGAATTGCACCAGGTGTTTGATCATCATCCCTGTGCCAGGAATAAAATCTTGACCATTACCGAACCTTCCCAACCCATCACGTTAAAAACCAATTTGTCTTTGTTATTGAGAGTGATCGGGAATATGGTGCTCAATGCGATCGAGGCTTCTGCGACCGGTGAAGAGGTTAAAGTGCGGATCGAGCGTGATATTAGCCGGGTTGTTTTTTCCGTTTGGAACACTAGCTTCATTCCTGTAGAGGCTCAGAAGCGAATTTTTATGCGGCATTTCAGTACCAAGCAAGAGCTTGGTAGAGGTATAGGAACATATTCTATGAAATTATTCGGGGAAGAATTCCTGGGCGGAAAGGTTGATTTTACATCGTCTAAAGAAGACGGTACCACTTTTCGATTTTTCCTGGAGGTATAGGAAGACAAGCCCCATTAATGGCTAAAATTAAATTATCCTTGACAACGCGATTTCAAAATGATAACATGCAGTACTATTATGCTTTTAATATTAAGATGCAGCATTACGTTTTTTGTAAAATATAAAAAATAGGAGAATTCCATGAAACCAAAAAAAATCTTCAAGAACTTACCCTTAAGCAAAGAAACCATTGTGAATCTTGATTCGCTAAAAGTAAAAGGCGGCATCCCTTACCCCCTCACAAGAACATGCAAAACCTTTGATCTGAGCAATTGCGAAACCTGGGAAGTACTGATTTGTAAACCATGCAACACAACCATGAGTGTATGCGTCATTTGTCCTTGATTAATCCCTGGGATTTTACACTTCTAAAGTCTTCAATTTCATTATATTTAACCCCATCATTTCAAAGAAAATTTCCCAGGTTCGGAGTTTTCATTTCTCTGATCCGGGGGAATTTTCTTCGATGGATCATATAACATGATTATGGTATGAAAAGTACCTGATGTGAGGCCTTTTATGAACACCCCTTCATTAACGAACCAATTAAAAGAACATGCCCTGTCCAACGGTGTCGATCTATTCGGCATTACTTCAGCCAAACCCTTCACCAGGAAAGGAAAAACCATCACCATCATAGACCCGAAAGAGTTCCTTGACGATGCTCGATCCGTCATTGTCACAGGTTTCTATATGAACGAACCGGTTAGCACCCCTCTCCCGGATAAAGAAAACCCGAAAGGCAAATTCACCCAAGGCTACAGCGTAAGAGCCTTTACCCCCATGGAAGACCATTATATCCAGGTTATAGATGGATTCCTGCAAAGCAAAGGCTATAAGTCGGCGGCCAATAAAAAATACAAGATACCGGATAAATTAGCCGCTGTCCGCGCAGGTCTTGGGAAATACGGTAAAAACTCCGTTATCTGCACGAAAGAATACGGCGCTTTCGTGATGTTTGTGACCATCGTCACCAATGCCCCCCTGGAATACGAAGAGCACGATTTATATACATCTATCTGCGGCGAATGCGATATTTGTTTGAAATCCTGCCCCACAGGAGCCATTTATGAACCTTATAAAGTGAAAAGGGATTTATGTATTACGGAGTGGTTGTGGGGAACGTTTATACCAATCCAGCTCCGGGATAAACAAGAAAACAGGATTTTCGGCTGCGGTGAATGTATAAAGGCATGCCCCAAGAATAAGAAGCTGAAGCCGCGCCAAGAGTATCCAGTGAAAATCGACGACGTCGGCACGACACCGGAGCTCATTCCTTTAGTCACCGGGGATAAACAGTATTTCAAGAAAAATATCGCATCTTTCCCCATGTGCGCAGGAATGGACGCCATCCGCGGAAATGCCATCATCGCCCTGGGAAACATGGGACCGGACGCTGAAAAAGCGATTAACCCGATTTGTGAAACCCTCACGCATTCGAAATCCCAGATCAGGAGTTATTCGGCCTGGGCGCTTGGCAGAATAGGCGGTATCCGGGCGAAAGAGGCTCTTGAAAATGCCTTGAAAAATGAAGAAAATCCCGATGTCAAAGAAGAAATCCACAGGGCTCTAGGATAGTAAAAACATTCAGTTCTTACCATAGTCTATAGGGGGCTGGGCTTTAATCTACCCGAAATTCACTTATAATTCATCATTCATCTACTCTTGACAAACACTCGAAAATGATTCATATTTATTACTCTTCGAGCCGAAAAGTTCGCAAATAACGGCTTAAAAAAATATTTGCAAAATTTCCTTCCCGAAAGGAAGAACTTAAATGGAGTAATAATAATGAAACTTTCAAACCTTCACTTTAAACACAAAACCTACACATGGTCGTTGATCGTTTTAATCTCGGCTTTATTCCTTCTCACCCCCGCTTGCTCAACAAGCCAAAAAGAAAAAAACGCCGACCTCAAAACAAACCTGCTCCCGGCCCCAAAAGCAGATAAAATAAAAAAAGAACTGACCCTCCATAACCAGACCCGTATCGATAACTATTACTGGCTAAACCAACGGGAAAACCCCAAAGTCATCGCCTACCTGAAAGCAGAAAACGACTATTTGAACAAAGTAATGAAACACACGGAAAAATTACAAGAAAAACTGTATAATGAATTGGTGAGCAGGATCAAACAAGAAGATACTTCAGCTCCTTATAAATGGAACGGTTACTATTACTATACCCGGTTCGAAAAAGGAAACGAATACCCCATCCACTGCCGCAAAAAAGGGAGCCTGGACAGCAAAGAAGAAATCCTGCTGAATGTGAATGAAATGGCAAAAGGTTTTTCCTACTACCAGGTAGCGGGCGTGGATGTCAGCCCGGATAACACCCTACTGGCTTACGGCGTCGATACCGTAAGCCGAAGAAAATATACCATTCATTTTAAAAACCTGGTTACCGGCCAAACATTAACCGACGAAATCCCGGTTACCACCGGCGGCGCTGTGTGGGCCAACGACAATAAAACCTTGTTCTATACCGCTATAGACGAAAATACCCTTCGCCCCTTTAAAATCTGCAAACACAAACTGGGAACCCCAACCTCTTCCGATAAAGAAATCTACATTGAAAAAGACGAAACCTTCACCGCTTACGCGGGAAAATCCAAATCCGAAAAATACCTCTATATTTTATGCGACAGCACTCTTTCTACAGAATACCGCTTCCTCGACGCCAATACCCCGGACGGAACCTTCAAAATCTTCCAACCCAGGGAAAAAGACCTCGAATATTCCATCGACCATCTAAAAGATAAATTCTACATTCGTACCAACCTGGACGCTAAAAACTTCAGGATGATGGAAACCCCGGTGAATAAAACGACTAAAGAAAATTGGAAAGAAATTATCCCCAACCGGGAGGATGTATTCCTCGAAGAAATCGAAATTTTTAATAACTTTTTTGTCTTGAACGAACGAAAAGGCGGACTGACTTACCTGCGAGTTTTTAATTGGAAAGATAAAACAGATTATAATATCGATTTTGGCGAAAGCACCTATGTCGCTTCTATCGGTAAAAACGCGGAATCAAGTACGGATTGGCTCCGTTTCGACTATTCATCCCTGACTACCCCTCATTCTAATTACGATTACAATATGATTACCCGGGAAAAGAAATTAATAAAAGAGAAAGAGATCGGGGGAGGTTTCGATAAAAATAATTATCAAACCGAAAGGCTCTTTGCAACAGCGAAAGACGGTACGAAAGTTCCTATTTCCCTGGTGTACCGGAAAGGACTCCGAAAGAACGGCGATAACCCAATGCTTTTATATGGGTACGGTTCATACGGGTACAGCATGGACCCGTATTTCAATGCCGGTGTTTTAAGCCTCCTGGACAGGGGATTTGTTTATGCCGTTGCCCATATTCGCGGCGGACAGGAAATGGGCCGGTACTGGTATGAAGACGGGAAGTTACTCAAAAAGAAAAATACTTTTACGGATTTCATCGACTGCGCAGAATACCTGGCAGCACAGAAATTTACAAAACCGGCGAAATTATTCGCCTTAGGCGGCAGCGCCGGCGGCTTACTCATGGGCGCCGTTACCAATATGCGGCCGGATTTGTTTAAGGGAATCATTGCAGCAGTGCCTTTCGTAGACGTTGTCACGACCATGCTGGATAAAACCATCCCCCTCACCACCGGCGAATTCGATGAATGGGGAAACCCGGAAAATAAGGAATATTACGATTATATGCTTTCTTATTCGCCCTATGATAATGTCGAAGCGAAAAATTACCCGGCCATACTGGTCACTACAGGTCTGCAAGATTCTCAAGTCCAGTATTTTGAACCCGCTAAATGGGTCGCTAAACTGAGAGAAATGAAAACCGACACCAACCCCTTGTTACTCCTAACCAATATGGAAGCAGGGCACGGCGGCATTTCGGGTCGCTTCAGGAGAAATAAAGAAGTCGCGCTGGAATGGGCTTTTATCCTGGATCAATTGGGAATAAAGAATTAAATAGACCCCAGGGGGCTCTTTTCGTGAAAAGTCGCCCCCTGGAACCCCCGCAAAAGCTTTTAATTTATAAAAACGGCCATGGACGGAGGGGTTTTGCTCGCCGGATGAGTATTGTTATTTTCCACTCTATCCCTGAAATCCCCATTATACCATTGGAACTATATCAAAAGCCTACTCAAGTAGACTATCCAGCAGGACCTGGAAACCGCCTGTTCACTAAACTTTGTTCATTTCCGTATTTTTTTCTCAACCTTTGATCATTTTCACGCACCGACCGCGGTTTTAACCGTTATCGGTTAAAATTAAGCGATAATGTGTAAAATTTACTCGTTCGTGGATGGACTTCTTTTATTCCTTATAACACCCGTCCGTGACGGGTTGGACTTTCCCAAAGCTTTTGGATAAATCGTATGTTCGCCCGGTTCTACATAAAAGCCTACGCAGTGGGCCTATTTCTTTCGCCAGTTAAAGTACTGGGTAAGGAAACGGAAGAAAAGGAAGGAGAAAAACTAGTGCTGCGTCAAGTCTCAATTATCCGAAAGCAGCAGGGAACAGGATTAATTTAATAAATCATTGAGGCGACAATTCAGGTTTGACTCAGCACTAGTAACTCTTTTGGTTTTATTTTTTTTGCAGTTCGAGAAGAGCATCTCTTAATTTGGCATAATCCCCGCCCCCTCTTATTCCCCCAGGTATGTGTAAATGGAAGTAGTCTTTAAAGTTGTCATAAGTCCACTTAGACGCATCGATTACTACCGGGAAAATATATTTTTTCGTTTGTTCACTTTTTGAAAGATCATAAGCGAATTCCCATTCCCTACTATGATAAGGTATTGCATTATCCGGTTTATAAATTATTCTCGATTCATTCGATATCAGGGGGATAAAGACGGTAGAATTATAGATCGCTTCAGTAATTTTTTTGGTAAAATCATCACCGGCTTTTATTTGTTTCTCGTCGAGCCAAACATTAATGCCATCTTTTCTTAAAGCAGAAGTTAATTGAAGTGCGGCATCGCGGTCTTGACCGGAAAAACTAATGAATACCAGGGGAGCGGAAGGTGCGGAAGGGGGGAGGATTTTATTAAATAGTTTAATGTAATCATGATATAAGGGCACTTCGGATGAAGTTCCATCGCTTTTGATCAGCAGGGTTTCCGAAAACCCCAGGTTTTTTTCTGCATGAAGAATACATATATCATCTGTATTTAAAAGGTCCTCCAGGTTTTCGGCGGGTTTGTTGATGATGTTTACGATATTATCCAATATTCTTTTTTCTTTTTCTTCTTCCTCCGATGTTGAGCTTAACGGTATCCGGGAAAGAGAAAAAATGACGTTAATGGATTTTTGATCGGCGAACCGTGTTACTTTTTTAAGGCCCTGGAATATTTGCCGGGCGCCTTCGAGGTTTTCCCGGTTATTAATTATGAAGAAAACAACCGTATCCGGGAGTAGGGAAGTACAAATTCCTCCCATTTCCGTTATGCCGCTCCTGGAATCGATCAGTAAAAAATCCGGGTTTAACTCTTTCTCGATCCGTTCTTTCAGTTCAAGAAAGAACGGGATACCCTCTATATTGCCCCCGCTGTCTTCGCTGTAAAAAAGGGAATACCAGTTAATAGAAGAAATTTTTTTCCAATAGTCGGTTGAAAGGGTATTGCCGGCGGGGATGAGGCGGATGCCCCCGTTTGATTTCCGGGACATTGGAATTTCAACTGAAAAATCTGTTAAAGAAGAAGGGATTGATTTGTTTTTCACGAAGGAATCGATATAATCGACAAGGCCGGTTTTAATATCGAAGGTTTCGTTGTCTTTGAGAAATTTATAAGGAAGTCCTGGGGCTTCCAGGTCGAAATCCAGGAGGCAGACTTTAAATCCCATATAATAAAGATAATAAGCGAAATGGGACAATGCCAGGGTACGTCCCACACCGCCTTTATACGAATAAAACGTTATGGTTTCCATTTTTTTTAGTGGGATAAAATAGGAAAAAGAATGCCGCGCTGTTGGATAATTCGCGTTTTTTCTATTACCCGGTCTATTGGGTATTTTTTGCCGACATAGATATATTTTTTTCGGAAATCGAGTACCCGGAATTTTTTTTCCCATGCATTTTTCTTTTTCCTGTAATCCATGCATTTAAATAGAATATCCAGTGAACGATCGAGTAATACTTTGTTTTCTCTGAGTTTTTCCAATTTCATTAAATCGCGTGTTAATGATTCAGCGGCATCGATATTTCCTCCCGGGATCAATTCGTCGTCGATTCGTTGAAGGAAGCGTATTATCACATTTTCGGAAGCAGAATCCAATAAAGCGGTTAACTCTTCCGTCGTGGGGACCTTCACACCATCGTCGGCTGCTGCTTGATTGTATTCGTTTTTAATAAAACGGATTAATTCGGAATAGTGATTAAAGGAGTAATCCGCCCGTCGGAATCCATATTTTATGACGGCTTCTTCTATATCGTCGGCATGACAAGGGGTTTTTCCGGCCACATCGTAAGGAGGGCGTAAGAAGAAAAGTTGCTTGCTATCTTCTATAAATGCCAGTCCATCGCGAGCATCTAATGCTATAATTTTAATTTCCTGTTTCATAGATTATCTCCTTATCGATGCCATTTTTTTTCAACAGCTTTAATAAATTCCCGTATTCGTTTAAATGACGAAGGTCGGATTCATCTACCCGGTTGGAAATAGTACGGGCGTTAAACAGCATATCGTAATACCAATCATCATCCTGTTTGGCTATTCTTACAGTATTTATACATTTTATAGGTATTTCGCCGGGTGTTATTGCCTCGATATAATTCTCTTCGCTGCATACCATTCCCGGCCAATTTTCTTTTTTTGTTTCGAGAAGGGATTTCTTGTTTTTTATCGCCGTCATCAAGTGGATTGTTTGGCGGTCTGAAGTATCATTGCTCAATCGACCGATATTCGGTTTTCCATTCTCAATATAGCGAATACTTTCATCCTTTAAAAAAGCACAATTAGGGAATTCACTTACATTGCTTTGATGAATAATAATACTGAAGCTTCGGCCATGTTTTTTTAAGCCCATTCCCCCGATGTTCAGGGCTGAATATAAAAAATGATTTCCCCCGACAAAACTATCCTCGAAAATTTTTCGCGGTTCATAGAAAGTCCCCATGCTTTTTTTTGCAGTTTCCTCGATTGAAATCGTGATACCGAGTTTCTGCTTCAACTCATTGGCATCGTCTTCAATAACCCGGTACATGTTTTTATATGTTTCGGATACCAGGACACTAATCAACTCAGATTTTTTTAAATTAATGGATAATCCCCAATTTTCTTTGACAAAATCTGCGAAATTTTCCAATATTGTTTTTTCCTCCGTATTAGATTTGTTTTTGATCTCATTAAAACGATCCGCGATTTGTGTTGAATTTTCGGCTGCAATCTTGAACAAATCATACAGGATATCTGCTTCTTCTTTCATGATACTATTGTATAATAAGATGGATTTATTTTCAATGTAAAAAAAAGACAAATCCGAATCTTCACCTGAACCCACACGCAGTGGGCCTATTTCTTTCGCCAGTTAAAGTACTGGGTAAGGAAACGGAAAATGGAATCGAGGCAGAACCCCAGTATCCCGATTGAGATCACCAATGCCATGAGCCTGTCGTATTCCATGGTATCGCGCGCATCGTTAATCAAATACCCGAGACCGCTGTTGATCCCCAAATATTCAGCCGGCACTAAAATAATCCACGCGATACCCAGGGCTAAACGCAGCCCGGTGAGCATATACGGCAAGGTGAAGGGCAGTAAAACTTTTACCAACAATTGGAATTTCGATGCGCCCTGGATTCGCGCCATATCGATCCATGAAGGTTCTACATCCTGGATGCCTTGCGATGTATTATGAATTATGGGCCACACAGACGCCATCAATATTAAAAAATAAATGGCATATTCGAATGAAGGAAAAAATAAAATAGCAATCGGCATCCACGATAAGGGGCTGATCATGCGGACAAACTGCATGGGCAGGGTGGTAAACCGGCGGATCTGGCGGGAAATACCCAACACGATCCCGGAACTAAAACCAAATATAAACGCCATCATCAACCCGATCCCTACACGGGCCAGGCTGACCTTTACGGAACTCCAAAACACGGGGTCTTCGACTAACCGACCCATTGCCTTTAACGCAGGTATGGGAAGAAAATCCCTGAATTGCCCATTATGGGAAAAATTCACCAATAACCACCCGGTTCCCCACCATACCATCAACAAAATGATTACCCCGACGAAACCGGAACTGAACGAATACAACCAGCGTCTCATATTTCAACCACTTCTTCACGATCCCACGGAGAATCGATTTTCATATCCGTAAAAACAGACGGACCCCCCGTCTCTAACACGGCTTTCTTTACATAATCATACGAAACCAGGTCTTTGACGACAAAATCGGGGTTCACTTGCTTTAAAAAACGATTATCCCCCTGCACCAACGTCTCCCGGAGCCGATCGAAAATAAAACGGGTGGCTGTTGGATACGGATAAGGCTGGAACCCGATCCGGCTCGCATTCCATTCCGGGTGACGGATCGCCTGGGGAAGATTCCCTTTTCCATAGGTTTTCGTATCATACTTTAAAAAAACCCGGTCCAAAGTCTCTTTTGACATGGGTAAATACCCTTTTCCTTCCTTACTCAGTATTCCCGCAGTTTTTGCCGGGTTTTGCAGTATCCATTTTTGTGCCCGTACAACCGCGTTGACCACTTTTTGTGTGAAAACCGGGTCGGAATCGACCGTTTTTTCGTGCATCACCACCACGCAGCACGGGTGGTTTTTCCACATATCCCCGGTAAAACGCAATATCCGGGCTTTTAGTTTTAATTCTCCCAGTGCATTGAAGGGTTCCGCCACGATATAACCGTCGATTTGACCCGAGGCCAGGGCCGGCGGCATTTCCGGCGGAGGCAGCAGTACCAGGTTCGCTTCATCCTTTTTTATCTTCTCCGAATGCGTTTTTATAACCGGTTTCAAACCCGCTTTCTTGATTCCCATCTGGAGAATCACATTGTGCATGGAATACCAATACGGTACGGCCACTTGTTTTCCACCCAGGTCCTTGAATTCGTGAATACCTTGATCCCCTTTGACCGTTAACGCGCTGCCGTTCAAATGATCCCACGCCACGACTTTCACCGGTATTTTATCTTTATACCGCATCCATATCGGTATCGGGAGCAGCAAATGAACCACGTTAAATTTCCGGGCCAAAAAAGACTCCACCAGCGCGGACCAACTGCGGATCAAGCCAGGCGGTTCGGCATTTAAACCTTCATCTTTGTAAAATTCGTTGGCATGAGCGATCAAAAGGGGGGCAGCGTCGGTAATGGGAAGGTAACCGACCCGGACCGTTTCGCTTTGTTTTGCCCGGGTATACGGGCTCATCAGTGTTCCTACTGCGGCAGCAGACAAAGAACGTTTTATGAAATCCCGTCTATTCATTGAATCGCTCCAGGATATCGTTTTTTATTTTATTAAGAGCCAGGTCATAAGAAGGGTCCCGGGGATATGGCAAATCGACCGGGAAAATTTCCCGGGTAGTCCCGGGGCGTCCGCCGAGGAGAACGATTCGCTGCGCCATTAAAAGGGCTTCTTCGATATCATGCGTGACATGGATAACAGACAGCTCCAATTTTTTCCATAAATCAAGGATCAGGTTAAGCAACCGTGTCCGGTTAAAAACATCGATGTCGGAAAAGCATTCATCCAGTAAGAGTATTTCCGGTTTGCCGATCAGCGAGCGGGCCAATGCCACCCTCTGGCGCATACCTTCAGATAATGCGGATGGATAAGCTTTTTCAAATCCTTTTAACCCGATGGATTCGATAAAACCGGCAATCTTCTCCCGCAGCCCATCTTTCTCGCCGCGGATATTACACCCGAACCCGATATTGTCTTCCACGGTCAACCACGGGAGTAAACAGGGATGCTGGAACATCATGGCCCGGGAATAGTGCGGACCTGTAACGGGTTTATCATCCACTTGAATCGACCCCGACGTGGGTTTCAGTAAACCCGCCGTGAGATTCAACAACGTGGATTTACCGCAGCCCGATTCTCCTATTAATGCGATGAATTCCCCCCGGTTTATTTCCAGGTTGATCCCTTCCAGGGCAGCCAATTTTTTTTTACCCGGCAGTGCGAATGTGTGGGTGATGTTTTCTATTTTTATTTTAATCATTTTTTTTTTTTGTGAGAAAAGTAATTGTACCCGATGGTGTAAGAATTGTCAAAAATTAAAATGAAAAATAGTGCACTCGACATCTTGAATTTTATTTCCAACTATAGTAGTATTTCTTTTTAAACACGACAAATGATGAGTGTGCGAGGCTAGGATGAATAAAGAGTACCATTATAATATAGATGGCCACTTAACGGGTAAAACCGAGATTATCGGATCAAAAAAATACCTCTATGACCGGGACGGCCATTTCCTGGGAAAAACAGAAATTATCGGTAATAAAGAATATCATTACGATAGAGACGGTCACTTTGCCGGGAAAACCGACAAACAGTGATGAAGTATCGATCACCAGGAGGAACATTAATGACCACTAAACATGATCGTGGAAAATTGACTATTAACAAAAAAACCATTGCCCACTTGTCGAATTCGGAAATGAACCGAATCAACGGAGGCGGAGGTATTATCCTGGTTTCTGCAGGATGTACCATCATTATTCTAGACCCTCACCCGGACCCGTGGAAACCTTCGCCGGACCCATGGATCCCCATAGTTATTCCAATTAGTATTTAAAATTTAAGCTTTTTTGGGGATTTTGGAGTACCACCAACCGGCCCTTAACCGGGCCGGTTGGTGGGAATTCTCTTTTGGAAAAAGAAATCAACGTAAAACGTAATAGGAATAATAAAGGAGAAAATGATGACGAGTATAAGCAAATTAAATGCGCTTTTAAAAACATTGCGATCTTACGGCGCTGTCTCCATCGCCATATCGGTAATACTCTTGCTCCCATCCGTGCTGACCGCCAACGATTTCGAAAACAACCTCAATAATGCTCTTAAATTATATAAAGAAGGTAAATACGTCGAAACCTTCAACGAAATTTCAAACGCCATGATGCTGCTCCATAATCAAAAAAAATTCCAACTGGTTAAATACGAACTATGCACGGAAATCCTGGGTTATGGGGAATATGTAAAACGAGAAGACAACAAATTGAAACCTTCCGAGCCGTTGCTCTTTTACCTGGAAGTGGATGGCTACGGCGTCCAAAAAACCGGCGATAATTACGGGTTCTGGATATCCGAAGATGTTAAAATCATCGATGCGGAAGGGAAAATCGTCCTGGAACGAACCGACTTTCTCAATTATAAAAAAGTCTTTCCTGTCCCGGTTATTCCTCTTTATTTACAGAATAAAATCGGCAATTTACCACCAGGCAAATACAAATATGAATTTACGATCAAGGATCAATTGAAAAAAACCTTCTTGTCTGCCTGGTTCGAATTCGAGGTGATGAAAGAGGGCGAAGTCAAAGAAGGCCTCAAACAGTGAGGGTTATTATGGCCGGCTTCCTTAACGGTCAGCCGCTGCATTACTTGTCCTAAAGAATTAAAAAGCTTTTACGGGGGTGAGGGGGCGGTTTTCACGAAAAGAGTCCCCTCCTTTCTTTAGTGCCTGAAGTGCCGCATGCCGGTAAAGAGCAATGAGACGCCGCACTCTTTGGCTTTTTGAATGACTTCATCGTCGCGAATGGAGCCGCCGGGTTCTACGAAAACGGTTATCCCGTGTTTTGCTGCGGCTTCGATGGAATCGGCAAAAGGAAAGTAGGCATCCGATACGAGAACTGCACCTTCCAGCGGGAGTTGGCTTTTACGCAGTGCGATTTCCACGGAATCCACGCGGCTCATCTGTCCGGCTCCGACTCCGATCAATATCCCGTCTTTCACGATCAATATGCCGTTGGATTTTACGAACTTCACTAACTTCCATCCCAACTCCACGTCTTTGATTTCTTGAGGTGTTAAAATCCTGGATGTTTTGAGTTCGAACTCTTTATACTCTTTCAGTGCGTTGTCCCGGTCCTGGTAGACGAAACCGCCGGGAACGGTTTTGATATCGGAGTTTTCTATATATCCTAACGGGATGCGGACGATCCGCAGGTCTTTCTTTTTTTGGAGTATTTCCAGGGCTTCCGGGGTGAAATCCGGGGCGATGATGACTTCGAAGAAAATCTTCTTCATCTCTTCGGCGGTCTCTTTGGTTAAAGGGTGGTTGAAACCGACGATACCGCCGAAAGCGGATTTGGGGTCGCCGGAGAAAGCTTTGGAAAAGGCGGTCTGCTGTGAAATCGCTGTCGCTGCGCCGCAGGGGTTTTGGTGTTTCACGATGATGGAAAAATGATCCGTGTGGGTTTGGAACAGGTTCAATACATCGAATACCATGGAGAGGTCCAGGATATTATTAAACGAGAGTTCTTTGCCGTGGAGTTTTTCAAACCGGTTCAGAGGGGAGTTCTTGTCCCGGATATATAATGCGCCGCGTTGGTGGGGATTTTCGCCGTAACGCAGGTCCTGGGTTTTTCGGCCTGCTGCCGTGATGTAGTTGGGGTTCTCCGGTTTTCCTTCGTGTAAATAGTTCCCGATTAACGAATCGTAAAAAGAGGTGTAAGAGAATGCTTTGGCAGCGAGGGCTTTTCGTTCTTCCAGGTCGATATCTCCCTTCTCGATGAGTTGATCGGTTATGCGGTTATAATCTTCTTGTTCCACCACAACCACGGTGTATTTGAAATTTTTAGATGCGGCGCGAACCATCGATGGCCCGCCGATATCGATATTTTCCACCATGAAATCCAAGCCTTTTTCTTTTTGTTGGAGTGCGTCTTCGAAGGGGTAGAAGTTCACCATGACCAGGTCGATTTTGGGGATAGAAAACTCATCTAATTGAGCCAGGTGATCCGGGGTTTTTTTCGCCAGGATCGGCCCGAATACCAAAGGGTGAAGTGTTTTTACACGGCCGTCCAGTATCTCGGGGAATTTTGTTATATCGGAGACTTCCAGGACGGGGATATTTTTTTCTTTTAGAAAGCGTGCGGTTCCGCCGGTGGAAAGAATTTCCCAGCCGTTATCGGATAATTTTTTAGCCGGGCCGTCGATCCCGTCTTTATAATAAACACTGATTAAAGCGCGTTTCTTAGTCATAGTCATTATTGATTACTCCTTTTTTACTGCCAGCATTCGAATAAATTTCAGCAGCAATTTTTCATTGAATTCTTCTTTGTGTTCGAGTAGGATATGTGCTGCTTCAACCGGAGTTTTTGCCGTGGAATAGGGTCGGTCTGTGGTTACGGCGTCGTAGACGTCCACGATGCTGGCCATATTGGCAAAAACGTTGAGTTCGTTGGATTTTAAGCCATCCGGGTAACCGGCGCCTGAGGGTTTTTCGTGGTGTTGCCCGATGATGGAGAGGCTGACTTCGTTGATTTCGCGTGTGGTTTTTGCCAGGTCGACGCCGAAAAGCGGGTGTTGTTTCATGATGTCCCACTCTCCTTTAACCAGTTTTCCCGGTTTATTGATTATGGCTAAAGGCACTTTGCTTTTCCCGAGGTCGTGGAGTAAACCACCTTCTCCGACAGCTTTGAGTATATTTTTATCGTTTATACCGATCTCCCGGGAGAGAGAGACCAGGAATGTGCACACGTTGACCGAATGCGTATATGTGTAATAATCGTGTTTCCTGATTCGCAGGAGGTTGGCGAAGGATTCCGGGGCAGTTAAAATGAAATCCACGGTATGGCCGATAATTTGTTTGGAGCGTTGGATGGCGGGTCCTGACCGGGGGTTTTCGAAGATATCTTCGATGACGTTAATGGCGGACTCGTGTAGGACTTCCGCTTTTTTTTGAGGGGGGACGTTATCGGCTTTCAGGAGGTTTTCGATATTGTCTTCCAGGTAAGCCCTGAAGTTTTTTTTATCTTTGATATGGATATATAGGATATCCACTGCGTTATCCAGCAGCCGGTGTACGTCCTCCATGGAAATTTTCAGGTTCTTATTTTTGTACAGGATGAATTTCAAGCCGGTTTTGATAAAGAGGTCGAAATTGATGATGGAATCGGGATGGATTTTGGTTATATTGACGGGGAAAAAGTATAATTCCAGTTTAGTGAGTATTTCCTCATTTACCATTGTATTGTTCCCGGTTTGTAACGTCGTTCATTCTTTATTCTTCCTCCACTTGTTTCTCCATAGTTTCCTGATTATTGTCCGCTTGCAGCAAGTTTTTGAACCTGTTGTTTTGAAAAGCCCGTCACTTCGGCAATTAAATCAAGGGTCAAGCCTTTTTGTATCATAGCGGCGGCAGTTTTCAATTTTCCTTTTTTTTCTCCGATCTGTATTCCCCTTTTTTTTCCTTCTTTTTTTCCTTCTTTTATTCCTTCTTTTATTCCTTCTTTTATTCCTTCTTTTTTTCCTTCTTTTATTCCTTC
>Ga0105104_10001642_pt1 | contig 16737 bp, 13 predicted proteins | sample PPLLaktember2015_3_FD_87034 | JGI IMG/M metagenome (GOLD analysis project Ga0105104, IMG submission 87034) | Freshwater sediment microbial communities from Prairie Pothole Lake near Jamestown, North Dakota, USA - PPLs Lake P7 Core (6) Depth... | ecosystem: Environmental > Aquatic > Freshwater >... | reverse complement strand
GGTTTCCTGTGCTGTTTCCGCGCCGGAACCCATAATAATAACAACACGTTCGGCATCCGGTGCACCAACATACTGGAACAACGTATATTCACGTCCGACAAGTTTCGCAAATTTGTCCATTGCTTTTTGAACGATCCCGGGGACAGCGTCGATATATAAATTTGCCGCTTCGCGTGCCTGGAAGAACACATCGGGGTTTTGTGCGGAGCCGCGCAGGACCGGATGTTCCGGGGTCAGGGCGCGCTCGCGGTGTTTTTGAACCAGCTCATCGTCGATCATCGCACGGATATCGGCATCGCTCAACTGTTCGATTTTCATCACTTCGTGCGAGGTACGGAACCCGTCAAAAAAGTGTATGAACGGAACGCGCGATTCCAAAGTTGCCGCATAGGAAATAAGCGCCAGATCCATGGTTTCCTGGACCGAGTTCGCTCCCAGCATACCCCAGCCGCACTGGCGGGTCGCCATCACATCGCTGTGGTCGCCGAAAATGGATAAGGCATGTGCGGCAACCGTCCGAGCAGCAATATGAAATACAGTCGAGGTCAATTCGCCGGCGATCTTAAACATATTGGGGATCATCAGGAGCAGACCCTGTGAAGCGGTAAACGTGCAGGAAAGTGCGCCCGCCTGCAATGCACCGTGGACCGCACCGGCAGCTCCGCCTTCGCTTTGCATCTCGGCCACCTGGGGAACCGTTCCCCACAGGTTTTTACGTCCCTGCGCCGACCATTCATCCGCCCATTCGCCCATATTGGAGGAAGGGGTGATAGGATAGATGGCAATAACCTCGTTTAATTTATGGGCAACATAGGCAGCGGCCTCGTTGCCGTCGATTGTCACTTTAATTCGTCCATTTTTTGCGTCTGACATTGTATTGTTCTCTTCTCTTTATATAGGTGATGAATAATTAATCGATGTACTACCGCAAGAATTGTTCCGCTTTAGCGGACGGCTTTAGTATCGAAATTTCGCAAAATATGTGCAGAACTACAACTATTATTCGCAGTTCTGCGACAGAATGGTTTATGGTTTGCATATTTGGAAGAGATGGTTGTCCGTTAATCGGCTCCCCAATCTTGCGATAAAGTCTCATTTTCGTGCGGTCAGGACTTACGTCCTGACCGACTCTGATGGATGTCAGGAAGAAATTCCTGACATCACTCGCCGTCACATTAGGCTGAGACACTCCCTCATTCCTTGCAATTCTATGGAAAACTTGGTAATGTTTTCGCAGGTGATTCTCTCCCCTAACACAGAGAATCAGGGACGCGCTGTTAACTTGACTTCATCATGATACCAGAATCTCAGTATACGTGTGGACTATTTTCTGTTCATACAGAAGATATGAAGCTAATGTATTGTTGCGGCTGGATATTCAAAGCAAATCGAAGCTGTACACGCTGTTTTGTTCAATATTACGCACGAAATGAACAACAACGCGATTCATGGTAGATATAGGAAATTGCAATTGCCTCTAAGCAAGTACCAAAAGGAGGATATCATGAAATTCAATCTTTCGTCCTATTCATTTTCCACTTCCCGGGGAAATTCGTTAACCGCTCCCGGGAATTTGTATTTGATGGCTCATCGAACGAATTCATCGCCATTCAGACGGAATCTCATCCTCTCGGTGCCGACGGTCGTTCTTCTGATCATCCTATCCTTGCCGGCGGCAAGCCAGGGTTCCTTTTACTGGAAAGGAATTGCTCCGGCGAACGGATGGGATTATCCGCAAAATTGGGCACCACAGGGGATTCCCGGACCGTTTGACAAAGTGACGATAGATAACGATACGGTTGCGCTCAGCATTCCAATCATAGGACGTACGATCAAAGACTTAACCTTCTTGAAGGGGTCCATCAACAACGGACCGTTGACGATCAACGACACGCTGGACTGGTTTGGAGGATCGGCAGCATGTCCGATCACGGTGAAGGGGGCGTGGAACGTCAAGCGTCATATCTGGCTCGGCTCCAACATCACCACGATGGGAACCTGGAATATTAATGATACGGTTTCGGGAAGCAGCACGATAACCAACTACGGCACAGCGGTGATGTCGGGTATTGCAAGCTTCGATCTGGTGAGGGGGACAATAGAGAATAAAGGTGGAAGCACGTTCCTTATTCATAACGATTGTACGTTTAATGCCATGTACGGTTTGTTCGTCATCGACACGGGAGCCGTAGTGCGAAAGAGCGGCGCGACAGGGACAACGGTGTTTCGGGACAACTCAAGCTCCGGCAACTTGTACGGAGTGGTTGTAACAAACTACGGCCTGATCGATGTGCAAAGCGGCACCTTGCGTTTCGATCACGCGGTCAACGGCAACGGAACCTTCCACGCCGACAGCGGAGGATTTATGCTCTTTGCCTTTGGAGCGTGGGGCTATGGCACCAACAGTTTTCGCGACGGGACACGTTTCAGCGGATCCGGTGTCTGCAAGATCATCGCCGGGATCAGCCTGCTGGATTCGGTGATCTCGGAGAATCTGGAAATCTCTGGAGGTGGGAATAACTCTCCTTCGACGGTCTTCGGTACTGTGCGTTGGACAGGCGGGACTCTATCAGATTTCACCATTGGTACGAACAGCACACTCCTTCTCGATGGTCCCGGCGAGAAATGGACGGGAAGCGGTTACATCCGATGCCACGGCACGATGCGATGGCTTGGCTCGGGCGTGATTCACGACGGTAACGGAAACCTTGAGATCATGCCCGGCGGGCTCTTTGACATTCAAAATGACGCACTCATTGATGGTAGAGGAGAGATCCATATCGATTCAGGCGGTGTGCTACGGAAATCCGTCTCGACCGGCCTGACGTCGTTTCAAATCGGATGGATAACGAACAACGGTGCGCTCGACATCCGAAACGGAAAAGTTTCGTTCGGAAGCGACTACCGATGTTCCTCCGGCACAGTCACCAGCCTGCGAATGGGAGATACGATCGCAGAATTCGGCAGCGAACCTCTCACCATCGGCGGCAAGGCGTTCCTGGATGGAACTGTCAACATCACTGTTTCGCCGGGATATGCACCAATTCATGGAACCCGGTTCTCGTGCATAACATACAATTCGGTTTCGGGGACGTTCCGAAATGTGTCCTCATCAATGCAGGGAGATTTCTCTATTGTGCCGCTGTACGATGGACAGCATTTCGTTCTCTCGTTTCCCGCACTCGATGCGCCAATGACGATTGACGGAATGAAGGACAATTTCTACTCAAGCCTGACCGGACCCTATAACGGTTATCTCCAAATCCGATCGTATGCGTACAACAACAACGGCAAACCGGTCGACGATGCGGACATCTCCGTGCATCTGTGGGCGGCGTGGGACAGTAAGTGGTTCTATCTTTACGAGGAAGTGAAAGACGACACCGTCTCGGGAAATGCGAACAATCTCTGGGAAGAGGATTGTATCGAGCTTTATTTTGATCCCCAGCCTGCGGACAGCGTCATAAACTCCAATTGGGGAACATGTCTGACAGCGCTCGGCAAGGGGACGCCCGGCGTCATTACTGCCGACAGTATGAAAAATGTTCCCGATACACTCAAACGCTGGTCACGACGTATGATTCCGGGCGGATACGCGCTTGAACTGGCGATCGGATGGCCAGCGATAAAGAACGGGAACGAAGCCATTGCCCCTTGGATTGGGACTACGTTTGGCCTGGCGATCAACCAGCACGATAATGACGGCAAGGCTCGCCGACAGGCAACGGTACAGTGGGCTGCGGTTCTCAAAGATTCAGTGTACAACACTTCGAAGTACCTTGGGACGGTACACCTCCTTCCGGACAACAAACTGGAATTCCAGGCCAGGAACAACATGACCGGCGCAACGAACCGCATACCGTACGATGGATCAGAATATGTGCGCACGGCGATCGACGAAGCTTTTAATGCAAGTCCAAATGAATTCCGTCTCTTTCAAAATTATCCCAACCCATTCAATCCGAATACAGAGATCAGATATCAGATACCAGAAGCCGGTCACGTACTGCTTCAAGTGTACGACCTGCTGGGGCGTGAAGCAGCAACTCTCGTAAACGAGGAACTTCCCGCTGGAACTCATCGTGTTATGTGGCATGCGGATAAAGCTTCGAGCGGTGTGTACTTTTACAGGTTGAACACTGGTGCCTATTATGATACCAGGAGACTTCTACTACTTAAATGAGCAGGCAAATGCTGCTCATAGCACAAATGTTTTTCTGAAGATTTCCTCTTCCAACTCAGGGAGGATGAATAATATTCTTTGACATCGCAAATTGCGATATCAAAGAAAGGGCGCGGCGGTCGGAGGACTCTTCCTTATGCGTTTACCGAACATGGAGCTTTCATGGCCGCCAATATTCTTCATAGTGACCATGCCATACAAATGAGCATTTTTGTTGTACGCGCGTTTATCATGATGCGGTAGACCATTGCTGATCGCACAGTCCTCACTGAAAAACTTGAGGAGTTGGAAAAGAAGTTGACCGGTCGCCTTGATGTGCATGAAAAGGTGATTGCTTACGTTTTAGGAGAACTTAAAAAATTAATGGAACCGCCGGAATTACCTGAGCCCAAGAAGCATCCTATCGGTTTCAATAAAGAAGAAGAATGAATGCGGGGGCTGCGCATAACACGAGTGGCCGCGTGAAACGTTAACCAATACCGGGTGTAGGCGGAAAATTATGAAGAAGGGATACTCAAACATACAAGAGCTGTTGAAGAACGAACTGTTGCGTGATGAAGACGAAACAACGAGAGTTCTCATAGAGAAACTTGGAGGTGTAAGGAAGCGGGGGTACTTTACAAAAAATGAATTTCTAAAAATGTGCCGCTGGAAAAGTCCGCGCCCTTTGAGGCACTACAAATCCAATAGTGAAGATCAAATTCGTATTATCTCAAAAAATGTTTTATCTACAAAATTTGAAATAAGACGAATCTCGTTATTAACATCCTTGAAAGGTGTTAGTATTCCAGTTGCATCAGCAATACTCACGTTAACCGATCCTGCAAGGTATGGAGTAATCGATATCAGGGTTTGGCAGCTTTTACATCATTATGGGTCTGTAAAAACAAATCCCAAAGGAAGAAAATTTTCTGCTTCCGAGTGGTATACGTATCTCATGAAGATCCGCTATTACGCAAAAAAATTAAGCGCAACAACCCGGCAAGTTGAAAGGACTCTATTTACGCATCATAAAAAGATACAAGAAGGAACTCTCTATGGTTGATTACACGCTCTCTTCTTCGCTCACAAACGGCAAACAGCGCTTCCCGACATACAACGTCAGGACAATGTGATGTAAAGATGCGTTCCATACATATGAGGATTACGACAATGATTTCAGCCCGGATGCAAACGAGGTTGGGCAACACGGGTTGTGTGAAATCCAGACAACCTCAGGATAAATAAGGAGACTTCATAATGAAAAATTTATTCGCAGCTGTTATCGTATCAGTCACATGCCTGCTTCTCTTATCCTGTTCAAAGGATGAGACCACTTCTCCCCCGAGTGCGGCAACGGGCACTGTTCAAGGCACGGTTACTTTCATATCCGGGACACCAAGCGCAACCAAACTTCTGGTTGTTGGTATCTATCCCTTCAGCAACACCAACATGCAGGGCGCACCGGATGGTTCTACCATCCAGATGATCAGCTCATCCATATCGCCATTTTCCTATTCGTTCGCCGTCCCGCCGGGTGACTATCATCTTATTACCATGTTTGATGCGAACGGCGACGGCAGTTATAATTCAGGGATGAAGGATCCTTATATCATTTACACGCCAAACAACCCATCAGGGACTCCGACATTTGGTTCAGGTTTCGACAGATTTACGGTGAGTGCAGGTCAGACATATACGGCAAATGTGACATTCGGAGATTCATTCAAGAAATGAGGTTCGGGAACGAGCCTTCCAGAGGTCATTTGGCAGACGGAACGGCAATACTGCGCTCCCGCCAAATGATAAAACATGGCAGGCAGGTACACCTTGGATAGGCGATGACGAAACAAAGATTGGCGAGATGTAAAGCGTTCGCCCGAACGACTGAATCGGTCGCATGACATTACCGTTCGGGCGGGCGGATCGTTCCATCCCGAATGATGATGATCAATCGGAACGGTGTTGGTTGCCGAAATGTTATACGTCATGGATTCTGAAAACCGACAAGAGTAGGCAAACCAAAACAGTGCGGAGTCAGCACTATAATCACTGACAAAATCAATATGAGAAAAATAGTCGTTATATCAATGACCACATTAGATGGAGTAATGCAGGCACCTGGCGGGCCCCGGGAGGACACATCAGGCGGTTTCAAGTATGGCGGCTGGTCTGCACCGTATTCTGACGAAGTTCTCGACAGGGTCATGGAAAAACAGTTGAAACCTGCAGATTATCTTTTGGGCAGAAAAACATTTGAAATCTGGGCCGGCTACTGGCCTTCACATGGAAACTTTTGGCCGGGTATTATTGAAGGTACAAAATATGTGTTTTCAAAAAGCATGAAAAAATCGGATCCGAGAGTTACCGGGTGGAAAAATTCAGTACTCATAAAAAGCCCGGCAGAGATCAAAAAACTCAAAAATGCAAATGGCTCCGACATTCAAGTCTGGGGCAGCAGTAAACTCATTCAACTGCTTCTAAAAAATGATCTGGTAGATGAACTCCGGCTCCAAATTCATCCGTTAATTCTTGGTAAAGGAAAAAAGTTGTTTGATAATGGAATAATTCCGGCAGCATTTACATTAAGAGAGAGTTATGCTACGCCAAGCGGAGTTATTCTTGCCAATTACGAGCGGGCTGGGAAAGTCAGGACCGGCACTGTTGGAGCTTAAGAAGATGGAGACCGAATCACAACCATCAATCAAACCCCGGGAGAACCTTAATGATCGTTAAAGCACAGGTCACCATCAACGGATCCAAGGCTGCGATTTGGGCCGCCATCACCAACATCCGGAACGCGTCGGAAATCATCAGCGGGATCGAGAACATTGAGGTTCTCGAAAAACCGGCAAACGGCCTTGTAGGATTAAGGTGGCGGGAGACACGAATGTATTTCGGGAAACCAGCGGCCGTGGAAAAGTGGATCACTGATGCGGCTGAGAACGAGTTCTACAAAACGAGAGCGGAAAGCGATGGATTCGTATTCTTATCCACTATGAGTATTTCAAAGAGCGGTTCCGGTTTGACGGTGACGAGTGTTCATGAGAGCAAACCTCAAGGTATCGCTGCAACACTAAAGTCGATCCCCATGGTTCTGTTCAAGGGCGTGATAAAAAAAGCCCTCCTGCAAGACCTCAATGATATTAAGTCCGCAGTTGAACAGGAATGACCGATTGCAGCCTGACCAGTCGCTGAAGATGACCGCTGTGGTGAGCGGCGACAAACGTGCAATAACTTCACGGCGAAAAGCAAGAACAGCTTTGCATGTAACCACAATCACATTGACCAATCACTTTCGCTAATACGAAAATAAAAAGTATGAATAATTCCAGCACACAGAATCAGCGTATCGCAAAAACGACATTTGCGTCGGTCTATCCTCTGTATCTCGCAAAAGTGGAGAAGAATGGCAGAACAAAGAAAGAATTGCATCAGATCCTCGAGTGGTTAACAGGCTTCGATAACAAGAAACTGGTGAAACTCATAAAAGAAAAAGCAACGTTTGAAACATTCTTTCAGACTGCAACGTTAAACCCAAATGCCCGCCTCATCACCGGTCTTATCTGTGGTTCTCGCGTGGAGGAAATTGAGAACCCGTTGACACAAAAAGTCAGGTATTTAGACAAACTGGTGGACGAGTTGGCGAAGGGCAGAACAATGGAGAAAATTTTGCGGAGCCCGCAGGACGGTTAGGCAGCCTCGCTGCTGTGGACGAACTGCAAAGATGAAAGAGGCAACATTACAGAAGGAGGTCTATGAGAAAGGTCGTGTTTGCAATCAATATCACCGCAGACGGATACTGCAGCCACACGGATGGGATTGCCGACGGGGAGCTGCATGAGTATTTCACGGAGGTACTGCGCAATGCGAGCCTCATCCTCTTCGGCCGGATCACGTACCAACTCATGATCCCCTATTGGCCGGATATCGCCAGGAACCAATCGGAGACGGAAGCCGAAAATGAGTTCGCCCGAGTGTTCGACTCACTCGATAAGGTCCTCTTCACCAGAACATTGGAACACGTTGACGGAAGCAACACAAGAATCGTGCATGCAAACGTTGCGGAAGAAGTGCTCGCACTGAAGCAGGAGCCCGGAAAAGATATTTGCGTTGGAAGTTTGAGCATTGCGTCCCAGCTTTCGGAGCGCGGTTTGATCGACGAGTATCGGTTCGTGGTTCATCCGGTCGTCGCCGGGAACGGGCCGCGGTTATTCGAAACCATGAAGCCGCAGGAGAAGCTTCGGCTGGACTTTGTCGGTTCGAAAACCTTTCGATCCGGCGTCGTGGCCCTTCAATACAGAAAACAGATATGACTTGAAAAGTGGGCGATGACGTCGATCATTCAGTGTTGCTCCCGATGCAGCGTTTAACTCTTCGTCGAGGCAGCTCACTTGGACGGCGGGACACGGACGCATAACACATATAAAAAGAATCTTATATTTAGCATATTGAAGTCAGATGTATTCATATGAATCAGCTGTTAAAGGATCGTATTATGGTTACAAATAAGCAAAAAGAAAGAGCCGAATTGTTCCTGAAATATCATCATGGCAAAGAAATTCTGGTTCTGTTAAACTCGTGGGATGTCGGAAGTTCTAAGCTAATAGAAGCCAGCGGCTATAAAGCAATCGCAACAACAAGTATGGGAATAGCTGCCTCTTTGGGGTATCCTGACTGCCAGGTAATACAATTGTCTGAAATGATTGACACAATTACGGGAATCGTCAATGGAGTACAGGTTCCGGTCACTGTCGATATAGAGGCCGGTTATGGAAATAATTTAAATGAAATAATTGATTCTGTCAAAAAGATAATTGCAACAGGAATTGTCGGAATAAACATCGAAGACAGTATTGAGCTCAATCCAATATTAATTGACGAGAGAGAGTTTTGTGAAAGGATATCAGCCATACGTGCATTATCAGATTCTCTGGGATTTCATTTGGTCATCAATGCAAGAACGGATTCATTTTATACCTCGTCAGGTTCGCCGCGGGAAAAACTGTCTGAATCAATTAAGCGTGGCAATAAATACCGGGAAGCTGGTGCGGACTGCATATTTGTACAACCTGTGTGGGAAAAAGAAACGATATCGACATTGGTCAAGGAAATCAATGCCCCGATCAATATTCTTGCAAACCCCGGGATGGGGGCAGGAATACCGCCATCCGTAGGTGAACTGCAGGATTTAGGTGTTGCCCGTCTCAGTCTTGGTTCAGGATTGATGAAAGCTACTTTAGCGTTGATTAAAAAAGTTGCTGATGAACTATCTGAAAAAGGGACGTATAATATTTTATTAGATGCTTTTACACCGCTTCCCGACGCTGCAAAGGCCTATAAAATGGCAATAGGGCTGAATAAATGAAGAACAGCTGCTACCATGAGCATCACGGCGCTTCCCGACATGCCGCGTCGGGACAAGCGCACACTGGATAGGTAATGATGAAACAAGGGTTGCGTAAATGCAAAGTGCTCGCTAAATGAAGGGGTTCACTTACCGCCTGGGGCTTTCAATGATGACGGAACCTGACAAACAGAATAACTTGAGATTCTTCCTGCTGCTTATCCCGGCGGCCTACGTTTCCTATCTCTTCCACGAGCTGGGACATTGGAGTGGTGGCGAGCTGCTGGGCAATGAAATGGCATACAGCCTTAACTATGCGTGGCCGAAGAGTGGAAGCTATGTGCATTCTGGAGATGCCGTGCTTGCAGGCATGGGCGGGCCAGCATTCAGCATCATTCAGTCATTGATCGCTCTTCTGATTATCGAGAAGTACCATACCTTGTATGCGTATCCATTTGCATTCTTCCCGATGTTCAGCCGCTATTTTTCCCTGCTGCTTGGCGGATTCGAAAAACAGGACGAAGCACAGATTGCACTCATGCTGGGAGTATGGAAATACCTTGCCGCCCTGGTGGTGCTCGTGATACTAACGGCCATAGTTGCCCGGTGCAGTTCCAGACTTGGAATCGGGCTTCAGAAGAATATGTACGTGATTACTGGAAGCACGGTGTGTCAGCTGCTCGTGATTGGCACCTACAAGCTCTTTCCAGTGTGAGATTGTTCGAATGGAATAACACGGCCAACTTCACGAACTGGACTTCTCTCTCATCCCGGGATGTGCGGGCTGCGTCTAACCAGCGGGACGGAGATTTGCCTAAACGTCAGCCATTTTGCGGAACCAATCAATCCGGTTTCGGTTTTTCCTTCAAACAACCTGGTCATTGCCAACATACAAGGAGAATCATGAGATATCTTGCAATGTTTTTTGCAGCTTTAATTCTCGCCGCCTGCAGTAAAGCTCCAGTCACGCGAAGTGAAACACCGGGAGTGAATACTGCTCAAACACTTGCCCCTGAACTGCAGAAAGCGTCAATAGATTCAGCCCTACAATTTTTACTTACGACAACCGCTACCGATTTTCTTGCCCACCGTCCGCCCGATCCTATCAGATTTCGTGATGTGCGCTTTGGGTACATCATTACTCCCGGTGGAGAAAAGCAATATATGCTGTGCGGCCAGTTTCTGCCGGCGCAGGATGGAGACAAAGCTCAGTGGACGTCTTTCGCGACGATCAAAACGTCGGGATACGAACAATGGATTGGAGGTCAATCTGCGGGCTTCTGCCAGAACTCTTCGGCCGTATGGGATAAGGTGGACGATTTGTCCTCCTCGCTGCAGAGCCGATTCGATTCTCTTCGATAAAGTACAGAATGGTGCTTCCAGGCCGTTCAGATCCCAGCTTCTGGTGATTCACGTACGAAATGTATGACCGGTCAACCTCCAGCAACATCATATCTTTTGTATTATTCTCAATAAATCTTCACATTGTGTAGTCCAAATAACATATATGTATTATTGAGAGTAGACATCAACTATGAGGTTGAGTACAATTTTCATTTTCCTGGCCATTTATCCCGCCTCAGCATGGTGTCAGGTTTCAGGATATGTGTCCTCAACCGTTCTCAGCGACGCAAACCCCCTCTGTAATTATCAAGAACTCTCCGATCAACTCCTGCAAAATTATCTTCAACTCGAATATGCCCGCGCCGGGGCAACCTGCCATATTCTCATGCAATATGCAGGAGGATTGACGCTGTTCAAAAAGTTCGAGCCCCGCAATTATCTGGATCATACCGTGCGGATTCGTTATATGGTTCGCCCACTCCCGCCGAACCTTTCGCAGGGGATTTCAGAGGCTGTTGTTGAAAATCCGCCGGCCGAGCTCGACACAACCGGTGAAGATTCCTCTCACGCTGCTGCAGAGTTGGAACAACCGGACTCCATAGAGGAGCAGGAAACGCCGGAGTACGATCCGGATACGGACACCCTGTTCGGTGCATGGGAATTCGCTCTCGCGGCAGGAGCAAGGCATGATAAAGCCGCGTTCCGTGATTTTGATAATTCCGGCGGGGAATTCTCGCTCGGTTATACTTTTCGAATTTTTGACGACTTATCACTCCGCCTGTCCAACGTGATCAGCATGCGAAAATACCCTCACGTCGAAGAACTGTCCAATGTCACGGAGAACGTTCTGTTACGATTGGAATGTATTCCGAAGAATCCATTGCAATGGGGAGTCCAATGTTCAGCGGGATTGAAGTTCTATATAAAGAGTTCCTATGACACCGCCCGGTACGAACCGCAGCAAACTTATACCTATTTACCCGGAAAGGGGAAACTGGGCGGCATCATCAAGCAGCCGTCGGGGAAACTTGTTCTCCTCGATGCCTCGGCAACAAAATCCTCCCAAACGACGGCACAAGCCGATCTCCGTTATGAGATGGACAAGGTGCACTACACCATTTCACTCCGTTACAGGTACAATCCCATATCCACCGCACGGCGAATTGTTCAGAACCGGTCCGCAAGTCTCCTGACGGATGATCTCTATAATGAGTATTTCAGCCATGAAGGATTCGAAGGCGCCCTGCAGGTCGAAGGATCGTTCTTCTGGGAAATTAAAGCCGCTCTCAATGGCGAGTTCCAGCAGAAAAAATATTCGACTCCTGCAATTACACTTGTCTATGATGAATTATCGGACCATCGGACAGATCTTTTTTCAACGATCGGTCTCCAGCTTTCAAAATCAATCGCTGTATTTCAAAATCACGACTTTGATATTTCTTTCGGCGTTGCTGTTGTCCGGAATCAATCAAATGATGAATACAATAATTACACGGGTTCCCATTTTTCTTTTGGAATTGGCTATGAGTTTTAATCCGACTTCACACCGCCGAATTTTGTTCTGCGTATCGGGACTTCTCCTGCTCGCGCCGGTCGCGTTCTGCCAGGACTGGAACTGGCAGCATCCCCTGCCGCAGGGAAATACGATATGGAAATGTTCCTTCGCAAATGATTCTACCGGCTTCGCGGTCGGGGAAACAGGAACCATCCTTTTTACGGATGACGGGGGGTCAACGTGGTCCGTTCAATACGAAGGAATTACCGATCATCTCCGGGGTGTCTGGGCGGAAAATTCCTCCGCCGCATGGGCGGTCGGGGATAACGGCGACATTTTTCAAACGACCAATGCAGGCGATTCATGGGTACAACAAACGAGCACGAGTACTTTCGACCTCAATGGTGTTGCCTTTGCAGACGAACAATCGGGATGGGTATGCGGGGATGGCAAAACCATCCTTCATACGATCAATGGCGGCCGAATCTGGAAAGGCCAGTCTGTTCCTGCTCTGCCGGGTGGCCTGGTGCCGGATCTTACCTCTATCGCCTGTATTTCGAAGAACGAAGCCTGGTGTGTTGGTGTCGGCGGTGTTGTCCTTCATTCGATAGACGGAACAAATTGGAATCTTCAGGCAAACGTCGGCACGAATATTTCGCGCATCCGCATGCTCGATTCTTTAAACGGCTATATCATCGGGGACAACGGATTGATCCGCAGGACGACAAATGGAGGCATTACATGGATCAGCGTGGCTTCACCGGCGACCGCTGTCGGACTCAACGATATATTTCTTCTCTCCATGTCCGATTTCTGGGTGAGCGGGGATAATGGCAAGCTCTTGCATACCACTTCAGCAGGGTCGGCGTGGACAGATGAATCTCTCAACACGTATGCAAATATCAATGCGATCGCAGTAAAAAACGGAGTGGTGACGGTGTTCGGCGAGTACGGGCTTCTCGCAGCAAAGAACGGGAGCTGGTCCTATGTCAATAATGGACAGAGCCGCACTGTCAACTGGGTCAGTTTTAGTGACAGTCTGCACGGTATTGGCTGCGGGCGCTATGGACTCATCCTGCGAACGACCGACGGCGGGGCGACGTGGTCCGATGTCAGCACCGGCGTCTATCAATATTCTTACTACGGCGCAAAGGCAAAAGGAAATTTTGCATGGATCGTCGGAGATCTCGGATGGATGTATCGCTCCACCGACGGCGGTGCGACATGGCAGGCGCAGCCTCCGACGTCGGCAAACACGCTCTTCAGCGTTGACTTTGAAGATTCGCAAAACGGGTGGGCCGTTGGAGATGCCGGAACAATACTCCATACGACCGACAGCGGCCTTCACTGGACAAGTCAGAGTTCCGGAACAAACGCCGTTTTGTATGGAGTGACGTTTACTTCGCTGACGCAAGGTTGGGTTGTCGGCGCTGCGGGAACTCTACTTCATACCACGACCGGCGGTGCATCCTGGAGTCCGGTACTCACCGGTGTGAATGTCCCGTTATTCAATATCGAATTCCCGGCTCCAGCACTCGGATTTATAGCGGGAATGAACGGGACAATGCTTCGTTCAACGGACAGCGGGCTTCACTGGGCAAAACAATCGATCCCCACCACCCGCAATTTATGGGTCGTGAAGGGAAGATCTTCCGCAGCGCTCTGGTGTACTGCGGACAGCGGACTGGTGCTGTTCAGCACGGACGCGGGCGTCACGTGGAACGATGCCTATTCCAATACCTCGTTCGATATGTTCGGGCTCGATGTCACAGGAAATAACACCGTCATAATTGTCGGCGACAACGGCAGCATTGTTCGTAATTCCATGGCACCACTGACAGCGGTTCAGCAGAACCCTCTTCTCCCCCGTTCATTTTCCATGTCCCAGAATTATCCCAATCCTTTTAATCCCACAACCGTGATTTCATTTTCTCTTCCGTTTCGGTCTTTTGTCACTCTTACCGTATTTGATTTATTGGGGAAAAAAGTTGCCGCAATTATTTCGGAAGAATTACCGGCAGGGAATTATTCACGCCCTTGGAATGCTGAACGATATGCGAGCGGTGTGTACTTTTATCGACTGCATGCCCGCCAGACCTCCGGCGGGCAAGCCGGTCCATTTTTTGACACTAAAAAACTTGTATTGCTCAGGTAGCAGAAGTTTTCCGCCCGGCGAAATGAAACCAAATTATTCAGCAAGGATTTTATATTCTCTTTAACGATTTGATTGAGATAATCCTTTTGATTTTATAATTTATAGTATGAATCAATTAAACACGCACCTTAAATAATAGAGGATGATTCTTGAATGGACCCGTCCTCTTTTCTGTTGCTTAATTCTGTACATTTTCAATTAATGGATAATTCATAAAAGGAAAGAACATGATACCGCGATTCAATCCACGTCTCCTCGTGACAACATTCTGCCTGTCTCTCTTCATGATGGCAGGGAGCATCCAGAGCTTTTGCATTGAGAATAATCTCAGCAGGACGTCATCACTTTCAGATTCACTCAAATATATCGGACATTCATTTGTTAAGATTAAAACGAATGAGGGCGTCGTCATCTATATTGATCCATTTGCGGTGAACGAGTTCTCCGATTCGGCCGATGTCGTTCTCATCACACATGAACACTCCGACCATAACGATCTGACGAGAGTTCACCGGAAAGCCGGCTGTACAGTCATCCGCGCTGCCAATGCAATCATCGGAGGCGTTTACCAGACCTTTACCATCGGCCATGTGAAGATCACCGCAGTCGCCGCATATAATGCGAACCATCCGAAAAGCAGCTCCGTCGGATATGTCGTAGAGTTCGACGGCATCAGACTTTACCATGCAGGCGATACGGGAAAAATTCCCGAGATGGCCGATCTTGCCGGCCAGGATATCACCTACGCATTTCTGCCCATGGATGCCACTTACACCATGAGCCCCGAGGAAGCAACCCAGGCAGCGGCAATGATTCATGCAAAACACGATATCCCCATGCATACCATGCCGCCGCCGGATACCTACAGCAATACCATGGTCGCACGGTTTACGTCGCCCCATAAACTTGTCGTGCTGCCGGGTGCATCGATCGTATTACAGGCGAGCACGATTCGTAATGTACCGGAGAACTTTTCGTCAATTCAATCAGCAATCAATGCTGCAGTGAATGGCGATACGGTTCTTGTCTCTCCTGGTGTCTATTATGAGAACATCAATTTCCTTGGCAAAAATATTGTTGTGACCAGCCGATTTTTCGAAGCCAGCAGTCAGGACTTTAACCAATCGACGGTAATTAACGGGAGTAGACCGGTTCATGCCGACACAGCAAGCTGCGTGCTCTTTATCAACCACGAAGATTCAACCGCAATACTGCAGGGATTCACCATTACCGGCGGACTGGGAACAGCGTGGCGGGATGAACATGGCGCAGGAGTCTTCCGGGAAGGCGGAGGAATTCTCATCGCCTTATCCGCTCCCACGATCCGGTACAATCTCATTACGAAAAATGAGGTGACGAATACGTCCGGCGTGACAAGCACCGGGGGCGGGGGGATTCGTGCGGGAGACGGAAATCCTAAAATCTTCAATAATGTTATTTCATCCAACATTGCACGATACGGCGCCGGCGTCGTTCTGAATTTCACCGGAGCGGTCGTCAGGAATAATCTTCTCACGAATAATTCCGGCGGACAGGAATATGGCGGAGGTGCACTCTGGATGAACGGCGATGGACCGGCAGGAAAAATCATCGAGAATAATACCATTGCGGGGAATAAAGTCGTTGGCGTCTATGTCTGGCAGGGCGGTTCCATCATCAGGAACAGCATCCTCTGGGGGAACACCGCACCGCAGATCGGCGTGCGTTCGGGCGGTCCGGTTGTAAGTTACTCCGATATCCAGGGCGGAAGCGCCGGCGAGGGTAACATCAACCAGGATCCCATGTTCGCCGATACGAACTATTCCCTTCAACCTGCATCGCCCTGCATTGATGCCGGAGATACTGCGGCGGCCTTTTTTGACGGTCCGGATCCCAATGCACCGGGTAATGCACGCGTGCCTTCCCGGGGTACACTTCGGAATGACATTGGTGCATATGGCGGCCCGGGAGCAACCCGGCTGACCAATGCCGATTTCGCAACCGGCGTTGAGGTGCTGGAGACTCTTCATCCCTCTGAATTTCGACTGGGGCAAAATTATCCCAATCCATTTAATCCGACGACGACCATCCGCTATGAATTGCCGGTGATGAGTTATGTCATTTTAAGAATTTATGATTTGCTGGGGCGGGAGGTCATGAGATTATTCGAAGGCCGCCAACCGGCAGGATCATATCACGCATCTATGAATGCGCGGGGGATGGCGAGCGGAATGTATATGTATCGCCTGACAGTC
>Ga0105104_10001641_pt1 | contig 16738 bp, 29 predicted proteins | sample PPLLaktember2015_3_FD_87034 | JGI IMG/M metagenome (GOLD analysis project Ga0105104, IMG submission 87034) | Freshwater sediment microbial communities from Prairie Pothole Lake near Jamestown, North Dakota, USA - PPLs Lake P7 Core (6) Depth... | ecosystem: Environmental > Aquatic > Freshwater >... | reverse complement strand
GGTCTCATTGAAAGATGGGTGCCAGGGGAAGTGGTTGTGTTGACTCTTTCGGTCACGCTACGCCTCCTGGCACCCATCTGGTACTACCTATTCAATTGTGCTGTGGGACAACGGCTGTCCAACTTTGGACACCCCTAGCTGTTGCCGGGGTTGCCGCCGTCGTCGCCGTCGCAGTCGTTGCCGTGGCCGTTGTTGCCATCCTCGACATCGGTGCAGCCACCGTTGGTGGTCGTGGTGTTGGTCGTGTTGAACGAGTCCTTGATGCTGACCTTGACCCACGTGCGAGTGCTGTTGTCGTACTTCCAGACCTTGATGTTGGTCGTGTTGAACGAGTTGGCACCGGTGTTGATGATGTTGGTATTGCCCGAGAACGAACCGTTGAGGATGTTCGTCCTGTTGTTCGACAACACGTTGAATGTGTTGCCGCTGAACAACTTATTGCTGCTCAGGTTGTTCGACGCAATGCTGACATTCGCCGAGAACGTGCGGATGCCTGCACCCGGCTGCCAGCCACCCTTGCCGGGTGTCCAGTTGTCGCGCTGCTGCGTGGTCGGCGTGGGTGCCGGTGCCCCGTCTTCTGCGAAAGCTGGTGCAGCACCGAACATTCCACCCATACCGAGGGCACCCGCGAGCAGTGCACCGGCTGCGATCTTCTTGACCTGCATTGGTTCGTATCCTTCTGTTGTGTTGTGCGCCAACGTGATTCGCTGCGCTGTATTCAATTGTGGTGGAACAGTTGGGAGTTGGGGCAGAGGATGCCCGAGGGGTTAGGCACCCTCTGCCCCAACGGGTTTCGCTAGAACGGCGGCTCGTCGTCGTCGTCCGTTGCGTCGGCGTCATCAGTGGCGTCGGTCCTTGCCGACTCGCTGATTTTGCCTGCGCCCCTTGCGATCTGGATGCCGAACTCCTTGACCGTTCCGTTCGACACCTTGACCAGATTCTCAAGGGTGATCTTCAACAGGTCACCCCTCGCCGGGTCCGCTTTCTTGACAGCCCGCTTGAGGCTGACCTGTCCGCACGTGAGCATCACGACTTCCCCCGGCTCGAAATTCGTCCGGTCACCTTCCTTGTCGAAAGATGCTGCGCGCTCGGTCAATTCGACTTCGAGTTGAGGGCACGTGCGGCCACCGAAATCGGTGCCACCCTGCGTGTCGTAGTCGAGGACAGTGCCAGTTACGTGCTGCCCCTTCTTGTTTCCCCAACCGATGTACGCGCCTCGCGGCACATCGACGGTTTCCCAGTCAGGCATTGTGTCTCCTTTGTTGTTTGTTTGTATTGTGTTGTGTTGCAACGGAAGTCATGCCCCGGCCGTTGCACCGGTAGCTCTTGTGGCCCGCTTGCGTGGACGCTTCTTCGGGACGCCTGCCGTGGGCGTGTAGTACCCGCCAAAGCCGTTGTGAATGCAGGCAGGACACGTCCGCTCTGGCCTGGCAGGAAAGCCGTTAGCCTTTGCGCCCCTGTGGTTTTCGCACTGCGGGTCCGATGAGTCGTGCAATTCGACCGCATCGAGGGGGAGTGGCTTGTTGCTCATTGTCGTTGTGTCCCTTGAGGTTTGGGGGACCGACCGGGAGTCGCGGATTGGAGTACGCGGTGGCTCCCGGCCGGTCGATTCGGGGTGGTCGTTACTCGCTGGGCGACTCGACACCGGCTGCGGCGTCGAGCTTTTCGAGCAGGTCGCTGAGCTTCACCTGAGCATCGACCACGCGGTCGTAATACTCGTCGTGCATCTCCTTGCCCCACTCAGCGAATTCCTCTGTGCTGAAAGCGATTTCGAGGTTGTCGATCCACTCTTCGACGTTGGTCACCGCTTCCATGACGGCCTCGTCCACCGTCTGCTCGTCGGTGCCCTCGTCCTCGTCCTCTTCGGACTGTCCAGTTTTGGACGCTTTGCCCTTGCCCTCGTTGATGTCGTTGGCCGCTGTGCTCTTCGATGAGCCGGTGATTTCAGCGATGGCCCGCACGCCTACACCCTGCGAATGTAGTAACTGCGACAACAACTTTCGTGATGCCGGGTGCAGCTTCGGGAAGGTCACGACACTCTTGACCCACTCGTCGGGGTCCATGTGGGTGCTCTCGGGCTTCTTGCCCTTGGGCACCGGCTTCGTGCTCGGGTGATGCACAAATGCCCTGCGCCGCAAGCCTTCTGCGACAAGCTCAACGATCTCCTTGCCCTTGGCTGCGAAGTCCAGCCAGCTTTCGCCGAAGTCCTCGCACGCTGACGTGATGAGCTTCTCATGCTTGGCCGCTGCGGTCTTGGAGAACGATTCGCCCTTGACGAGTTCGATGTCGCCTTGAATCCGATTCAGTTCTGCCAGAACCTTTTTCGCTTCGTCAGACTTCACATCGTCTGGCGCACCGGGCATCCCGGCATCGGGGTCAACCTTCTCGACCTCTGTGCCTGGACCCTCTGTCTCGGGGTCAACGATTTCGCCCTCGACGGCTTCGTCTTCAACTGTGGTTGTCATGCTGTGGTGCACTCCTTCTCTCGTTGTGCGCCAAGGGATTTGGCGCATTGAATACGAAAGAGGCAGGGAGAACCCACAATTGGGAGCACAAGTGCTTCGCAGTCATCGGCGTTCTGCCTCGTTCGCGCTGTGGTGGTGGTCGTCGCCGACAGTAGTCCTCCGGCCGGTGCTTGTCTCGCTTTTGGGCAGACTTCGGCGTGTCGTTGGTTGGTAGGTCATAGATAAGGGATTTGTACATGCAATGTGCATGCGAATTGTGTTGAATGCCAGGGAGATACCTCGACCTAGCTGCGGCTTTACGGGGATGCCCCGTAGTGCCCTCTCATTGCCACGGAGAGCGACGTTCCCCCGGTACCGCGCTAGGCAGTACCGGGGAAGCGTTTTCGTCGCCCTACGTGGACGCCGTTTCCCCCTTAAGGGTCGGCGTCGGTTGCTCGTCGTCTACGTACCCGATGAGCAGACCCCGAACGACAGTGGACACGTTGGTGCCCTGCCGTTCAGCCTTGCGTTGTGCTTTCTCCCAGAGGTCATCGTTGATCCGAATGAATCTGGGTTTCGTTGTGGCCATTGACTTTTCACTCCTCTCGCAGCCAGTAAATGCTCTGCTCAATGTCCGAGAGTTGAGCTTCGTCGCGTTCCAACAACGCCGCCGCGTCACGAATGTCCTTCTTGTGCTTGGCAATTCGCTTCTCGACGTGTGTGCGGGTGGTGTACAGGGTGTGCAGCAACGAGTCACGTTCCTCGTCGCTCATGCGTCGGCGCTGCATGTCAGTAAGCCGGTTGAGGCTTGCCCATGCCATGCGACCAACAACCCTCGTTGACCTTGAAAGCGATTGCGTCACTTCGCTGGTCAACGCGCAACAGGTAGGGCTTGCGCCCGGTTGCATTGCTGCCCAACATGTTTCGCAGAGACTCGAGGTCGTGACCCTCGATGCGAACCATGCTGGTACCTGCACTGTTGCGGACTGCCTGGTGGTAATCGTCGTTGAGCAGCCGTGCAATTGATTCGGCCCAACGCGAATTGTGGCACGTGGCAACGATATTCGTTTCGCCACGACCGAGGTGCTGTACCACCTGGCAGTCATCCGCTGTGTAATTCATGGTGTCTCCAATCATGTTGCGAGAGAACCGCTCTCGCTCGGTTGGACTGAGTGTCCATACAACCCACCATGCCGAAACATGGTGGGAGGTAAAGCAACTCAGTGACCTGACTTACTCCGTCCGTAGTTCACGACGTTCTCGATGAACTGCTCTGCCAGTTCGTAATTGGCCACGTCCGCAGGCATGGCCAGCAACGCGAGCAGTTGCTCGGTTGCCTGTTCACGAAACCAGTTGTAGCCCTTCTTCTTTCGAGACCGGACCTTGGCCTTTTCGAGCTTGCTCATCAGTGCTCGCCGATGCCCGGTGCGACCGGGGTCTCGGGCCAGACGAATTCCGGTATCTCCCAATGGCTTTCGCGTGGGAGCGGAGTCTCGTCCTGTAGCTGGTACCAGATCGGCCGACGTGCTTGCTCGACCTCTCGGGCCTTGGCCTGACGGTGTGCCTCGACCTTGCGCCGTGCCACCCGTCCGACGACTATGCCGATGAGGCAGAAGACGACGAACGAAAGCACAGCAATGGCAACAGTATTCACTGTTGTGTCTCCAATCTTGTTGTGCCACATACCGCGTGGCCCGGTGGAACTCTCATAGCTGAGTGTCCATTCCCGACCACCAACCGGTGAAAGTTGGTGGCGGGCAAAGCAACTCAGTTGTGCGTGTCGTGGTGCTCGTCGTAGGTCTCACCCATCGAGAAGATCATGTACTCGATGTGTTGGTAGACCTCTTTGTCGGTGGCACCCTCAAATCCACAGCTGCACTTCATGTTTCATCCTCTCAGTTGACCCAGAACGAACGTCCAGAGTATGTCCAGCGCAATCGCCAAAGCGATTGTGAGGTACAGGGTTTCGACCATCGTGGCAATCACGATTGGCGGCATAGTTTCATCACCACCAACACGACGACGATCCAGATGGGCAGGCTGATAGCCAGCGCGAACATCAGACCCCGGAAGGGTCCGTTGGGTGGAATGTGTTGCGACACTTTAGAAAACCTCCTTGCCGACGAGGTTGTAGTCCTGTCGCATGGTGGCATACGGCAGCCGGTCGCTCACATATGGCTTCTGCCCCAAGGGTTTTAGCCGTTCGTGGTCTTCGTCGTGCCGCTTGGCCGCAATCACTGCGCCAGCCTTGGCCACCCAATAAGTCAGGTACCGAGACTTGCCCTTGCCGTGGCAAAAGCCTTCGCATGTATCGCAATACGCTCGATGCATGTCGTGACCCTTGCGTCTGACAATGTGAATCATGTTGTCTCCAATCTTGTTTGTTTCCAGTAGGACTCAGCGTCCATGCAACCCATCAACCCGAAAGTTGATGGGAGGCAAAGCAACTGAGTTCGCTCAGCGTTGAATCGACAGCTTCCCGGCCGCTGCTAGGTCGGCCCATTCGCTCACCAATTCCATGTGCTCATCACAACCCAAAAGCGTTGAGGTCATGAGGGTTTCGGCTGCCTTCTTGGGTGACATACCCTCGCCCAACAGCGAGACCGCCACGCTCGTCACCCCGTTAATCGTGGGGTGCTGGTCGAGCGTCGAGCAGATGGCATGCTCCCAAGCAGGCTCAGCGTTGGCCGGTGCCGCAGCGCCGAAAAGCGCCAGGGCAGAACCGATTACGGCAACCGTGATGTGCTTGATGTTCATTGTGTCTCCAATCTTGTTGCGGCAGTGGCGCTCCCGCTGCGCTGGACTGAGTGTCCATTCCCGACCACCAACCGGTGAAAGCTGGTGGCGGGCAAAGCAACTCAGTCTCTTGGTACGTGTTGAAGCTCGATGTGGTAGGCGAGTTGGTCGGCGTTGTCGAATTCCTCACCGCACCAACGGCATTGGCACATCAGCAACCCATCCTGCGCTCGGCTGCTTCCATTGCGTACATGTCCTGTAGCTCGCGCTCAGTACGTTCGTAAGCCGCTCGCAGTTCCGGTGAAAGCTGTTCAATGTCAACAACTTCCACGACTCGCTTGCCGTCGCACTCAGTGCAGCGTGTGTCATACACGCCGCTCATGTAGTCCTCGAAGAACTCTGGACCCTGCTCGGCCATCTCGTCGCCGGTCATGCCACCCTCCCAGCAATCGTGGGCACCCTTGCCATGACAGCGCGGGCAGACCTCGAAATGGGTTGGCAGGCTTACGGTTTCGCTTGAACCATCCTCGTGGGACAGCTCGTATTGCTTCTGCATGTTGTCTCCAATCTCGTTGCGAGAGAACCGCTCTCGCGTCGGTGGACTGAGTGTCCATTCCCCAACAAGGTGTCCAAAAGTGGACACCTTGCAAGGGCAAAGCAACTCAGTTCGTTTGTGCCGCACCGGTTTCGATGTCAACCAAGTAACGACGGCCGAAGCAGTCGTGGCCCGGTTGATGCCTGCCGTACACACTCAGCCGGTCCCACTCAGCCCGAAGGGCATTGTGGAACGCGGCCGGTTGTGCCATGACACGCTTCCAGTTTGGCTCGCACTCGATGTTCCAGCACTGGCGCGCATGACGAATTCCGCTGTCGTGCAACGCCTTTAGCTCTGCCAGGTACTCCGTGGTCATCGGCTTGATGGTCATGCGCGCTTCCCCATTCCTGCACGGACGCAATGGTTCTGCGCCTCAATCACCTTGGCTATCAAGGCATCTGGGATTAGCTCGATACCGCCGACGACCCGAATCGCCATCGAGTACATACCCTGTAGCTGGTTGGCTTCCGCACGGAGTGCGGGCAGGGTGATGAACGTCGGATGGTCGAGCCGGTTCTGTGCCTGGTTGCGGACTGAATTCGCCTTGTACTCAAGCTCTTTGAGCACGTCGGCCATGACCTCTTCCGCAGAGGTACGGGTCTCGATGTACATACTGTCTCCAATCTCGTTGCGAGAGAACCGCTCTCGCGTCGGTGGTCTGAGTGACCATTCCCCACCACCCTGCCGAAACAGGGTGGGGGGCAAAGCAACTCAGACTTCGTAGGGCTTGTTGTGATTGTCGGCCATCGACTGCGCTGCATGCTCTGCAACGTAGCCACGTGACACGTAGCCACACCAGCACTCCGCTCGCCACGGGTAGCCGTGGCTGAACTTCGGCCGATAGTGAACTGCCGCAGCGTGTTTCGCGCTCATGCTGTTTTCCCGTCGTATCGAGTGGCAACCCGGTCATCGGACTGCATGACCCGCGCACCACCGGAACGATTGCCCTTGTAGTCGAACTCAGTCACGACGTCAAACCACAAGTGGTGCTTGCCTTCTGGCCCGTGCCATTCCCACTCAGCACGGCTCAGGTCCACCGTTCCCCTGTCGAGGTTGTTGGTGAAAACCCTTAAGCCCTGGACGATTTCAACCCGGTCGGCCGTAAAAGCCTTGTCGGGCACGGACTGTCCTTTGCAGGGGCAGTATTCGCTGTGCTTCATTTTGTCTCCAATCTCGTTGCGGGAGAACCGCTCCCGCGTTCGGTGGACTGAGTGTCCATTCCCAACCACCAACCCGAAAGTTGGTGGTGGGCAAAGCAACTCAGTGCTTACTCGTACCCGCGACTGCCCTGCGAAACGTGCTCGCCTGGCCTGGATTCCGTTGCAACCCAGTACCTTTCCTCGCCGTCAGGCTCGGGGAAGTAATCGCTCACATCGGCCATCGGGTCATGTTCCTCGACCCACTCGACACTTGCCGCGCAAGACCGGTTGAAACGGTCCTTTGCTTCTGTGCTCATCTCGTCGGCCATCTTTTGGACGGCTTCCGAAATCGCTTTGGCCTCAACGTCATTCGACACTTCGTGGTAGGCGACTAGCTCGGTGTCGCTACCCCACCAACCACCCTCTTCGGGTCCACCGTAGTACGGCAGGTTGACGTACAGGCTGACGTAAGCCGATGAGGCAGGCTTGGCGTCGGCGCACACGGCATCGAATGCAGCTTTGATGTAGTTCATTTTGTCTCCAATCTCATTGCGAGAGAACCGCTCTCGCGTCGGTGGACTGAGTGTCCATTCCCGACTACCAACCCGAAAGTTGGTAGCGGGCAAAGCAACTCAGTTCAGCAATCGCAGCACTCGACCGGTGTCATGGGGTAAACCATGCTGCCGATCGGGAGGTACGCGGTCTGCGGGAACAAGTCGTAAAAGGCTTGCTTCCCATAGTATTTCGCGTATGCCGTCTTGACCTTGGCATCGGGGTTGATGTTGAAAACCTCGACGAGCACGTCACGGTAGACGTGCCAGCAGACGGCCGCCACGCGGCGCTGTCCGCTCATCACGTTGGCGCTGCGCTTCTGGCCCGGTGCCAGTTCATCTTTCGGCAACCCTTGCCCAAACCCTGTCTCTTTCAACAGGACTCGCGCATGGAACCGATTGACCGTGCCATCCTGCCGTGTGTACTCCCGGCCGATGTGCGGCTTGAGGTTATCGGCATAGAGCACACCAGCTTTCTCAACCGCTTGTGCGAACTGCACTGGGCTGATACCGGATACGATCATTTTGTCTCCAATCTTGTTGCGGGAGAACCGCTCCCGCGTTCGGTTGGACTGAGTGTCCATTCCCCAATCACTGTCCAGAACTGGACAGTGACGGGGCAAAGCAACTCAGTCTTTCGTGACCGGTGCCGGTCGCCCGGCAACCATTAACTTGTTGGCAGCAGCGAAGATTCGAGAAATGTTCTTCTCGTCAAACGCTGCACCGTTCGACCCTTCGGGGTCGTGGCCGTCGTGCTCAAGCCAGTTCATGATGTAGGCGCGGCTTTCGGCCGGTGCCCACTCAACTAGCTCAAGCTCTTTGGCCACCAGATAAGCAACCGACTCAGCTTCAAATTCCTTAATTCCCTTGTGGGAGTGGAACTCTGCGTCCGTTTGGCCGACCGCGCAGTGACCTAGCACGATGTGCGCTAGCTCATGAAGCATGGTCTTGGCTTTGTACTTGGCAGCAGGGTTGATGGCAATGTGCTTGCCGTGCTCATCCTCGAATGAGTAACCCTGAGTGTTGCCGTCGGTGTGCTTGAACCGATCCCGTTTGATACCAAGGGTTTTCAGTGCCAGCTTCTCGTCCCACTTGGGGAACGTGATTTCCGGTAGCTCTTCGCCATCGGTGTCGCTGAACCCGAAAACCGTTCTGCTATCACGGAATCCGACGAGCACTTGCTGAGTCTTACCGGCTTTGTTGAGCACCGGCTTGCCGGTGCTGTCACGCTTGGTAATCATCAGCGGGGCGAGCACGACTTTCGCCTTGCTGCCCTTGCTCACCTGGAACCCCAACTCAGCCCAACGTCGGTATGTCGCAACAGGTTCCACGCAACCCTGCATCATCAGACGAATCTGATTCAGGAATGAGTAGTTGTAGAACCGGCAATAGGTATTGCCTAGCGACCCCGGCGCATTGACTGCCTCGATAAAGGTTGCGGTCCAGTCGATTTCGGACTTGGCACCCTTGTTGGCAGCGGCCTTCTTGGTGGTCTTGGTGGTGGTCATTGTGTCTCCAATCTTGTTGCGGCAGTAACGCTCCCGCTGCGCTGGCCTGAGTGACCATTCCCCACCACCAACCGGTGAAAGTTGGTGGGGGGCAAAGCAACTCAGGCAAGGAACGCCAGATCGAACTTGTGAGAGTAGACGTTGCGACTACAGAAGTCGCACATGAACTCTCGCTTGTCGTCACCAGCGCAATCCTCTGGGCAAGCGATGACCGGGTAACCATCCGGCAATTCGCTTGCTGTGGCCTCAACACCGGCTTCCCACGTAGCCCGGTAATCGGGTCCGTAGTAGTCCAGTCCTGACGTGTCACCGTTGGCAATGCTCGACGCGCAATCGTCGCAGCAGAACATTTCACCGATAACAGATGCCATTTCATTCTCCAATCTTGTTGCCGCACAACGGGTGCGGCGTCCGTAGGTCTGAACGACCATGAACGAGAACGGACTAGCTTGCGCCAAACCCGCTCTCGCCCAAAGCTTTTCAGCTCTAAGATTGAAGGAGACATTCTCTATTCAGTTTCGGTAGGTCGTATGTGCTCATCACACCGCTTGCGCGTCTCACCGCCTAGCCCCGCAACATCGTTGTCTTACGGACCTTTACCGTCTTGCCCTTGCTTGTCGAATCGCTTGCGCCGCAACATCGTTGACCTACGCGCTCCCGAAACCGCTTGGGATTCAGCCTTTTTCACTTCTGGGGGACCACCCACTTCCGTGGGCTTCGGCCGCTTTATTTCATCGGCTCCCGCGTGTGCCTTGCTGCTCTCGCCCCGCCGGAGCAGGGGTCGAACGAGTTCGATCCTACCCCCTGTACTAGCAATGTCAAGTTTTGCCTGTACTAGCAAACTCGAGAATGCCCCTCGACCTGGCATCCCAATACGAAAGTTGTTGCGGCGCTTGGGCTTAGCTCGACGCCGGCGTTGTGACGCAGATCACATCAGCAAATCGCCAAAATCAAGATCAAACGGCCGTTTCGGGCGTGTTTCCGCAGGTCGTCGAGAGTGCCCCAAACACGAAAAAGCAAGGGCCACAGGCGAATTAAATTCGCTTGCAGCCCTTGCTCTTTCATCAACAGTGCAGGTCAGGTGCTATCTCGTATCGAATCTCCTTGTCGCTGTCCAACTTTGGACACTTGTCAGAGGTGGTGCCGGAAGTACCAGGACAGCCCGCACAGAATGACCAGCAGGGTTACCAGGATGGCCAGCACCACACGCTCAGAGTGGGTCATTGCTGGCGCTGTGCGCCACGCTGAGCCACGTTCCCGGCCGGTGCGGGTAAGTGCTACCCAAGCCAGCCACGGACCTTCTGTAGCGCGCTGAGAAGCTTCTCAATCGGCGCTTCGTACTGGTCTGGAATGACCCACTTGTATTCGAGCACGGTCTCGACTGCCTCGATGACCGTATCGAGTACCTGCGCCACCTTCGGCCCGACAGCCGAGAGGTCGGGAATCTTGTTCAGAAACCCTTGCGCCGCTTGGGGTTTGGCGAGCGCCGTGTCGAGCGCCGACTTGAGTTGTGCCTGCGCTTCCGGGGTGATCTCTTCGGGAATCTCGTTGGTCATGCTGAATCTCCTTCTCTCTGAACCACTTTGGGTTCGTCCGGTGGAATCTCCACCGGCAATGGCATCACTGCCATCTTCTCGCCTGGCGTGCGAATTGTTGGTGTCACACGTAGACGCATGAAGTATGCCACGACGGTCTGCACGAATGTCTTGATTATCAAGGCACCGAACAGAATCCACGTCTCTTTGGCGAATGGGTCGAGGTCGGCCAGCACGGCAAGCAGCGCCACGATGGCGAACGTCAAGTCAATTGCCAAGCCCTGCACCAGAGTTCGCCACGACCGCGAGCGTGCGTCGGCCACGACGAGTTGCCTACCCTTCTCGGTCTCGGCCGTCACTGTCGGATTAGCCCAGTCGATGTCCTTGCCCTGCCCGATGGCCCGCACATGGTCACGTGCGAATTCCGTTGCGCCCTCCTTGAATTCGTCACGCGACTCACGCAACGCCTGCACGAACGCATCCTTGAGCAGCTTGCCGAAGTTGATTTCCCCTTGTGTCGCAGGAACTTTCGGCTCTTCCGGCTTCTCTTCGACTTCCGGCTCGGGAGGTATGTACGGCAACTCCTCTTCGGTCTCGGGTTGAAACCTGTCCCACGGCATGCTCATCCCAGTGCCTCCTGCACATCTGAATAGAGTTGCGCCACATCAATTTTCAGATGATCGGCAATTGCCACCACGACCGCTTGCGTGAAAAGCCCTTCGGCCCTTGCGTTTAGGACATGGCCGAGTTGGTCATCCTTCTCGCCGGGATGCCGTGGCCGTCCGTTTGAAAGGTCATGTGGCCCACGCTCTTTCCAGTAAATCTGCTCGATGGCCTGGCGCAACGTGATGTTCTCCCCTTCGGGCGTGGTGATCTTCGTACTCGCCGACGCCGAAAGTTCTTTCAGCAGAAGCTCATACAACTCTTGAGGGGTCATCTTCTCCACGTCCGTCGGTGGTTTTGGGGGCACCACCACTGGCGGCTTCGGTTCCAGCACAACATCTTTCACTGGTCCCGCTGCCTTGAGGGTGTCATCGAATCGCACCGAATGGTAGGGGTCGTTGTTGGCCGTATTCCATTGGGAGATAACGAATTTCATCCCGTTTGGCACGTCCAACCTCGAGTCAGGCGCGATGTACCCGCCGTACAACTGCGGGAAGTGCTGACCGTGTGCGTAGTCCACCCGATTGGCTTTCGTCCAATCGTCCGTTGGCTTTTCGACACAGAGCGCCGTCTGTCGGTACTCGCCTGCATCGAAGAACGAGAGCACGCAATTCCCTTGCACCACACGGAAACACAACTCACCGAACCGACCTTGCAGGACCGGCGTGTTCTCGTTGGCGATACCCCAACCCCACTTGCTGCCGTCGTATCCCCACGGCTCAAAGTAGGAATACGGGAAGGTGTCAACGGGACTGCGCCACAAGCAGATTGGCTTGTCTCTCGCCAATCCTCCTGTGCCAAAGGTATATACGTAATCATCGAGGACATCGAACGTCAACATCGTGTCGCACGGATGGTTGACCGGCCGCATGTTGGCGTCGAGGTGGTCAAGCCTGACGTATGGGTCTGTCTTCTCCCAATCCACCAAATCCCTTGAGCGCCAAAAGACTGTGCGCTTCTCATGCCCGAGACCGGCCGTGACCATGACAGCCACGTACCACCAATCCTTAACTCGCACAAAGTCACACGGCAACAGCGTCGAGTAATCGGGGTTGTTGTGCGGGTAGTCCCACAGTTGCTTGCGTCGGCCGTTGGGGTCGATGCCGTCTTTCGTGGGCACGCCGAGGACGTTTAAGTCCTTGTCGTACATGACAATTGAGGGCGACTGCCACTCGCCCTGCATGCGCCAGAACTCGAAGTTGTCTCCGAACATGGCAGCGACCGCGCCACGCTGCGCGTCCCATCTCATGATGCCGAGGTCGGCCGACTCCATAGCAACCCGAGTCGTAATGCCAACGCCCGTAATGGCTTTCACGTTAGGCAAGGAACTGCCCTCCTATCGCACCGCACATCTCTTCTAGCTCGGTGCCTGTTGGGAACTTCCACTCCACGTCTGTGGGTGGCTTGGGCTTGACTGGCTCAGCATCCTCAATCAAGAAGAGCTGCAACAGTTCTCGCACATCGTAGGGCGACCAATTCTTATCGACACCCTTGCCGGTCCACGGCGCTTCGTCCTTTGCCTTGTCCGTGAACTGGTGTGCAATCGCATCGTGTCGCACCTGCGAATCCTTGATGGTCGAGATGTCGCCGGGTGTCCGGTTCCCGTCCCGATCATATTGCGGCACAATGAGATTGATGCCCATGCGAGTCGGCCACAAGTTGGGGTCCGCGTTGCTGTTCCAGTACCCGATGACACGGTTGGGGTTGCCGTACCACCCGGCGATGCGCGATACCTCGTCGTTGATTTCAAAGCTGTTGTCGCCCTTGATGGTTCCTCTGTCACCCTCGACATCGACCATCGTCACCGTGCGCTTGTGGTTCCAAAGCCCTTGTGCCTCAAGCAATTCCTTGTGCAAGTCGCAGTTGGCCTGTCCCGGCCGAAAGAAGTAATACGGGATGACCAGCGCCAGCTTGCCAGACTCGAGGAATTCCTTTGCGACCCTTGCGTTTTCGTCGCACAAGGTGTCGGCCTCGTCGCCGCTGTTCGTGCGGAAGCTGAACACCGGGTACTTGTAGTGGCCGTCAATCGGAATGCCTTGGTACTGACTGACATCGTTCCAGAACGTGCCGCCTGCGTCGGGGATGACGAGCTTGCGATTGATGCCAGGCTGATTCGGAAAGTCCCCTCCCCCACGACGATACGTCGAAAAGCCATCCGGCCGGATGAACTGCCGGATGAACTTCTCGCATGCCGCTCGACCAGCGGGAGTGTTTGTCTTGTAACCCATTTGGAAGTGCATGGCATCACGGGGATTGTTCCAGTCGTTGCCCCAGAAGATGAGTTGGAAACCGTCGATGTTGTAGAACGCCAACAACTTTCGGCACTCATCCTGCTCGCGCTGCGTGAATCCTGCGTTGAGCACACGGAATTCGTGTTCCGACCAATTGAGGTCAACGGCAGTGCCCCCCAAGTGATTTGACGTGGCCACGCTGTTAGAAGGGGTCCAGCCACCCTCGTCCGTACCACCACGGCCGTTGTTCAGCGACTCGACGAACGCATGGAAGTCAGCACAGAACGCCTTGAGCAACGTGTTCGGTATGCCTCGCTGCAAGGGGATGACAATTCCTGTGCCAGGCACCGGGTTTCGGACCAATTGATCGGCAGAGCAACTGGGCCAACCGTTTTCAGTAATCATTTGTCAATTCCCTTGCAGCCCATCACCTTCGGTCATTTCGTCACTGTGACAGTACGGGCCAGCCCTCGACCCCGGCATCGTCGGACCAATGCCCACCGTTCACCGGATGCATGACGCCCCAACGGTTTTCACCGGCCGCAACCGCCGACGCACCGTAGAGAAAATGCTCGGAGTCCGCACACTGGCGCACTTCCGGCAACTCCGGTACCGACTGCTCTTCGACCTCTGGGTTCTCTTGTGTCTCAGTCACTTTCGTTCCTTTCCTGTGGGGTAGTGGTCAACGAACTGTTGCCACTGGAATTGATACAGATACGACGCCATCAGCGCCTCACCGATGGCCCGTGCTTCGTCGGCCGACAACTCAAACATGTGCTCCTGAGTTGCCAAGCCGCACAACCATTTTCCGGTTGCGGTCTCATGCTTGGCGTGCACGTGCGCCTTGCCTGCGTCCCATATCCACACGATGCAATCCTCTTGCACCAGTTGGGTTGTCGGCATCGGCAAGTCCCTTGGCGTTGGCGCACAAGGGGTTTCAACAGACATCAGACTTCCGGCCAGTCCAGCCGTGGCGTGGTGTCGTTGTAAAAGGTTCCGTCCGTGCAGGTTACGCGCCACATGTGGAAACCGGCGTCATTGACACGCACAGCGATTTGGTTCTCCGGTCCCTTCTTGACAGTGCCCACCGGGTCACCGTCGATGATGGCCTCACGCGCCGAAAGTATCGCTGCCACTTGAGCATTCGTGAGTGGCGTCTCTTCCGGCTCGCTGGCAAGCTCTGCGATCTGGGTGAGCATTGCGTCGGGTAGTGATTCCATGTTCCTTCAATCTCCTTGTCTCACTTGAGGCTTCGGTTGGCTAGTGCAATCTCGAAGTGCGTCCACGTGCCGGTCGATTCACCCTTCCAATAGCCGGTGGCAATCGAGCCTGACCAGTAATACCCCGGCTTCACAACGTCGTTCTCGTTGAGGTAGTAGCTGTAAACCCCGCCGTAACACTGTTGGCCAGAGTTACTTTCGCCGAATTGGATACCGACGCCGTTAACGAACAAGCATGCTGCGACGTTGCTACTGGCGCTACCGCTGCCCTGAATATTCCAACTCACAATGTAGAAGCCAGATTTGGTGACTTTGAAGGTACCGGCAACGAGGTCGGCAATGATGTCAGCACTGCAATAACGGAGAATGTTGAAGAAGTTGTTATCCATTGTGTTTACACCGGGTTTGATCTGCGTCGTACCGGTGAGCGTGCGATACATGGCCGCACCCGAGCCAACCGTTGTCGGTGGCGCATTGTCCGAAATCGACGCTGCCGCAAGGCTTCCCGGTATCTTCGGGGTGCCGCTCGACACCGTGCGAATCTCGGCCGTCAAGCCGAAATGCCTGAAACCAGCGCCTAATTGGCTCGCTGTGCCCACTTCCACTTGGTCATAGATCATCTTGCTACCGGAGAAGAACTGATACCGACGAGCCTGCGTGCCGACGCCGAACACGCATCGAATGTCGGTGGACCATTCGAGCGGAATGTTTGAAACCCACACTGTCTCAACATTATTCACCGTGCAGCCCATGTCGCCCCGGTACGCCAGAAAGCCGACGCAATAGCCTCGACCCCACACGAAAGAGACCGGGTTGGTTGGACTGTTGAGCCGTCCCATAACGCCGATACGGGGAGCGCCACCACTGCCACCCTGTTCCGGCAAACCGCCCAAAGTGCCACGGACAACCTGGAAGTCGCTGTTGGTCGGTGCGACGTTGTAAGCGCCACGCGCAGTACGGTTTCCATCGTTGACCTTTGTGCGCCAACCACCCTTGCCGTCCGTGACGCCCAAAAGGCTTGTGCCAGCACCGGAATAGGTAATCGTGAAGATCGACGGTAGGTTGCCGTCGGGGTAGTCGGAGAAGTCGAGATTGACGACAATGCCGGAGTTGTCGATGGCCTGTTCATCAGCGGCCAACTTCTGCAAAGCTTGTGAGTGAGACTGCACTTCGTTGTAGATGTAGTCGAGACCGCCACGGGCTTGGTCCGGTGGAACCAACGTGCCTGACTCGTTCCATCCCGCGCCACCGGTCAACCCGTTGAGAATGTGGTCGGCCGTCTTCTGCAAGTCCTCCGACATGGCACGGGTGATGTCTGGAATCTGTAGTGCCCCAAGGATTCCCGAGGTTATCTTGCTGGCGTCGAGGACGCCGACCTGAGCAGCGGGCCACACGGCGCTTGGCATCCATGTGGCGTCAAGGGTTTTCGGCACGTTGGCCTTGCCGATGGAACTGAGAATCGTTGTGCCGTTGTACAACTGCTGAATGATGCTCACCAGTCCCGCCACGCGAGCATCGGCAATCGTACCCGTGGTGATCTTGCTACCGTCGAGCGCCGGAATCTGGCCTGCCGCAAGGGTTCCCGAGACGATACCGGCCGCAATATTGGTGATGTCCACCATGCTCTGTGCGAACTGACCCGACGTGATCTTGCTGGCGTCAAGCGATGGAATCTGGCCTGCCCCAAAGGTTCCCGTGACGATACCGGCCGCAATGCTGGTGATGTCCAACATGCCTTGCGCGAACTTGCCGCTCGTCACCTTGCTGGCATCGAGACCTGGAATCTGTGCTGTCCCAAGGGTTCCCGAGATAATGCCAGCAGCAATGCTGGTGATGTTCACCATGCTTTGTGCGAACGTACCCGACGTGATCTTGCTAGCGTCGAGCGCCGGAATCTGGCCTGCCCCAAAGGAACCCGAGGTTATCTGCGCCGCTGGCAGTCCCGGTATGTTCGTCAATCCCAGTGTGCCCGTTATCAATCCGGCCGCGATACTAGTCAGGTTGACCATCGTCTGCGGGAAGCTACCCGTAACGATCTTGCTTGCGTCGAGCGCCGGAATCTGGCCTGCCCCAAAGGAACCCGAGGTTATCTGCGCCGCTGGCAGTCCCGGTATGT
>Ga0105104_10001640_pt1 | contig 16741 bp, 16 predicted proteins | sample PPLLaktember2015_3_FD_87034 | JGI IMG/M metagenome (GOLD analysis project Ga0105104, IMG submission 87034) | Freshwater sediment microbial communities from Prairie Pothole Lake near Jamestown, North Dakota, USA - PPLs Lake P7 Core (6) Depth... | ecosystem: Environmental > Aquatic > Freshwater >... | reverse complement strand
GATTATCAGGAATGGTTTATCAAGCGCTGCTTTGAGGCGATGAATGACCCCAAGGGAGAGGGGGCAGGGGTCAGGGCAGATGAAGAAGAGTTGAAAAACTCTGTGAACTCCGTGGTGAACCTGTCAGAGGCTCAGACCCTCAATGAAACTGCCATCCATCGCAACGTGGGACTGGTCATTGAGACGCGCCCCGACGAAATTACACCGGCCGAACTGCGCTGGCTGCGTCGTCTCGGCGTGACAAAAGTGCAGATGGGCGCCCAAAGCCTGGATGACCACATTCTCGAGATCAACAAACGCGGGCACGATGTGGAATGTACGCGGCGTGCGACCGCCCTGCTGCGCGCCGCGGGCTTCAAGATCGTCCTGCACTGGATGCCGAACCTGCTGGGCGCGACACCCGAATCGGACCGCGCAGATTTCGCGCGGCTGTGGGATGACTTCTGCCCGGATGAGATCAAGATCTATCCTAACCAGTTGCTGGCAAATGCAGAGTTGTACGAATACTGGCAGCGCGGCGAATTCAAGCCTTACACCACCCAGGAACTGATCGACCTGATCGCAGACGTCAAGCCGACCATCCCGCGCTATTGCCGCGTCAACCGGGTGATCCGCGATATTCCATCCACGAATGTGGTGGAAGGAAATCGCAGGACCAGCCTGCGCCAGGATATCCATGACACAATGCAGCGCCGCGGCACCCATTGCGAATGTGTGCGCTGCCGCGAGGTGCGCGGCAAACCGGTCCACCCGGAATTGCTCAGGCTGGATGACCTGATCTATCAGGCGGGTGCGGCCGAGGAACACTTCATTTCCTATGTCACGCCCGATGATAAACTGGCAGGCTTCATCCGATTGTCGCTGCCCGGCAAGGACTCACCAAAAACCGGGATGTCCGATTTGGATACCCTGGCGGGCACACGCGGCGCAGCGCTGATCCGGGAAGTGCATGTGTATGGACAATCACTGCCCGTCGGCGCGGAGAAAGCCGGTGCGGCGCAACATGCGGGCCTGGGGACGCGTCTGCTCGAAAAGGCGGAGGCGCTGGCAAAAGCGAACGGATTCGAACGCATGGCTGTCATCTCGGCCGTGGGCACGCGGGGCTATTATCTCGAGCGCGGCTTCGAGCGGGGAGAACTTTATCTTACAAAAGACCTGCGTTAATAAAGCCTTGCAAAGAAATCCTTCACACGGCTCGTTCTTCATTCCGATTTAATGGATTAGAGTTATGTTAATCATACGGTTAGGCGCTTGACTAGCGTTCGGCGGAGTGTAACAATATCCTGTTATGGACTATAAAGATTACTATAAAGTATTGGGTGTGGAGCGAAATGCCAGCGAAGAGGACATTCGGAAAGCTTATCGAAAACTGGCAATGCAATATCATCCTGACCGCAACCCAAACGACAAACAAGCTGAGGAACGTTTCAAGGAAATCAATGAAGCCTATCAGGTGCTGAGTGATGCCCAGAAACGCTCCCATTATGACCAGCTCGGAAGCGATTACTCGAACTGGCAGCGCCGCGGCGCGCCTGGCGACTTCAACTGGGATCAATATGGCGGTTTCCCGGGCGGCGTGCGCGTGGAGTATAGCGATCTTGATGACCTGTTCGGCGGCGCCGGAGGGTTCTCGGATTTTTTTCGCACCATCTTTGGCAGGGGCGGCGAAGGCGGCGGAACCGGTACGCGCACACGTACGCGCCAGCAGCCGCAGGGATACCAGCAGGAGCTTGAGATCACCCTGGAGGAAGCATACCAGGGGACCACACGCGTTCTCCAAACAGACGGCAAGCAAAAACAGGTGCGCATCCCCGCGGGGGTACGCACCGGCTCGAAGGTGCGCGTCGCAGGCGCGGGTCCAAACGGGCTCGATCTTTATTTGATCGTTGACGTAAAAGATGATCCACGTTTCGAACGGCGCGGCAATGACCTGCACACCACTGCAACCGTCAACGTTTTCACCGCCGTGCTCGGCGGCGAGGCGGAAGTGGAAACCATCAATGGAAAGATCAAGTTGAACGTTCCGGCCGGCACCCAGCCCGAACAGGTCTTCCGGCTGGCTGGGCGCGGTATGCCCAGCGTGAAGAATGCAAATGAAAAAGGCGATCTGTATGTTCGCCTGAAAGTTCAGATCCCCAAATATCTGTCACCCAAACAACGTGAGTTGTTGGAAGAAGCCTCACGGATTAAGTTTTAGGAAGGAAAAATGAAACGTGTATTATTTGTAATCTCAGTCTTAATGGTCGCGATGCTCGCCTGTCAGATGACCGGCATCAATACTCCCCCTCCGCCGACGGCGGTTTTCCAGATCGAGGCGACGCCTCCCGCCCTGCCGACTCCCGCCGATCCCTCTGAAGCGGGAAGCACCCTCGAAGCACTCTATCAACAGGTGCTGCCGGGCGTCGTTTCCATCAGCACGGGGAATAGTCTTGGCTCCGGTTTTGTGTTCGACAGCAATGGCCATGTCGTGACCAACCAGCATGTGGTGGAAGGCGCCAGCCAGGTGGAAGTGTCATTTGCCTCAGGGTTCAAAGCCTATGGCACCGTGATTGGCTCTGACGTGGATGCGGACGTAGCCGTGATCAAAGTGGATGCGCCTGCAGACCAGATCCATCCCCTGGCGATCGGCGATTCCAATACACTGAATGTCGGCGAGCAGGTGGTCGCCATCGGCAACCCCTTTGGCTTGAGCGGCACCATGACCCTGGGGATTATCTCCGGGCTGGGCCGAACGCAGCCTGCTCATCTTGCCCCGGGAGAAACAGGCTTTTTCAGTACTGCAGATATTATTCAGACCGATGCAGCGATCAACCCGGGCAATTCCGGCGGTCCACTTTTCAATTTGCAGGGTGAGGTCGTAGGCATTAACCAATCGATCCGCACAAATTCATTTAACGGGGAAACCGGCAACGCCGTCAATTCAGGCGTTGGCTTCTCCATCTCCATCAATCTGGTCAAGCGTATCGTCCCTTATCTGATCAGGGATGGAAAGTATGAATATCCCTATCTCGGGATCACCTCCACCAATGATATGAACCTTGCGCGGCTCGAAGCACTAGGCTTGAATACGTATACAGGCGCTTATGTGCTCGAGGTGGCTCCGGATGGTCCGGCGGATGAAGCCGGCATCCAGGGTGGCAGCGAGCCGACAGAACTGGATGGATTGCTCGCCGGTGGAGACATCATTACCGCCATCGATGGGCAGCAAGTGGATACATTCGATCAACTACTGGGTTATCTCACCACGAACAAATCTCCCGGCGAGACTGTCGTGTTGACCGTTTTGCGCGGTGAGGAAACCGTGGATATCACCGTCACACTGGGCGAGCGACCCTAAACGAAAACGGTGGGCGGCACGCTACGCGCACTGCCGCCCACATACTTCATTAACCAAATCTCTCCTCCCGCCAGACATCTGCGCGGTTATGATAACCAGCCTGCTCCCAGAAGCCACGCCGGTCGCGCGGCATGAACTCGAGCGAACGAAGCCACTTGGCACCTTTCCAGAAGTAAGGTGTTTCCAGATTCGACTGATCGGGAAGCAGCCCCACGACGCCGCGTAATGGATAACCATGATCCGGTGAAATGGGTTCCCCATTGAAATGTGTGGCCAGCAGGAAGTTGTCCTGCAGGACGACCTCGAGCGGAAGATTGACGGTAAAACCATATTCGGCGTGCTGCATCACATGTGTGGCGGTCGGCTTGATCGTGAACAGGCCGTTCGCCACCATCGTTTTGACGGAGACGCCCTCCCAGAGGGTATCGAACTTGCTCCAGCGCGTCACGCAATGGATATCCATCCGGATCTTTGTACGAGGCAGTTGGTTGAACTGGTCCCAGGTCCAGCTTTTTTCCTCCTCCACCTCGCCCCAAATGCGGAAATCCCAGGTCGCGGGATTGAAGTGTGGAACGGGACCGTAATGAAGGACCGGAAATTTGAGAGTCAGTGATTGACCTGGCGGAAGGCGGCCTGCACTGCGAACACGCTCCTCCTCCTTGCGGCGGTCACGACCTTCGGGTGATAAGAACATAATGATCTCCTGCTAAAATTATATCAATAACTGTACAAATAGACTCCGAATATGGACGATTTGTTACCTCCCTTCGGGAATAGCTTGATTTGAACGAACTTTCTCAAGTGTAAGGGACGAATTGTGTACTTCCGCTCAAACCAAAATTTGGGCAATCAAAAAGGTTTATAATACGATAAAATCACGGAAAGTGAACCTATTTCAATGGTAGTCTGCGAAAGTACTGTTTTTATTGGCATCGTGTATTTCATAGAGCAGAAAGGCAGAAGTGAAGCGCAATGAAAGAGGGAGTTGCTCTATTGAAAGCCGCCCAGAAACTGGACGAAGAAGCGCTCACTGCTATCTTCGATCAGTTCGCGCCTGCCATTTACAAATATACGTTGCGGCTGTGTCACGATGCCATCGTAGCGGATAATATTGTTGGAGATGTGTTTGCTCAACTCCTGGAGCAATTTGGGGCGGGAAAAGGTCCGCGTACGAATCTCCGATCCTATCTTTATCAAACGGCGTATCACCTGGTGGTCGATCGCTCGCGGGATAACCAGCACAATGCCCCGCTGGAAGTTGCGATGGGCAACTATGAGGGCGGGCATTTCATGCCCACACAATCCCAGATCGAAGAGCGTGTCATGATGGAGGCGCTGATCTCCGCCATGAACACGGATCTCACCGACGACCAGCGCCACGTGATCATCCTGCGCTTCCTGGAGGATTTCAGTCTCAAGGAGACCGCTGAGATCATGGGCAAAGAAATCAACAACATCAAAGTCATACAAAACCGCGGGATCGCCAAGTTGAGAAAGGCAATGGGCCTCCAGCTTGAAGAAGATTGGTAAGCTTTCATGGGATTTGAACCGCAAGCTCAGGATATCATCAGGCTACTGACAAAGTTAAAGGACATTGACGAACAATATCCTGAGCATATGTTAGTGGCACAGCGTCAAAGCTATCTAAAGCGGATGACGGAAATAGGCTTAGGCATCAGGGCGGATTATGGCGTCAAGAATGCAGCAGAAAACACAAAACCTCCCCATGGGTCTTCCGCTGCCAGCACATTATTGGAAACTGCTCTGATCGTCGCGATCGTTGCAGAAGCCAGTGTGATGGCATACTTTTATCGCGATAAAATGGCGGATTTTTTCCGAACCATCAAAACCGACTCGCAAGTTCGAGAAGTCACCCCTCCGCCAGTGATTCCAACATCATTGGAGGTTCAGGGAGTCACTCCTTCTCCTGCAATAATTTCCACATCCCCCTTAACGGCGACGGTGGAGAACTCCGCCGGAATTATGGTCACCGCGACCAGCACCCCTGTCCCCGGCGCTACTGACGAGGCTACTACTACCCCGGACGTCAATTCGCTTAACTCAACTCCCGATCCGGGCGGAGACAATGGGAATAACGGCAACCATTACGGCCAGACACCGAAGCCCGAGAGAACAAAAGAAAATAATGGGAATAATAATAAACCGCCAAAGGATGACGATAAGCCCCCCAAGGAGGATAAACCTCCCAAAGAGGATGCCAAGCCTACGAAAGCAAAGTAAGCCAGATTAACCACTACAATTATTTCAACATAACAATCGACCTCCTGCATGGCGTCAACGCGCATCAGGAGGTCGATTGTTGCCAAGCATCTGGAAGCGTACTCAATTCTCCGGGGCGACCTTTACATAATCAGTCGTTTTATCCACAGGACTGCTACGCTTGTCGCCAATCAATCCGCTGATCCAGTGATATAAGGCATACAGTTCAAGCGCGAACGGAAGATAACCGCCATACCCCAGCAAAGGCATTTCAAAGATATGGGACCAATCCCCCCATGGGACATGGTAGATCCATTTGGGGTAGGAATAGTAGTTCCACATTTCCCAAAAGAAGGCGGTCAGCAGAACGCCCAGCCACAGTGAAATGACCGGACGCCAATCCCCATCCCGGGTCCAGTGCGCCAGGGAGCGGTTCCCGGACCAAACGTTGACCGGCTCCAGGATAAAGTACAGGGAAAGCCAGATGAACGGAAAGAAGACCGTGGGCCAGGCCAGCATTAGCGACAGCATGATCCAGCCGAGAACAAAGAAGAGGCGAGTCGTTCGTTTATCGGTACCAATGACCGGTCCGCGCTGGAGGCGTTTCACAAACGCGAAGCTGGCGAAGAACTCCGCGCTCCCAAACACAGCGGGAATGACCGTGGTGAAGCTCAAAGTGGTCAAAAGCGCGTATTGCAGAGGGGTAAATAGTTCGGCGCCGTCGTACGTCCAATTCTGAGTGCGCAGGTTGAGCAGTTCGAAGATCCACCAGACGGGGGCAGAGACCAGGAACAGGCCCGCGTATTTGCGCAGACTGCGCGTGAGCAGGGATGTGCCGGTGCGCCAGACGACCAATCCATCCATGGCGAGACAGTAGCCCAACCATAACGGAAAGAATCCCCAGTGTGTGCGTGGACCGGTTAACGTCCAGTTTAAGATCCAAAAAACGCCGATCAACCCCAGCCCCAGCCAGCCATGCAAGGGAAGTCTGGATCTTGCGCTTTCAATACCTTTGGTTCTGATATTGCTGGTCATTCGTCAAGTGTACACGGAGAGTGAAAGGCGCGACAGATCAGGCGCGGGCTTAAAGCTCCAGGGTATAGAAGCGGCTCTCCCGCATGATTTCATATCCGAGGTCAACATACAGGCGCAAGGCTCCCGCATTCTTTGCGCGGACTTCGAGATCTGCTTCAGCCAGTCCGTGTTCTTTGAGGTGCGCCAGCCCCGCATTGATCAGCTGCCGGGCGATATTTTTCCCCTGCCAGCGGGGGCGGACAAAGATATATTCGGTGAACCCGATCCTTTTCCCGGACTTCTGATTCTCGGCTTCATCCCAAAAGACAGCGACGTTTCCCACAAGCTCGTCTTCCTCAAAGGCGGCAAAGGTCGTGCCCACCGCCCACTGTGGCGACTGCATGAAGTATTGCCACTCCCCCAATTCAATGGGCGCCTCAGGAAAACATTCATTGCGCGCACGAACATACCGTTGCTGCTCTGCCTCGCTTTCCATGCGCCAGGGCCGGATCACGATTCCTTCCATAGGCGCAGGAGAGGGAATTTCCTTTGACAAACCGCGCTGCATTGTGAAGACACTGTCCGTATGCCGGCACCCTTTGGAAAGAGCATATTCAATACTGGCTGTCTCTGATGGGAAATATTGAAAGGTCAAATGGATGGGATGACCTGGAAACTCGCCTGTCACCTCGCGGGCGCGGAGCAGGATCCTCTCGAAAAGTCGATCCTTGATCTCATTCGACGCCTCGCACGCAGGGTCGGTTTTGATCTCCGTCCAAAGCGTATGCGGCTGGCTGGACCCACCGTCGCGCACCAGGACGGGAGCCAGAGGCGCGTAACCTGCCAGTTTGCCGTGTTCGTCGATTGCGCAAAATATATTACGCCCGCCTTCAAAGACAGGCGAGAGATATACTTCTCCCGGTATGATCGGGGCATCGGGATAGACCGCGCTGTACGCTGACTGCAACGCAACCACAGCAGTGATGCAGGAGGAATCAAGGGGTTGGATTGTAATGTTTTTCATCATGGGCAACTATAATGCCAATTGAATGAAGCGTGTGAAAATTCCTTCAGCTCTGCCAAATCAACTTTCCTCAACGGCATAGGCACTGTACTGGAATCGTCAAAAACATCCCGTTTTTAAGCAAGACTCGTTTTCCTGCGGTTTGTATAGTGTAAGTGGGCGCTTTCAAATTCATTGGTTTTTGAGGAGAACCCTATGAACGGAGTACGCAAATTTACAAAATTTTTCCCGGTACTAGTAGCCAGCCTGTTAATACTATCCAGCCTTGGCACGGCAAGTGCCGGTGCCAGTCCCGATCCGGCGGGCGCAAAAAAGACCCGGCCACCCAAACACATGCAATTCGCCAGGGGGGTTGACGCTTCCTACGTCAAACGTGTGGAGGACAAAGGCGGCGTATATAAAACCGCTGACGGCAAAACAAAAGATGTCTTCAGGATCCTGGCTGCCAATGGGGTTAACTATGTACGCTTCCGGTTATGGAACGATCCGCCCGACGGTCACGCCAACAAAACTGAGGTGCTTGCGCTCGCAGCCCGCGCCAAGGCAGCCGGATTGAAGATCATGATCGACTTTCACTATTCAGATTTTTGGGCTGACCCCGGCAAGCAAAACAAGCCCGCCGCCTGGGAAAGTCTGAGCTTCACTGAGCTCAATCAGGCTGTTTATGACTACAGCTATGATGTTGTGAATTCCATGATCCGGCAGGGTACTCCCCCCGACATCGTCGAGGTGGGGAATGAGATCACCCACGGCATGTTGTGGCCCGACGGGCATGTGATCATGAATGATCCCACTTACGATACGCCGGCACAATGGAGCAATCTGGCAAGTCTGGTGAATTCCGGGATCAGTGGCGTAAAAGCCACAGGCTCGAAGGCAAAAATCATGATCCATATTGCCGGCGGCGACAATGCCGAAATGCGCTGGTTCTATGACAACCTGATCGCCAATGGAGTTGATTTCGACATTCTGGGTTTGTCGTACTATCACAACTGGCATGGCACCTTCAGTGAGTTCAGCGCGATCCTGAGTGATATGGCAACGCGCTACGGAAAGCCGATCATCATTGCCGAGACGTCCTATCCATTTACGCTCGGTTGGAATGACTGGACCAATAACGTCATCGGTTTGGAGGAGCAGTTAGCCCCGGGCTATCCTGCCACGGAGGAGGGTCAAGCCGCTTTCCTGCAGGCTGTCGTGGATATGGCGAAGGCGATCCCGAACAGGCAGGGCGTGGGTGTGTTCTACTGGGGCGGGGAATGGATCTCCACAGGACCCGAGGATACCGATGGCTCCGCATGGGAAAATCAGGCGTTGTTCGACTTCAACTCCGAGGCACTGCCTGCATTGAAAGTGTTCAAACGCACCCGCTAAATATGGACATGAAGAGCTGCCTCTGCAGGCAGCTCACGTTTCCCTGGCAGCGCCCTCTCTGGTCACGGTGGAATACACCGTGACCAGATTTTTATCCGCAGAAATTCTTTGCAGCAGCCAGGTAGATCTCGGCACAAACTTTTACACTGGATAGGTCCACCCATTCCTCCACGGCATGTGCCCCGCTCCCGGAAGGTCCAAAAAGCACGGAGGGGATGCCGGCGGCTGAAAGGATTGCCGCGTCCGTCCAAAACTGGACGCCGGAAACCTGCAGGAGACGATTCAGCACGCTGGCTGACGCCGCCTGGAGCGCCTCGACAATATCCGCATCTGCGCGCGTCTCCAAGGGGGCCCGATCGATCCCCCGGCGTACGACTGCTCGAAAGGCTGGGTCTGAGCGCTGCAGGTCCCGGACGATCCCAAGGAACTCCGCCTCGACTGATTCAGGCGTTTCCCCCGGAAGGGTGCGTCGCTCCACGGAGAGAAGACACCTCTCCGGATAGCTGGAGAGTTCCTGCCCGCCCTGGATGAGCGAGGCGTGCAGCGAGCCGCTCCCGAGCAGCGGATGGGTCGGATTCGAACGAAGCGTTTGGTCGAGCTTTTCCATTTCCACCAGGACTTTTCCCATCTTGACGATGGCGTCGACCCCAAGGTCCGGGCGTGAGCCGTGAGCCGCCCTGCCGATCGTCTCCACCTCGAGCCAGACAAACCCGCGGTGGGCAAGGATCAATTGAAGCTCTGTGAATTCGGCGACGATCGCCGCGTCGGCGCGGAATTGTTTCACAAGATCGAGCGTGCCGAGGCTGGCATATTCCTCGTCGATCACTGCCGTGAAGATCACATCGCCGCGCAGACGCTCTTTCCGCGCTTCCGCAACCGCGAGCATGCACGCGGCGAGACCGCCTTTCATATCATAGGCACCGCGTCCATACAGACGACCCTCTGCGATCCGAGGCTGATGAGCATCCGGCATGCCCGCGACCCCAACGGTATCCATGTGACCGTTGAACAACAACGTTCTCCCGCCGCCTGTGCCGGGCGCGATCCCGACCACGTTTGGCCGCCCCGAAACGGATTCGACCAACTGCACATCCAGGCCGGCGCGTTCCAGCCATTGGGCAATGTAGTGAGCAATCTCCGCTTCGCCCGAGGCGCCAGGGACGAGATCCGGATTGACAGAGTCGATCGAAACCAAATCGCTGAGCAATTGTTCAAGTTCTTCCATACCAAATCACCTCCTGTAATGCGAGAAACCTTTTTTGGATAGAGAGTTGATTTTACTCTCCTCATCCATTTCCACCCTTGACAATTTAGTATAAATAGACTAAATTAGTAAGAACATACTAATTCACAAGGTGTGCGCATGTCCCCCAAAACATACAAATCCTCCCAGCAGACCAAAAACAACATTATCCGGAAAGCCATTGACCTGTTCAACGAACAGGGCACTGCAGCTGTCTCGCTCAATTCGCTGGCGGAGGCATTGGGCATCAGCACGGGGAATCTGCAATATCACTACCGCAGCAAAGAAGAGATCATCCGTGCCATCCTGGAGGTCATGTTCAATGATTGGAACGCCGTCTATCAGGAGATGGATACGAAGTCTTTCAACATGGACACATTGCGTCATACCCTGCGGATCAACTTCGACCTCGTCTGGAAGTACCGCTTTTTTTATCGTGAACTCAACGCACTGCTGCGCAACGATGAGATCCTTGCAAGACGCTACGCCCTCATTCAGGAGGGACGCCTCGCAGAGCAGGAAATGCTTACGAAACAGATGGCAAGATTAGGCGGAGCACGGCCGCTGAGCAAGCTTGAACTTCGCAACATGGTCCTGATGGGCTGGGTGTTGAGCAGCTCCTGGCTATCTTATGTGGAAAGTACAGGTCGCATCGTGGATGAGACGGTGATGGATGAGGCCGTCGAATTACTCATTCAATTTTATAAACCATATGTGGAGAAATTAAGATGAAACTTACACGTAGAGACTTCCTAAAGTTCGGCGGGGCGACGCTCGTCGCCGTGGCAGGTGGTGTTGTTTTGCGCGCGGCAGACCAGGGTGTCTTCAGCGTCGGAAAAGGCATTGCCTATGAGCCCTGGAGCAACTGGCGTGATGCCGCAACCGGGCCAGAACGGATCGTTGCCGCGGGCATCCTTGCCTCCAATCCGCATAATTCGCAGCCCTGGATATTCCAGATCACCGATTCGACGATCGATCTGTTTGCAGACCCCGAACGGCAGATCGGCGTGATCGATCCCTTTTTGCGGGAAATGTATATCGGTCTGGGCTGCGCGCTGGAAAACATGGTGCTGGCTGCGCAAGCAGAGGGATTTACCGCTATATTGGAACTCATGCCAGCCCTGAGCAATCAGACCCATGTTGCGCATATGAGGCTTGCTCTTGCCTCCCCCATGCCTTCCGAGCTGTATTTCGCCATCCCAGACCGGCACACTGACCGCGGCGCCTACGACACTGTCCGCCCGCTGGCAGCCGAAACACTTGAGGAGATCGAAGCATTGGTCACCGAAGCCGACCTGCATCTGTTCTGGTACAGGGAGGAGGCGGCCCGAGCACAGTTCAGCAAAGTTGCCGTTGAAGCGACGGAAGCCCTGATCGCCGACGAGCAGCAGAGCAAGGACAGCCACACCTGGTGGCGGCAGGATTGGGATCAATTGCAGGAAACCGCAGATGGCATCACCCTTGATACCCAGTCGCTTGGACCCATTACGCCCATCGCCAAGATCGTCCCTGACCTATCCCGCCAGCAAAATGATGCTGCCTTTGTAAAAAATGTACGTGAAACCATGCTCCCCACGGCTGCCGCATTCGGAATTCTTGCGGTAAAAGATCGCAGTAACAATGTTCAACGCTTGGATTGCGGGCGTGCCTGGGAACGCATCCATCTCTGGGGCACAACCCAGGGGATCGCCATGCAGCCCCTCAACCAGATGTGCGAGCGAGTGGACCGGGAGGTCCAGCTGGGCAGCGAGCCGCTGATCGGGAATGCAGTCGGGGCACTGCTGAACGATGACTCCTGGCAGGCGGTCATGCCCTTCCGGCTCGGCTACCCCACCGGAAAGGTCAACCTCAGCCCGCGCAGAGGCCTGGAAAAAGTCGTTGTGTAAACCGGGCGTACAAATAGGTGCTTGAATTTTAAGCAATGGCGTACTACACTACATATAGAAACAAAGTGGCTGACCCGCACAGGACGTTACGAAAGATAAGGAGAACCCACTTATGGACGAACATCGAAAAAACGACCGCAAGCGGCTGATTGCGTTTACGCCGGTCTATGATTCCCACACAAAAGCTGTGTTGGGATACCTCGGGGATTTGAGCATGCAGGGAGCCATGCTGATCGGTGAAAAGCCCATGGACGTGAATACGCAGATCACGCTGGAAATCGATTTCCCTTCGACCCCTGAGTTCTCCGCCCGGCGCGCGAAAATCCCTGCGCGCGTTGCCTGGTGCAAGCCGGAGGAGAACCCGCAATACTTTAACACCGGGTTCGAGTTTCTAAAGGTCAACCCGATGTATAAGACTTTTCTCGAAGCGATTCTGGAGAGATATCAATTCCAGCGGGAAACGCCGGCGTAGTTCTACCAGCTGGCTCAATGACGATCAAAATGGGCGGAAATCGACACAAATGCCATGCAGTCCCTTTCGCCGGAAGCGCGTACAAAGGAGTGCTTGAATTTTAGGCATTGAAAGAATACACGCAACGTACATTAGAAAATGTGGAAAGCCTGCGCACAGATGTAACGAAAGACGAGGATTTGCGTCGTATTAATGGAGAACCCACTTATGGACGAGCAAAGAAAAAAGGACCGCAAGAAACTGATCGAATTTACACCGGTCTATGACTGCCAGCGGAACATTTTCCTGGGGTATCTCGGGGATCTAAGCGTGCAGGGAGCCATGCTGATCGGCAAAAAGCCCCTGGAAGCCGATCAGCAAATCATGCTGGCGATCGGCTTCCCCTCGACGCCTGAATTCCCCGCCAGACGCGCGATCATCCCCGCCCGCGTTGCCTGGTGCAGGCCGGAGAATAATCCGCAATACTTTAACACCGGCTTCGAGTTTCAAGAAATGGACCAGGAGAATACAACTGCCATTCAGGCGATCCTGGAAAGGTATCGATTCCGCTACAAAACACCGGCCTAGGCATGCCCGATAAAAAACACACTCACCCAGTTCAGGTGAGTGTGTTTTCTTTTCAAGAAGATCAGGCGGGCTGGACCTGGGGAAGATCCTTCATTGCTTCGTGGATCGCTTCGACAGGATATTCGTAATCCACCAGTTTCCCACTCAGGTAGGCTTCGTACGAAGCCATATCGAAGTTGCCGTGACCCGAAAGGTTGAACAGGATCACGCGTTTCTCACCCTTTTCCTTGGCGTCCAGCGCCTCGTCGATGGCGGCGCGGATCGCATGAGCAGACTCGGGGGCAGGGACAATTCCCTCCGTGCGGGCGAATTGCAGCGCCGCCTCGAAGGTCGCGAGCTGCGGGACCGCCACCGCTTCGAGATGACCGGCATCGTACAAAGCGCAAATGCTCGGCGCCATGCCGTGATAACGCAGACCGCCGGCGTGGATGCTGGGGGGGATAAAGCTGTGACCGAGCGTGTGCATTTTGACCACGGGAGCCATCTTGGCTGTGTCGCCGTAGTCGAACGTGTAGACACCCTTGGTCAGGGTGGGCGTGGCAGTGGGTTCCACAGCCAGCAGGCGCGTCCGCTTGCCGTTCTTCAGGTTCTCGCGCAGGAACGGGTAGGCGATCCCGGCGAAATTCGAGCCGCCGCCAACGCAGCCGATGACCACGTCGGGATATTCATTTGCCATATCCATCTGTTTGAGCGATTCTTCGCCGATCACGGTCTGGTGCAGGAGCACATGATTCAGCACGGAGCCCAGTCCGTATTTCTTGGCGCCGTTAGAGGTCGCCGCGACCTCGACAGCTTCTGAAATGGCAATGCCGAGCGAACCAGGGTTATTGGGATCCTCTGCCAGGACGGAACGCCCATACTGCGTTCGATCGGTGGGGCTGGCATAAACCTTCGAGCCGTAGGTTTCCATCAGGTAACGGCGATAGGGCTTTTGCTGGTAGGACACCTTGACCATGTACACTTCCAGCTCAAGGTCAAATACATGGCAGGCGAAGGCAAGCGCCGATCCCCACTGCCCCGCGCCGGTTTCCGTGGTCATGGCTTTAGTGCCCCCCTTCTTGTTGTAGTACGCCTGGGCAATGGCAGTATTGGGTTTGTGACTCCCCGCCGGAGAGACACCTTCATATTTGTAGTAAATATGTGCCGGCGTGCCGAGCAGCTTTTCCAAACGCCGCGCCCGGATGAGAGGTGTGGGGCGATATAGTTTGTAGATCTCGAGCACTTCCTCCGGGATATCGATATAGCGTTCCGTGCTGATCTCCTGCAGGATCAAGTCCATCGGGAAGAGCACAGACAAAAAGTCGGGGGTGATGGGCTCCAGGGTGCCGGGATGCAGGACCGGCGTCGGTGGGACCGGGCTGTCGGCAGCGATGTTGTACCAGGATTTTGGGATGTCACTTTCGTTCAACAGGAATCGAGTCTGGTCAGTCATGGTTTCCTCCAATCAGGTTATGGGTGAAGGTGGATAGCTACAATTTCGCCACAGAGACACAGAGTTCACACCGTTCGTGCCGCGAGCACGACGGTGCGAGACGGCAGAGATTTTTAAAGAGTTTTCTCCGTGTTCTCTGTGCGCTCCGTGGTGAGAAGGTGCTTACCCATCTTTCGGCACTTTCTATGGGATGAAGCGCGGGGCGAGATTTTCTTCCGCGTCTTCGTTTTGTTCGGCGATCACCTGCCCGGCCGGCAGGGAAGTGTCATTGAGCGTTTTTAGATCAGCCTCCTGCAAGTGGACCTCCTGTAGTTCGTTGGGTTGGGGTTCTGGATTCATATGTTCTCCTTTCACAAGTTCTGCCTCCATGGAGGAGGCCGGGTAAGATGTGTTGGGGCGAAAACAAAAATGTCCGTCCCGCAAATGGGACGGACATTGAATCCGTGGTGCCACCCAACTTAGGCTGATTAACAAAAAATCCGTTGTGATGCAACGGATCGCCAGCCTCACTTACCGGGTACGACCATCACTGGTGTATACCCTTGCCCTGTAACGGGAGCAGCCCGTCTCTGCTACTTTTAGTCACTGGACTCCTGCGACATTGCTTAGCCACTGAGTTCACAGAGATCGCTGAGAAAAACTCATTTTCTCTGTGGTCTCTGTGGCAAGAGACTTCTGCAAAAGGTCTAATGAACCAATTTCGCGTTGCGGCTCGGAGGACCATTCAGCAGTGATGTTTCGCGCAGGTTTCTCAGCACCATCCACCTGCTCTCTGAAGCGACATTCAATGCCTACTTTTCCTCGTCAGTGCCTTGTAAAGTTTCGGTGATTATAAGCAAAAGGAGGAAGTTGTCAATAGAGAGGGATAAGGTTTAGACAATTGGCATCCAACCACGGACACTTGCGCCGCACTCAAGTGCGGTGTGAACACAGATCGACACGGATGTTTATTCTTCCGTAAAATCATGAGTTTCCTGCCCGCTGTGGACTTACTGTGGACGAACTGTATACGAACCGTGGACCTACTGTGGACGAACTGTGGACCCAGGATGTCGTTAGGTTGGCGTTAGGATGACCAAGAGGCAAAGAGCTTTACCGATGAAGTAGCTACACGCAAATAGGGTTATGGCTGGCGCGCGAACTTCAAGTCTACATACGGACGATCACATTCAATCCGTTCCTGCCGGCCAGCCATGAACTTCATGACCCACTCGTCTGCATCGTCAGGATAAGATTTGGCGACCACGTCGTAGACATTGATCTCAAGCAGTTTCAGGAATAATGGAAGCTGCTCCAGCCAGAACTGTGCGAGAGGATTTTCAGACAGGTAACCTGTCAGGAAATTGCGCAGGAAATATGACGCGTACTCATCCTTGTCTGTGCCGGGATACAGTACCAGAACATCGAAAAGCAATACGGCGATATCCATCACGAACCAGCCGTAGGCGCAGTCATCGAAATCGATCAGCGTGATGCGCTGCGCGGGGATATCCACAAAGAAATTCCCGAAATGCAGATCGCAGTGAACGAGCCCGTACGCCTCGGCTGGTGCAGGCAGGGAGCGGATCTGCTCCAGCAGGCGGGACTGCTTTTCTTTCAGCCAGAGTTCATTCCGAAGCGGATGACTGAACAGATTGCCGCCCGTCTCCCACTGTGGATAACTCACCTCGTCCGAGGGGACATAGTTACGCGCGATAGCATGCAGCTTGCCAATGGACCTGCCCAGCATTTGAAACTGACCCTCATCCCACTGGTCGAGCGGTACTTCCTCGGACAGGATCCCTTGTGCCTGCGTGAACGCCACAGCCAGCCACTCCCCATCTGCTGAGGGAATGACTTCCACCAGATTGCCATTTTGGGAATGTAACGGCTCCGGGACGAAGGCGCCCTGCGCGGCAAGATATGCCATCCAGGCAAGGATGGACCGCTGTGTCTTCAGATTGGTTTCCTCGTTCGGTGGGGTCAGGCGCAGGACGTAGTTTTTGTCATTCAGGCTGAAACCATAAACGTGGGCGAAATGTCCCCCACGCAAAGGCTGAAGTTCTGATTCGGAGATGCCATAAAGTAATGCAGCAATATTGAGTGGAATGGTGTTTGTGGACATTGGCACCTGCAATGGTTTAGTGGTGGATTTTTCCTGAGTTTATCACAAGGCGTTACTATTGGACGCAG
>Ga0105104_10001639_pt1 | contig 16743 bp, 15 predicted proteins | sample PPLLaktember2015_3_FD_87034 | JGI IMG/M metagenome (GOLD analysis project Ga0105104, IMG submission 87034) | Freshwater sediment microbial communities from Prairie Pothole Lake near Jamestown, North Dakota, USA - PPLs Lake P7 Core (6) Depth... | ecosystem: Environmental > Aquatic > Freshwater >... | reverse complement strand
TCGGGGAGTAAGCTCAAAATGGTACCCTCGACCTCTTCGATCTTCAGCGGCGTTTGCTCAGGGTTGTCGTTAAGATTACCCATATTTCCTCGAGCGCCCAGGTGAGCGAGGAGCTAACGAAAACGAGGCGCACGAGATGGATCTCCCGCCCGGCAAAGCGTAACCAGATACCAATCCCAGTCCGGATACTGGAGAAGCAGCCCACCGGACCACAAGGTTTCGTCGTCGGGGTGAGCGACAACGACCAGACCCTTCCTCGGCAGATCGATCGCATCCACGCAGCACCTGCTCGTTGTTAAGGATCAAGGTGTCGTGCTTGGCAGCAAACGGTTTGCCCGTCCGCGGAATAACAACCCGGTCAGCACTCCTGCAGCAAACCCTCCGATATGAGCCCACCACGCAACGCCAGCCGTTTGAGCGGTCTCGACGCCCAGGCTGGCAAGTCCCGAAAACAATTGGGTGAGAGCCCAAATTCCCAAGAACGCCAGGGCAGACACCTGGATAATCCCAGCTCTGAAGAGAATGAATACAAAAACCCGGATCCTTGACCTGGGAAACATAATCAGATATGCCCCCAGCACCGCCGCAATCGCCCCGCTGGCTCCCACACTGGGGATATTGCTCGAAGAATCCAGGAGGATGTGGGTCAAGCTGGCAACAATACCACCCAGGAGGTAAAAAAGGAGATAAGGTATCCTCCCCAGGGCGGCTTCAATGTTATCCCCAAACACCCAGAGAAAGACCATGTTGCCGATCAGGTGGAACCACCCACCGTGCAAGAACATCGAGGTGATGAGGGTTGGCAGCGCAACCCCATTCACAATCTTTTCCGGAACCACACCCCATAAATAGATAAATTCTTGCTGCACATCGGGTGGCAAACTGATCTCGTAGAGAAACACCAGGGTGTTAATTAGAATTAAGGCCCAGGTTACAAACGCCGGACCTCTGCCATGGACATTGTCATCTCCAATTGGAAACATACTCCCCCTTTCAGGTATAGATAATCGGGCAGCTTATTTTTCCACCCATCTTCCGCTCTTCTCGTCTTTTTGATACTTATTCTTTACTGCTGCCCAGGCTACCCTGTGGGCACGTTCTTCATCGCGGTTATAGTCTTCCCAGGCATTGTTGAATGCGGACCGGTAAATTTCCTGGGCATGTTGTGGAAGGTTATCCCGCACACTGTCAGGTAGTTCACTCGTCTTCTCGTAAGGCATCCGCTGCAGCCTCCTGAACCGAATCCTTATACCGCGTGGGGCGGCTCCCCGTTTGCATCCAACCACCCCAACATGGATTGGATACTCCCTGTTGCCAGGGCCACACAAGCATCTGCCCCACCATAATAAATGTATACCGTATCGCCATCAGGCCGGATTACGTTCCCGCATGGGAATACCACGTTGTTAACATCGCCAAACCGTTCATAGTCTTCTTGCGGCCCGAAGAACCAGCTGTCCCCACGCAGCAGGCAAATTTCCGGGGCTTCCAGGTCAAACAAAGCCAGCCCTAAACGGTATATCGCGCCGGAAGCTGTGTGGCGGACACCGTGGTAGATCGTCAGCCATCCCCTGGGAGTTTCCAGAGGAGGCGAACACAGCCCGATCTTATTGGCATCCCACCAGGCGCCGAGCCGGGCTTCCAACATGAGTTTATGCTCCCCCCAGGTGCGTAAATCGCTGGAAAATGAAACCCACATATGGGCGCCGAGCCAACCAACCGGACGGTGAATAAGAGCCCACTTGCCACGTATTTTGCGAGGGAGGAGGGCTGCATCCTTATTCTCCGGGGACATCACCATCCCGATGCGGTCGAACTCACGGAAGTCCTCGGTCAATGCCAGGGATACCCCTGGACCTCCGCGGGAATAAGCCGTGTAGGCAATAACGTATTTGGATAGCTCTGGAGCGAATGTGATCCGTGGATCTTCAATTCCCCATAATTCTTCAGGAAAGTGTTCGATATCGGGAAGCATGGTCGGCTGCGAGTCTACATCCCAATCGGTAACGCCATCTTTTGAACGGGCAGCCGTCAGGTGGGAATGCCCCCGGCAGTCTTCGACCCGGCAGAACAGGAGCGTGTCGCCATTCTCCAACAGCGTTGCTCCCGGATTGAAAACCGTGTTAACCGGGTATTTCCAGTTCCGGGCGGTAAGGATGGGGTTGTGTTCATATCGCTGGACCAATGTGCCATCTTGGGCTTCGATTGAGCGTTGGAGGGGTGCGCGGTTCACTGGCTCTTTCTCCTTTGTGCTTTTTTTCTTCTCGTCCATGTTCTGCAACCCGTTTATTGTGAAACCGGAACCACCGTATACGATGTCATCCGTCCGTGGTTGGCGGGCTCGTCTTCGACGACCAGCCGGTGCTCCAACAATGACATCAGGAAAGCCAGAGTCGATTCGGCTCCCTGGTTCTGGTTCGCCCGGTCAGGGTGCAAGCCATCCCGGCAGCCGCCTGTGATTGGATCATAGAGGGATAACCCCAAATCGTTTTCCCCCAAGAACCACATCATGCTGCGTTTCGCTTCCCGCAGCCAATAGGAATCACCGGTGACGCGGTATGCCGCCAGGCAGGCAGAAACCATCCCGCTGGCTTCCACGGGCTGCTGGTCAAAACTTGCCCTTTCCTGCCCGCGCCGGTAGAAGCCGTTGCTCCCAATAGGGGAGAAATGGCCGGCGTCGGAGCGTTGGATATTGGCTAACCAGTTCAGTGACTCCAGGCCGATATCCAGCATCTCTCGTGAGCCGGTCCAGTCGGCTGTTGAAATCAAAGCATGGGACAACCGTGGATTGCTGTACGTGACCAGGTCTTCAAACCAGTGCCAGTCCGGGGAGCTGTTCGCCCGGTACAACTGAACCAGTTTATCAGCCAATTCCCGGCCGATGGTTTGAACCATCCGGTCACCGGAGAACCGTGTCAGGTAATCTCGAATGCCGATCAGCGCAAAGGACCACGCCCTCGGACTGGAGAAATCAAGCAGACTTGGCAGCGCCCATCCGAATAATGTGCTTGCTACAGACCGCAGCGAGTCCCTGGAAGAGTGTCCACAAACGGTGCCGAGGCTCCAGATAGCCCGTCCATGGGAATCCTCCGAGCCAACTTCTTCAAGCCAACGGCGGTCATACCCCAGGAAATTGCGGAACCGCGCCAGCGGGCGGTTGAACGCGAACCAGAGGAAGGATAGATAGCGCGAAGCAAATTGATCCGCATCCGTAAACCAATTCTCTCCAACCTCCTCCAGCAAGATCGATACGACCAGTGCCCGGGAATTATCATCGGTGGTATAGCCTTCCTTGTAGTTCGGCAGGGTAATTACGGCATGTTGGAGGATGCCGGTAGAATCGGTCATCTGGGAAAGGTGGTACAGATTGAGAGGTGGAAGCTCTTCTGTTTCTTCTCCGATCTTCTTCGACACCAACCCGCCGATCGACCTCACAATAGGTTCCTGACGCGCCCGCTCAAAAGACTGCATGTACCGTTCGGCCACTTTGGACCAGACCATCTCTCGACCTAAAATGTAGGCGCGTTTTCGCATGGCATGCCGCTCGGCTTCGTTTTCGAGCATCTGAATCACCTGCTCGGCGATTGCTTGAGGGTTTCCAAAGGGAACCAGGACCCCCCTCCCATCCGCAAGCAGCTCTTCGGCATACCAATATGGAGTAGAAATGATTGCTTTCCCTGCGCCTAATGTATACGCCAGCGTGCCCGAGGTGATTTGGGCAGGGTTCAAATAAGGGGTGATATAGATATCCGTGGCCCCAATGTATTCAATTAATTCCTCGAGTGTGACAAATCGGGGATCGAAGATAACGTTATCGCTCACCTGCAGCTTGATTGCTAATTCTTGGAGTGATTCGCGGTACGCTTCCCCTTCCTCCTCAAGAACATTTGGATGCGTTGCCCCAAGCACAATGTACACCAGGTTGGGAAACCGGCTCAGAACAGCGGGCAGCGCTTGAATAACATTCTCAATTCCTTTGTTTGCAGACAGCAAGCCAAACGTGAGGAGAACAACCTTCCCCTCCACCCCAAAATGATCTTTATAAAAATTGGGATCGACAAAAGGCATATCCGGCACCCCGTGGTGGATGAAATCAATTTTTTCCTCGGGGATTTTATAGATATTTTTGAGGTAATCAACCCCCCTGTGGCTCATCACCACCAGCCGGCTCGACAAACGGCCGATTTCTTTCATCACCCGCAGTTGGGAGGGATCCGGGTTCTTGAGGACGGTATGCAAGGTGGTCACGATCGGCATGCGCAGTTCCTGGAGTAGGTCCAGAATATGGCTGCCAGCCTGACCTCCAAAAATTCCAAATTCGTGTTGAACATTTACCACATCGACATCATTGACGTTAAGGTAGTCTCCTGCCCTTCGATAGGACAGAGAATCTTTTTCTATTAATTCGAATTTCACCCGCGGGAGGTATTCATAGCCAGATGGGATATCATTCACCGCCAAAGCAATACAGGTTGTTTCCGGATACTGGTTGGCGATGGCCTCTGCCAGGTCAGTAGTAAATGTGGCAATACCGCATTTGCGCGGAATGTAATTCCCAATAAAGGCGATTCGATTTACGAAGGGTTTTGATTCTCGGTTGTTCAACATGCACTTTCTCTCATCGTGTGAGAATTCCAATCCTGATTCAAATCAAAGGATGTCGGTTGGGGAAGCACCTCTGACAGATAATACAATAATACCAAGTTTATGATGTATATTCAAATATGGCAGCGGAGGGAGCGGCTAAACCGGAAGGGTTGAATTACGAGCAACCTCCAGATAGGCAAGCTCCCTCCGCCCTTACAGCACCTCAAAGGTCTCTGGGTACAGATGAAGAACAACCCCAGAGACCTTTGATGGATATTGAGCTTACTGTTTCTTTGCCTGGATATTTATCCCACTCTCGGCCAGGGCAGTAAGTTTTTCGTCGGTTGTCTTTTCTTCTTGCAAGATCTGCTGCAGCACCTGCGCAGCGTTCGAAAATCCTAGCTGTTGCGCGAACGTCCGGGCAGTCCCATAACCGGAGATCTCGTAATGCTCGACCTTTTGAGCAGAAGCGATTAATCCGGCATCCTTTACGTCGGGATCTGCACCGCTGTTCAGGATCTCCTCACCCTCTTCAAGAAGACCCTCCATCCCTCTGCACTTCTTGCCCGTAGGGCTGGTTCCCATTTCATTAAAAATCTGATGGAGTCTATCCACCTGGCGCCTGGTTTGGTCCAGATGATCCTGTAGACCTCTTTTTAAATCAGGCGAAGAAGCGGCACTTACCATTTTTGGAAGCGCGGAGATGATCTGTTGCTCGGCATTGTATAGGTCTTTTAAGGTATCCACATACAGGTCGTTCAGGTTGTTAAACTTCATTCCCTATTAACCTCCTGACTCGCCCATAATGAACGAGAACATCAGATAGCCGACCGTCTGCCTCCTAAAGCACGAAGCAGGCCGATCGTTATTATCGCACCGATAAAGGCCACCACAATGGTGGTCAGGTTAATCCCTGTCAAGGGATCGGGGACATTAAACAACGCCGAGGCCAGGAAACCACCCACCAGGGCGCCGACAATCCCGATGATAATGTCCCCGAGCACCCCATAGCCGGATCCACGCATCACCAACCCCGCTAACCATCCGGCAATCAGGCCAACGATGATCCAGGCCAATAAACCCATTGGAAAACCCTCGCGAAATTAATAACCGGTGCCGCTGTATTTGCGGTCCATTTCAGTGGCGAAGCGGTCTACTTCCTGCTCGGCCCGCTCTCGCGAATAGCCGTATTTCTCCTGCAATTTACCGACCAACTTATCTCGATGGCCTTCGATCTGATCGAGCTCATCGTCTGTGAGATCTCCCCAAATATTTTTTAGATCGCCCCGAAGCTGCTTCCATTTCCCTTCCAAAATGTCACGATTCATGACTGTCCTCCTTTTCGTTTCAAAACAAAATCTAAGCTCCATTAAAAATGGGGGTAACATTGACCCCGTTTTCACTATACTATGCAGGTAGAGCCCCAACAATCAGGAAAACACCTATTGGTCAGGTAGGGAAATCCCTACTCGCATGAAAGAAACATAACCTCCCATGGTCCGTTCAACGGCAAATCCGGAACAGAAATATATGGTTTGTGAGTGACTTCTTCGTACACAAACCATATAACGAATAATTTGGATTGTTCTTCGCGTTGAGGTTGAGAAGAGGAAAGCGTTCGGGCTAAACCAGGCCTTCCCGAACAGCAAAAACTGCGGCTTCTACCCTTGAGCTGACCCCCAATTTACCGAACACCGCTTCCAGGTATTTTTCAACGGTTTTTTCGCTGATGCCCAGCGCCAAACCAATTCCCTGGTTGGTTTTTCCTTCCACAACCAGCTGCAGCACTTCTAGCTCGCGGTTGGTAAGCTTGGTGGAATCTTGTTCTTCTTCGCGCATCCAAACCGACATCTGAGCGGCTACGCGCCGGCTTACCCAGCCCTGCTCGCCTTGTGATACACCCCGGATCGCATCAATTATGGTATCTGGCGCTTCTTCTTTCGTCAGGTATCCTGCAGCGCCGTTTTCCAACAGCTCTTGAATATATTGTTTGTCGTCGTATGCACTCAAAGCCAGAATCCGGACTGGCGTCCCTGCCTCATGCAGCTTTTGAGCGACCTCAACACCTTTCAAACCGGGCATTTCCATATCGAGCAGCAAGACATCCGGGGTTAATTCATCCACGAGGCGCAGCGCGTCCTCCCCTGTACTGGCTTCCCCCACCACTTGAATATCGGGTGAGCGCCCGAGGAGATTACGGATACCGGTGCGGACGACCGGATGGTCATCCGCTAAAACCACACGGATTGAACTCATGGCGTACCTCTATCGAAGCTATACAAATCAAACGCGTCTCTGGACAATGCCTCCGCTGGTCCGGCTCACGAGCCTTATCAATGAGGCAATTTATTTTCTTTAGTACTTGTTTATATATTATAAAGGCACTCCATGAGATGTCAACTGAAGCCAGGACGGGTGCGGTCTGACGAGAGAACGTGGATTCAAACTGGAGTAGGGAAATTCCGCAAATCCACCAGGGAATCCCCTACCTTCGAATAGGACAGTTCCCGCCTTGAATGGGCAGGAATAGGCCTGTATAGTTTTCTTGCTTCGAGAAGCGGTTTTTACCGCGGAAAGCCTCCCGCCCTCGGATTTCAGGGCGTGGAATTTTATTGGTAGGTGAAGTGTATTGCAAGGAGAAGGGTAATGAGAAAACCGACTTATTTGTTTCTGTTCCTTATTCTGGTGCTCGCACTGTCTGCATGCGGCGGCGGTGGGGTGGTAGAAGAAACTCCCGGTTTGGGCGGCGAAACAGTTGCTCCCGGTGGTGCAGGGGATGAAACCCTGGCACCGGGTGGCGTTGAAACCGAGGAGCCGGGTGTAGGAACAGACCTGACCCCGACTGTGGGCGGTGGTGCGGGTGGTATGGAGACGCCTACAGTGGGTGAAACAGAGGCAGAAGGAACCACACCCACCGCTATGGCCACTGCTGCGGCCACAGCTACCCGGCAGGCGACTGCAACGACAGCAGGCGGGGCTGGTGGTGCTGGCACTGCGACTCCTTCAGCAGGCGGGGCTGGTGGTGTTGTAGGAACGGCAACCCCGGGTATCCCGGTGACAGGTGGGTCCCAATTTGTTCTGGTATCGGACCTGCTGACCTACCAGGTCGTTATGTCTGAAGCCGGTGGTGCCGGAGGGACTGGTGGAACCGGCGGGGCTGCTACAAGTACCCCGGGCGCCGGCGGTATGGATGAGACAGGAACACCAGCTGCCGGAGGCGGTTCCGCCACGGGTACTCCCGGGGCAGGTGGCGCAGGTGAAGGTGGCGCCGCGGGACAGGCCGGTGAAGTTCTTGGCACGGTAGAAGATATTATTATTTCTCTGGGCGGCTCTATGAGGGACGGCGGAACGGGTGAAACCGCTACTCAGACTCCCTCAGCTGGCGGGGCTGCAACGGGTACCCCAGCCGCAGGCGGCGCTGACGAAACTGAAACCCCTGAAGCCGGTGGTGCTGGTGGGACCGGTGGAACCGGAATTCCCGGGGAAGTTGTTGCCGCTCGTGTCATGTACCTCGTGGTGAACGCCGATGAAAGCTTCGGATTGGGTGAGGAAAACCTGGTAGCTATCCCCTGGGAGCATGTACAGGTTGACCATACCCGCCAGGTCGTGATGGTGGATGTCACACTTGAGCAATTCGAGAATGCTCCTACTTTCAGCACCACCAACTGGCCCGATATGACGGGTACGGATTGGGACCAGGAGTGGCAAGCGTACTGGAGCCGGTAATACAGGGATAGAGAGACAGCCGATCGTCTCTGGCAGATGTTTGGTCAGAGAGAAAGGACAGGGATTGCCCAATAGGTGAGGTCGGACAATTCCTGTGGCAGTAGAAGGTGCGACCGCCCTACAACGGCGGTCGCACCCCATTTGTCTGTAGGCGATCCAAACGTAAAATGATAGAATGATCCTGGAAAGATGATCGATCCACACCTCAAACCCGGGCGTTCCAGAGCGCGTGCGGGAATTGGCATCCTGACGACCCTGCTTGTGCTGGGGTTGGCCGCATGGGCGTGTACGTTTCCAAGACAAACTCAAACGCCAGGAAATCAAATAGACCCTACCTTTGCGGCTGCGATTACTTCGATAACCGCAAAAACCTCAACCGCGCAACCGACCCAATCAGGACCCGTACCGGCTGAAGGTACATCTATCCCGTCCGTTCAGACAGCCGTGGTGATCCCCTTGCCGACGGCGATTCCTTTTCCGGATACCACCCCAACAATTGACCTTCCATCCCCAGGATTTACACCCACACCGTGGGTTTCTCCTCCCACAGGGACCATTGTTTTCACCTGTTATGTGGACTTCGTGGACCAGATATGCCGGATGAATGCGGATGGCACCGATCAAGTGCAGCTCACGGACAGTAAGGTGACGGATTTCTATTCCTCCGTGTCGCCCGATGGATCCACAATCATCTTTACCACCCGGCGTGAAGGCCCCTTCCAGGTTTATCAAATGGATTTGGAGGGAAATAACGAGGAAAAAGTTGTTCCGGGTCTGGGCAACCAGTATGCGCCAGCCATATCACCGGATGGGCAAAGAATTGTGCTCGCCGTGGAAAGCGGGCGTCAAACGACGGTGTGGATTGCCAACCGGGACGGCACCGACCCTAGGCCACTGGAAGGCAACCCCCAAAACGGCCTGGACCCGGTTTGGACCCAGGATGGCCAGTATGTCTCTTTTGCCTCCAACCGCAGCGGATCGATGCAGATCTACCGTGTGCGTCCAGATGGGACGGACCTCACCCAGGTTACCCACGACGTTGAAGATGTGGGAGGCCGCCATTCCTGGTCGCCGGATGGCCAGATGCTGGCCATCTACGCCGGCCCGTCCGGAAACCATGACATTTATTCAATTAACCTTGGGTCAGGCAGCGTAAACCGTCTCACAGAAGGGGGAGACAACCTGGCGCCGTGCTTTTCGCCGGATGGGCAGTGGATTGCCTTTACCACCTACCGCGATGGCAACAATGAGATCTATATCATGCGCCCGGATGGCACGCAGGTCACCCGGTTGACCAACAATTCACGCCCAGATTGGCAGCCGCGTTGGGGGCCATAAAGGGATCTGCCTTTGGTCCGATTACCAGACCGGCTCTACGATTACCTGGCGAGCTACGCCTGCTTCAAAAGCGAGTTCCGTACACTCCACCTGAACGATGGTAAGGGGGTTCTGTTGTAAAACAACCAGGCTGCGGCCCGGGAGGATTCCATACGCCTGGAGGGCCGCCAATTGTGAGGCAGGAATTTCCCCAAAGGCTGCCACCCGTGCGGTCTGCCCGGGTTTGAGATGGATGAGGGGAACATGTTTGGGCATGGTGATGGGGACCTGTACAGGTTTAACGGCTTGCATCAAAGCCTGGTTCATTTCGTTTTCCTTTGAGTAGATTATTTACCCACCGGCCCAGCTTCGAACGTTGATAATCCACGTTGGTATATCCGCAGGCCGGGCAGCACACCATCTGGCAGCCTTTCACCAGCGGACACGATCTGCAGGCAGGATGCTGGGCAGGATCGAACGTGTGCCCGCATAAGGCGCAGGTCAGCAGGGTCGGGTTCATGATCCCCACCCAACCCAGACCAGCAGCTTTTGCAGGAGGCCACCGGTGAGAAAGGCCACCGGGAAAATCAGGACTGTCATCGCAAGGGCAGGCTTAATCCCGCGTTCTTTGGCGATCATAAAAACGCTGGCGATGCACGGGATAAACAGGGTAATGGTGACGATGGCCACTACCACCTGGAGAGGGGTCAGCGCCCCGGCCGTTTGCATGGCGAATAAACCGGTTGCGGCGAAATCACGGCGTAAAAAGCCAATTAAGAAGGCTGCGCTTGTTTCGGGCGGTAGGCCCAACCAGCTCACCACCAGAGGTTCAGAAGCTTTGATGATCCAGGGAAGTACGTTCAGCTTGTCCAGGGTGAACAAGATCATCGTACCCAGGAAGAACAGCGGAACCGCTTCTTTGACATACCATTCTAACCGGACAAGGGTCTTCAATAAAACGTTCGAGGGCACCGGCCACCGCAGAGGCGGCAGCTCCACCAACAAGGGAGTTCGTTCACCCGGCATCAATCGGGCTGCTAACCACCCAACGGTGAAGAGGATCGCAGCCATCACCCCGCCCCAGATCAGGGTAGCACCCAGGGAGATACCCGCCAGCATCCCCATCACCACCCCGAGCTGTGCAGAGCAGGGAATCGCCAGCGCCAGGAGCAGGGTCACCAGCAGCCGGTCGCGTTTGTTTTCCAGGATGCGGGTGGTCAGTGTTGCCATGGTGACACATCCCAGACCCAGGACCATGGGTAATACGGCTTTCCCATTTAATCCCAGGGTTTGGAAAATCCGGTTGCTCAAGATGGACAACCTGGGCAGGTACCCTGAATCTTCCAGAATGCCAAAGGTGATAAAAAATGTGAAAACTATCGGCAGCAATAACGCAGCCGCGTACGTGAACCCCATCGTCCAGATGCCATACTTGCCCACCAGGAAATCAACCGCAGCCTGCCAGGGGACCAGCCGTTCTACGGTTTGAACGATCCACGGGTTCAGCACCTGCCCGAACAAACCCTCCTCGAGCCACCCCACCAGTGTCCCTGCCCCGAACACACCCACGAACTGGTACATCCCGAACAGGACCATAGCCAGAATGGCTAAACCCCACACAGGATGGGTCGTAAGCCACGCAAACCGTTGGGAAGCATTTGAGACGGCGGAGAAGCGGCGGACCAAGATGCTCTCGACCACCTGATCGATATAGGCCAGCCGCACTTCCTGGATGACGGAGGACAAGGATTTGGCACTCATTCGTAGAATCCGGGTGCGATCGTCCATCAGGGAAGAGTAGGCCACCGGATCAAGATGGTCGATCAACCACCGGTCCGCTGCCTCATCCCCTCCCAACCACAGCAGCAGCAAAGCCCGCGGAGAGACAGGCGCCGGAGGAACTACGGATTCACAGCCTGCCAGGAACTGCTCGAGTTCATCCGGGTAGGTGAGCTTTATTCCGGCCGACTGGGCCTTCCCGGCAGCTTTGACAAGTTCAGGCACCCCCTCTCCACGGATGGCAACCGTGGGGATCACCGGAAGGCCAAATCGCCTTGAAAGAGCCTTGACATCCACCTCCATCCCACGCGTTTCAGCTTCATCCATCATGTTGAGTGCCAGCACCATCGGCAGCCCCATTTCTGCCAGCTGCAGGGTCAACAGCAAAGTCCTCCGGAGATTTTTGGCATCGCCGACCTGGACGATCGCCCGCACCGGCTGGCCTAATAATACCCGAGCCGTCACCTGTTCGTCCTCGGTTCGCGGTGGGAAGGAAACGATCCCGGGGGTATCGACGATGGTAATTTCTGGCCAGCCTCGAGCTGCTCCCCGGGTTATTTCTACCGTTGTCCCCGGGTAGTTTGAGACGTTGGCGTACCTACCGGTGAGATGGTAAAAAAGGACAGATTTTCCTACATTGGGATTGCCTACCAGGGCAATACAGGATCCCGGCGCCATCAAGGCGCCCTCGTTGGTTTGGCAGCAGTTCATATACCCTCTAAGCGTGTTGGTCTCGGCAGTGCGAGCACTCTCCATAGAGCACGAGGCTGGCATTGCTTACCTGGGCCCCAGACTCCATCTCGAATGACAATTTGATCTGATCGACGAGCGGCTCGGCGAATTCGACAATCTCGTTGCAGACCAGGCAGCGAAAATGGTGATGGTCCAGGCAGCCTGCCTGATCAAAGCGCAGTTGGCGACGGTCTTCCTGGAACAAACGCGGGTTGACCAGACCCTGTTCTTCGAGCCAGTGCAGGGTGCGGTAGACTGTGGAGATATGGATTGTGGGATCGTTTTCCCGGACAGTCCGATAAATATCTTCGGCTGTCGGGTGGCCTTCCAGCTCTTCCAGAATGTCCAGGATGAGCTGGCGCTGGGCGGTCATCCGCCCACCGCGGGCACGTAATTGGTGGATAGCAATTTGCGAAAGAGACGATGTCATGCCGAATCTATTTGCAAACGATTTGCAATAACGATTTATGTGTATTCTACCCGGCACGATGCTTACCATAAAGTGACTAATATCATGAAATTAATGGTTATTAATCTTAAATCGCGTTACTCTTGACTTGACATTTGTTTATTACGTGATAAAATATATAATAATTCTCTATAAAGTTGTTTGTTGTTCCATTGCGTATATCGTACCTACGCCGCGCAGCCCATATAAGCTGCGCGAACTGTCCCTGAAGTCGCCTTAGTTAAAAATTGACGCCAGGAAACCACCCAGGGCTGTCGCCGCATCGAGACAGTAGCCCTCCTCTACGTATCGGAGGTACCTATTATGTATCGGAGATTCTTGGTTCCATTGGATGGATCAGAACAAGCAGAAGAAGTACTGAACACGCTGGTCACCCTATCGCTGACCGACCTGACAGAGATAATCCTGATGCGAGTCGCAGAATACCCCCGATCCATGTTCCCCACTTATGTTGGCGACTATCCTTTCATCAACCCCAAACAGGTTGAGGCTATACAGCACAAGAAAAAGGCTATCCTGGCCCAGAACCAACAGTACCTGAACCGGGTTGCTTCTGGTCTCAAGGACCAGGGAGTGGTCACACGCATTGATGTTTGCTCTGGTCCTGTCGTGGAGGCAATCCTGAAAGCCGCTGAGCGGTATGCCGTTGACATGATTATCCTGGCTGCGCAGGGGGATGGTCTGTGCGCCAGCTCGATGATCGGTTCAACAGCCAATCGGGTCCTTCATGAAGCGAAAATACCGGTGGTGATTCTCCGCCCCATCATGCCCTCCTCGAGGAGCGAGCATCAGACGTGGATGGACCGGGCGGTCGAGCGATCCGAACTTCACGCCGTACGATCTTGATGTTCTGATCCACATCCGGAAAATCTCCTTCGTAGCCATCATTAGAATGGGATGAAAGCCGCCCTGCCGGTTTCCTTGCCATCCCTGCTATGTGAAGGTCAAGTGTGTTAATGGTTCATTTGTGGAGGCGTGGATGAAAATCTGTGCGGTTATCCTGGCTGGGGGGAGGGGATCCAGACTATACCCGCTGACAGCCAGCCGAGCTAAACCAGCCGTCCCCTTTGCTGGAAAGTACCGGATGATTGATTTCGCCCTCTCGAACTGTGTCAACTCCGCGATTACGGATGTCATCGTCCTGGCTCAATACTGTCCCCATTCTTTGATCGGTTATATCGGGAATGGTTCCTCCTGGGATCTGAACCGTACCTTCACCGGAGGGGTACGGGTCTTTGGGCCGTACAAATCGTACGGTCCTTCCGACTGGTTTCTTGGAACGGCCGACGCGGTCCACAAAAATATCCAATTCCTAAGACAGTACTCTCCCGATCTGGTGCTGATCTTATCCGGGGATCATATTTACAAGATGGATTTCTCCTCGATGGTCACATTCCATTTGACCCATCGAGCCGAATTGACCCTTGCCTCTTCGTGTGTCCCCCAAAAAGAAGCCAAGCGTTTTGGTGTTCTCTCCACCGATAAAGACCATCGGGTAACTTCCTTTGTGGAGAAGCCTGCCGTTCCGCCTTCCAACCGCGTGAACATGGGGATTTATCTCACCAGCATCGAATTCCTGGAACGACAGCTGTACGCAGACCACCGAAATAAGGACTCAAGCCACGATTTTGGCAAGGATATTCTGCCCTCCCTTATCAGGGATGGTTCCAGCGTCTATGCATATCCGTTTGACGGATATTGGGCCGACATTGGGACCATCGAGGCGTACTGGTCTGCCCACATGGATCTCTTGCAGGAACCCCAATCCATTGACCTGGGCGAGCCTGCTTGGGCTATTCATACTCACGCCGATGGAATGCCTCCTTCGAGAATAATGTCGGGATCCAGGGTTGTCGACAGCCTGGTCTCCGAAGGGTGTGTGGTGTCACGTGGAGCACTGATCGAACACAGCGTCCTCTCCCCCGGTGTGAAAGTCCTGCCAGGGGCAACCGTTCGGGAGTCCATTTTGTTGGACGGAACCGTGGTCGGCCCTGGGGCGGTGGTGAACCGGACCATCGTGGATAAGCATGTGACCATCGGTGAAGGGGTAAAAATCGGTGGGGGGTTTTTTGATCAACAGGCCGCGATCTCGTTAATCGGAAGGGATGCCTGCCTGCCTCCCCACCTGATCCTGGAAGCAGGCAGTATTCTGGAGGCGGACCAGGATTTTGAAGAATACCGCGTGGAATTGGATCAACCGAAACACATACAGACGGAACGCATCCGGACAAGTGTTTCTGTATAACCAACACCGGTGGATTTCCTGGATGTCAATGAGGGCGGCGAGGCGCATCGAACAGCCCAGGCGCATTCACCTTACGGACGTAATGGCGGTAGGCAGCCGTTTCAACCAGCAGACTCTTCAATCGGTCCTCGACCTCCGGCAGCCGCTCCGGACCGGCAACTGCACCACCGCCGATTTCCAGATCATTCTCCCCTAACCGGCGGAACGTGCAAAAGCCACGCGCCGCCAGCCACTCGAGCCCGGTGAGCACCGTTTCGTAGCGGTGAGCCATGGCTCCTGCCAACCGGCTAAGATTGACCCTCCCCTGACCCGAAACCTGGATGTGTTTGGCCAGGCCTGCCAGACGGCGGACGAACGGGTCCAGGGCATCCAATCCCGGATCCCGAGCGATCAGGATGATTTTCCGCGGCCTTAACCCCGCCATCACGGCCTGAATCTCCGCATCACCCGGAGGCGCCGTCCATACGACCAGGGTTTCAGCCACCTGGTCACCCTCATCTTTTTTTTCAAGCAGGTCATAGCGGTTCCAGCCCAGCGGCAGGCCGTCCGCTGCATCCTCCCCTTCCGACCAAATCAGCACGCCGGGCTGCTTCGCCAGGTTCGTGACCAAGCGCACCGGATCGGGTTCTCGACGGCAGTCCACTACTTCCAGATGGGCGGCCGGCAGATCTGTCACGAGTGGGTCATAGAGGTGGATCGCCGGTGTCTCAGCCGGCCTGGCCGATATCCACTCCACCTGCACCTGCCGCTGTCCCCGGTAATCGCTGGACCGCACAGTATACGCCAGGTCGAACCGTCCCTCCGAGAACAGACTGCTCTCCGCCAACGGAGCGTCCAGATCACCTTCTTCTCCCCCTCCCAGGATCCCGGCATGCCACCAGATCACTTTCTGGCTTAATCCGTCCTCGTCGACCACCGTTACCTGGAGGTGTTCCCCATTGCGACCCACCGGCATGGTATTTTGGACTGCCAGGTTTTCGGTCATCATCACCAACGCGGGATTCCCCGGGCCAAAAGGCGCCAGCCGTTCGAGATCATCGACCAGTTTTAGGCTGAGTTCGGCCAGAGACAGCCGGGCATCGATGGCGATCTCCCGCGGGCGGGTTTCTTCTCCGAGCATCTCGGCGGCAGTGCGTTGAAACAACCTGCGAAATTCCGGCAGGCGCTCTGCAGAGAGGGAGAGACCGGCTGCCATGGGGTGCCCCCCATAACCCAGGAGCAATCCTGGTTGGGCGGAGGCTGCCGACGCGATAGCAGCGGTAATGTTGAAACCGTCGATCGAGCGCGCAGAACCGCGCGCCGCCTCTCCGGGTGGGCAGGCCAACAGGATGGTGGGCAGGTGGTATTGTTCAACCAACCGGCTGGCGACGATCCCGATCACACCCGCAGGCCAGGTGGGATGCGCCAGGATCAGCGCTGGGCCATCCAGGAGCTCGGGGGTCTGGTCGATCTGGACTTGAGCTGCCCGGGTGACCTGGTCGCACAACAGGCGGCGTTGGGCATTTAGGGCTTCCAATTGGGCCGCCAGGATGCGCACACGCGCCGGGTCTTGCGAGGTGAGCAGCTCCACCGCCGCGTTGGCATCGTCCAACCGGCCCAGGGCGTTTAACCGCGGCGCCAGAAGGAAGGCGATGTGTTCTTCAGAAAGGCGCGACCGGACCACGTCCGCCTTCTCAAAGATAGCAAGCAAGCCGGGCCGTTGGGTCTCCCGCAGGGCTTCTAACCCCCGCTGCAGCCAGTAACGCGTGTCTCGGGTGAGGAGAGCCAGATCCGCCACGATACCCAGCGCCACGAGATCCAGGTGCTTTTCGGGCAGTTCCGGCTGCCCCATGCGGCTTGCCAGCGCCCTGGCTGCCTGGAAGGCGACTCCAACCCCCGGCAAAGAGCG
>Ga0105104_10001637_pt1 | contig 16752 bp, 16 predicted proteins | sample PPLLaktember2015_3_FD_87034 | JGI IMG/M metagenome (GOLD analysis project Ga0105104, IMG submission 87034) | Freshwater sediment microbial communities from Prairie Pothole Lake near Jamestown, North Dakota, USA - PPLs Lake P7 Core (6) Depth... | ecosystem: Environmental > Aquatic > Freshwater >... | reverse complement strand
GTTATGTGGCAGTGCCGGTAGCGCTGGCGGGACGGTCTCTCCCTTCCCTGCTGTACGTCCCGGATATCGAACCCGGCATGGCTTTGAAATCGCTCGCCCGCTCTGCAGATGTCATTGCGGTGACGACCGAGCAATCGCAGAAGTTCTTTAACAAACAAGTGTATGAGACTGGATATCCGCTGCGCCCGGACCTCGTGCTTTGGGATCGTCAGACGGCACATCAGCACCTGAAGATCTCCGGCGAGCTTCCCGTTCTGCTGATGTTCGGCGGGAGCAAGGGCGCGCGTTCCATCAATCTGGCTGTACAGCATCACCTGTACGCCCTGCTGGCAAAATTTGAGGTGATCCACATTTCAGGCGAAACGGACTGGCTGGTAGTCAAAAATATGCGCGACCGGCTGCCCGCGGAACTGGCTCCCCGTTATCATGCCATGCCTTACCTGCATGAGATGGGTGCGGCGCTGGCTTCCGCAGACCTGGTTGTCTCACGCGCTGGCGCCAGCAGCCTGGGTGAGTATCCGCTTTTTGGCCTGCCGGCCATTCTCGTGCCTTATCCGCATGCATGGCGCTATCAGAAAGTCAATGCAGATTACCTGACGCGCCGCGGCGCTGCGATCATCCTGGAGGACCATCGTCTGATCGACGAGCTGCCGGTCACATTAAATGTCCTGCTGGAGAACCCGAACAAGCTGAAAGCCATGCGTGCCGCCATGTTTGAACTGTCGCATCCACGTGCTGCAGAGAAGATCGCCAGTGCGTTGATCCAACTGGCTGGAGAGTAACACTATGATGAGCGTTGTCTATCTTTTCTGGATGTTCGTTATTATTTTTGGCCTGATTGGCTGGATGCGCGGCTGGGCAAAGGAGCTTCTCGTTTCTTTTAGTGTAATCCTCGCACTTGCGCTCAATCACGTTCTGCGACGGTATATTCCGCTGGCGCAGAGCCTGCCGGAAACAGATATCTCTCTTTTCTGGGTCAGGACGATCATTCTGCTGGTGCTTGTGTATTTTGGTTATCAGACCGTGATCAGCATCCCTCACCTTGCCTCCCGTGCGGTACGGGAACGTTTACAGGATACTCTTTTCGGCGCGATCCTGGGCGCGATCAACGGTTACCTGGTTGCCGGAACGGTCTTGTTCTACATGCATGTTGCGGATTATCCGTTCGAGAACGTGATCTCCAAGCCGGTGGATCCGGTCCTCCTGCAAAAGGTCAACCAAATGATGCTGTACATGCCTCCGCAACTGCTTGGCGAACCCGGCATCTACTTCGCCATCATTATTGCATTTGTCTTTGTGCTTGTGGTGTATATCTAAAATTGTGCTCCCGCTGCCGTCCCCGGCGGCGGGGACGCCGCCTAGAGCGAAGGAACTATGACACACGTTCATTTCATCGGCATTGGGGGAAGCGGTCTCTCCGCCATTGCCCGCCTCCTGCTGGAGAGCGGATACACGGTGAGCGGCTCTGATCGCGCCCTGACTCCCTTTGCCGAAGAGGTGCGCAAGGCTGGTGCGACGGTCTACGTGGGTCACCATCCGCGCAATCTAACGGGAGCCGATTGGGTCGTGCGTTCGTCCGCGATCCCGGAAGACAACCCTGAAGTCGAAGGCGCGCAGCAGGCTGGCATCCCGGTCTACAAACGCGCGGACTTCCTCGGTCGCCTGATGGAAGACAAGATCGGGATCGCCATTGCGGGCACTCATGGGAAGACGACCACAACTGCGATGGTTGCCTGGGTCCTCTCCGAACTGGGCCGGGATCCCTCGTTCATTGTTGGCGGTGTGGTGAACAATCTGGGCGTCAACGCGCACGCCGGCAAGGGCAAGGTGTTTGTGATCGAAGCGGATGAGTATGACAACATGTTCCTGGGCCTCAAGCCCCAGATCGCAGTCATTACCAGCGTGGAACACGATCACCCTGATTTCTTCCCCACGCTTGATTCGATGTTCCAGTCCTTTGAAAAGTTCGTCAATCTGCTGCCGGACGATGGAACGTTGATCGTGTGTGCCGAAGACCCCGGTGCGGTTGCCCTGACAAAGCATGCCGGCAGGGAAGGCAGAAATTTCGTTTCGTATGGCGTGCAGAACGAGATGACGATCAATACGCCTCTCTGGGTGCAGGCACGTGACCTGAAACCGAACGAGCGGGGCGGCTTCGATTTTGCCGCCATCACCAATCTAGCCAGTAAAACGTCGACGTCCATCAAGGTCTCTTTGCAGGTGCCCGGTCAGCATAACGTCCGCAACGCCCTGGCTGTGCTGGCGATCGTCGGCGTGCTGGGTCTTTCGCGCAGGAAAGCCGCGCAGGCTCTCGGTCAATTTACCGGAACGGGCCGCCGCTTTGAGCTGCGCGGCGAAGTGAACGGCATCCGCATCTTCGATGATTATGCCCATCATCCCACCGAGATCAAGGCGACACTCTCGGGTGCGCGCGCCCGTTTCCCCCAGGCGCGCATCTGGGCAGTCTGGCAGCCGCATACCTACTCGCGCACCAAGACGCTGTTCCTCGATTTTGCACGTGCCTTCAAGGATGCCAATGAAGTGATCGTGACCGAAGTCTACGCCGCCCGCGAGCCGCAGGAGGATTTCACCTCTGCAGAGATCGTGAGCGCCATGCCGCATCTCTCGGCGCACTATATCAAAACTCTGCCCGAAGTGACGGAGTACCTGCTTGAGCAAATGCAACCCGGCGATGTCGTTCTCGTGCTCTCTGCCGGGGATGCAGACCAGATCAGTACGGATGTGTTGAAAAGATTACAGGAAAGGTGATGAATATGAATAAAGAAAAGGTCCGCACGTATGGTTCTGAAGCCCTCTCCCTGCTCACACTACGAATAGTGTTGACCGATGCCAGGAAGGGTGTGCCTCCGCACGTGTCAAAAAATGACATGAACGAAGAGCTTGCTGCTCGGTTAATGAAAAAGATGCGGAGACAGTTTAAAAGATATCTTCATCTTATCGGTTGAATGACAATTGATTCGGGAACAGTGTATAGAAATGGTGAAGATATGTCTGATGAAAAGAAGAAAGATCCCCCTCATCCGGAGACCTTCTTTCTGCCACCATTGAAAATGATTCTCTCTTTTTTCGACAAGGAACTCTCTCAAGACGAGAAAAAGAAGAAAGATGTTGAAAAACAGGAAGAAACGGTTGGAAAGAACGTTGAAAAGCTGATCGAGAAGTTAAGTGAAAAAGAAAAAGACGAGTGAATCAAAAATGGTTGTACTAACCCGCCCGATGGACGCCTTATACGCCAAACTTGGCGACAAGGTCAAGGAGAATGTTTCTCTGGCACCTTATACTTCCGCGCGCATTGGCGGACCTGCAGATGTCCTCATCACAGCCGAGTCGGCCGATGAGTTGGCGCGAATCATCAAGTTGTTACATAAACTCGAGATGGACTACCTCATGCTTGGCAGTGGCTCCAATGTCCTGGTGAGCGATCGGGGTGTGCGCGGCGTGGTTGTGCTGAACCGGGCGAAGGGAGTCCGCTTTCATAACGGCGACCAGCCCTCGGTCACGGTGGAATCGGGCGTCATCTTCAGCAACCTCGCCCATCGCTGCGCATCCAAGGGATTCGCTGGACTCGAATGGGCGGCGACCATTCCCGGCACGATCGGCGGCGCAGTCTACGGGAACGCCGGCGCATTCGGCGGCGACATGGCTGGCAATTTGATCTGGACGGAATTGCTGACCGAGAACGGACGCGAGAAATTTACCGCCGAGCAGATGAGTTATGGGTACCGCACAAGTATCCTGAAGCGCGGCGAACTGGATGCGATCGTTCTTGCCGCGGAGTTGAGCCTGCAGAGTTCCATCAAGGAGGAAGTGACGGTCAGGATCGAGCAGTTCAGCGCCCACCGCAAAGCGACCCAACCCCCCGGAGCGAGCATGGGTTCGATGTTCAAGAACCCGAACGGTGATTATGCCGGGAAATTGATCGAAGCCGCGGGCTTGAAAGGGGCACGCATCGGCAACGCGGAGGTCAGCCCGTTGCACGGAAATTTCTTTATCAACCACGGCGCGACCCGGGCAGAGGACATTCGTGCACTGATCGAGCTGGTGATGAAGACCGTGAAGGAAACCCAGGGTGTCGATCTGGAACTGGAGATCGAGCTGGTTGGTGAGTGGTAATTAGAAAAGAAATAGAGAACAGGGAGTAGTAATTGATAGCTGAGAAGAAACTTCATGCGGCAGTGATATTCGGCGGACGCTCGGGTGAGCACGAGGTCTCGCTGATGTCGGCGCGCTCCGTGTTATCGGTGCTCGACGCTGCCAGATATGAAGTGACTCAGATCGGCATCACGCCTGAAGGCAAATGGCTGACTGGCGAGAATGTGCTCGGCAAATTTGAAAAAAACAATATTGTAGACCTTGAACCCTTCGTGATGACGCCTGATCCGTCACATGCCACATATAATTTACCGCATGATATCGATGTCTTCTTCCCTGTGCTGCATGGGACGTTCGGTGAGGACGGCACGCTGCAGGGTTTATTCGAAATGGCAAACGTCGCGTATGTGGGGGCGGGGGTCCTGGGCTCGTCGGTCGGCATGGACAAAGGCGTCTTCAAGGATGTCATGCTTGCCAACAATATTCCAATTGTGGATACGATGGTCATTCTGCGAGCCGAGATCGAGAAAGACATGCTGGGCGTGATCGCAAAGGCTGAGCAGGTCAGCAACTATCCGTTGTTCACCAAACCCGCCAATCTCGGTTCCTCCGTCGGTGTGACAAAGTGTAACAATCGCTCGGACCTGCAGGAAGGCTTGATGGAAGCATCTGCCTTCGACCGCCGCGTGCTCATCCAAAAGGGCGTCAAGAACGCGCGTGAGATCGAAGTCAGCGTGCTGGGCAACGATGAACCGATCGCCTCGGTGTGCGGCGAAGTGCTGCCCAGTCGTGAGTTTTATTCGTACGAATCCAAATACATCGATGGCACCTCGGGGCTGATCATCCCTGCCCAGCTGCCCGCGGAAACCAGTGAATCGATTCGCAACTATGCGGTGCGCGCCTACAAAGCCATCGATTGCGCCGGCATGGCGCGTGTCGATTTCTTCGTCGAGCAGGATACGAACAAGGTCCATCTCAATGAGCTGAACACCATCCCTGGCTTTACGAAGATCAGCATGTATCCCAAGCTCTGGGAAGCCAGTGGACTGTCCTACAGCAAGCTTTGTGACCGTTTGATCGAATTGGCGATGGAACGCAAAGCAGAACGCGACCGCACGTCGTATACCTACCGGAGTCAGAAATGAGCGAGAAGAAGGAATTCTCCCGAGCCGACCTCGTTCGTCTGCGCCGCGAAAGGGAGAACGCGCAGCGGAGAGAACGGGCGAAAAAAGATGCCACGCGTCCCACGCCGACGGTGACGCCGCGCCTCAAACAAGCGGTTCCGAAACTGAAACGGAAGTCTGCGCGTGCTACTACTACAGCATCTGAATCACGCAGCGCACGCCGTCGCTTCCAGGTGGCATTGCTGCCTGTGACTCCGGACGCAGACCTGCGAGGGATCAGACGTAGTCGAGGCATCAGCCTCCCCCACCTGCGCCTGGGACCGCGTTTGTTCTCCTTCTTCCTCGTGGCATTGCTTGGCACGGCTGTTTATCTCGCCTTCAATCTGCCGCAACTGCAGGCCGTCGAGGCGCAAGTGACAGGCAATCAGATGATCTCTTCGGCGGAGATCAACTCGGCATTGAACATTACGGGCAGACCCGTTTTCCTGCTGGTCCCTTCGGACCTGGAGACTCAGCTCCGTCTCAGCTTCCCTGAGTTTGTTGCTGCGCAGGTAAGTGTTGCGTTGCCGAACGTGGTTTCGGTGCACGTTTTCGAGCGCAAGCCTGTCATCCGCTGGGAGCAGGGCGGCGGCTTCACTTGGATCTCGCAGGATGGTGTGGCATTTCGCCCACGTGGAGAGATGATCGACTTGATCTCTGTCGTGGCGCTCTCCGCTCCGCCTACGGAAGGGAACGTGTCGCCTGATCCGTTGACCCCGGCGCCGTTCATCTCCGCCGATATGGTGCGGGCCATCCAGGGGTTGGCGAGTTACGTCCCGCCCGGGATGACGATTTTGTATGAGTCCGGTTCCGGCCTTGGCTGGAATGACCCGCGCGGCTGGCGGGTGTATTTTGGAACGAAAGCGAGTGATGTTGAATTGAAAGTGCGAGTATATGAATCGATGGTGAATTCCCTCTCGGCGAGAGGGATCCGGCCTGCGTTGATCAACGTGATGTATCCGACCGCGCCATACTACAGGATGAGTGAATGACATGGAAGAAATCGTTGTAGGCATTGATGTTGGCACGACCAAAGTCTGTACGCTGGTTGGACGAGTGGAAGATGATAAGTCCATCCGTATCCTTGGCGTTGGCATCGAACCTTCGGAAGGCATCCGCAAAGGCATGATCGTGGACCTGGCGGCGGCTTCGCAGTCGATCACACGCTCGGTGGAGAAGGCTGAGTCCACCTCCGGGTTGGAGATCACCTCAGCTTTGGTGAGCATGGCGGGCGCGCACGTGTCCTCGGTGAACAGCCGGGGCGCGGTGGCAGTGAATGGAAATGTCATCGAGCAATACGATGTGGCACATGCCCTCGAGCAGGCGCGCGCTGTCGCCATCCCGTTTGATCGCGAGATCATTCATGTGATCCAGCGCGGCTTCACCGTGGATGGCCAGGATGGTATCCGCAACCCGAAAGGCATGCACGGCTATCGCCTTGAGGTGGAAGCGCACATCATCACAGCTTCGGCGGCGAGCAGCGACAACCTACGTCAATGTGTGGGCGCGGCAGGCGTGGAGATCCAGCAGTTCGTGTTGAACCCGCTGGCGTCCGCAGAAGTTGTCCTTACCGACCAGGAACGTCAGGCGGGCGTGGCAGTCTGTGATATCGGCGGCGGCACCACCGATCTGGCGCTCTACGTCAACGGCGATGTCTGGCACACGATGGTCCTGTCGGTCGGTGGGAATCACATCACACAGGATATCGCCCACGGGCTGCGGCTGTCGTTCCAGCAGGCGGAGGAGATCAAGAAACAGCAGGGATATGCGCTCCGCTCCGGTGTGGGCTCGGAAGAATACTTTACGATCCGGCCCTTTGGGGAAGACCAGCCTGTGCAGATCAACCGCCAGGAACTGGCTCACATCATCGAAGCGCGCGTGGCGGAAATGTTCTCGCTCGTTTTGCAGGAGATTAAGCGTTCCGGCTACGATGGACTGCTGCCGGCAGGCATGGTGCTGACAGGCGGCACCGCGGCACTGCCCGGTATCAAACGGATCGCCACGGAAGTGTTGAACATGCCTGTGCGGACTGCGGAACCCGAGAATTTATCGGGTCTGGTGGATCGTCTGAAATCTCCTGCATATTCGACCGGCGTAGGATTGCTGCGCTGGGCGCTCTCGAGCCAGGATCAGGATGTGAGTGGCAGCGGACGTCGCCGCTCGAAAGGAGAAAAACATATGGACTTTGGTTTCGTCAAGAAATTAATTGGAAGAATTTTGCCCTAACAGGATGTCACCGTGGTAATTCTTATTTTTGCTGCGGAATCAATTTGTAAGCATCATCAAATTCAATGATTGATGGAGGAACATATGGACTCGACCGGTAAGCAAGTTGAAGAAAGAGTAGGAAAGGAAGCCTTCGCCCGCATCAAAGTGATCGGTGTGGGTGGTGGTGGATCCAATGCGGTCAACCGCATGATGGATGAAGGGATCAAGGGCGTCGAATTCATTTCAGTGAATACCGACGCGCAGGCCCTGATGTTGTCGAAGGCCCCGACGAAGGTCCGGCTTGGCGACAAGCTCACGCGCGGGCTGGGCGCGGGCGGCAACCCCGAGATCGGTCGCAAAGCCGCAGAGGAATCCGCGGACGAGCTGTACAACGTACTGCGCGGCGCGGATATGGTCTTCGTGACCGCGGGCATGGGCGGCGGAACGGGCACCGGCGCGGCACCAGTGGTCGCGCAGATTGCCAAGGAAAGCAACGCGCTGACGATCGGCGTTGTGACGCGTCCCTTCACCTTTGAAGGAATGCGCCGCTTACAATCGGCAGAAGATGGCATCACCAAGCTGAAGGAGCATGCTGATACGTTGATTGCCATCCCCAATGACCGCCTGCTACAGGTTGCTGACAAGCGCGCTTCCTTGCAGGATGCCTTTCGTCTGGCAGACGATGTCCTGCACCAGGGCATCCAGGGCATCTCAGAGTTGATCACCATCCCGGGGTTGATCAACCTGGATTTTGCCGATGTACGCGCGATCATGTCCGAGGGCGGCGCGGCGCTCATGGCGGTTGGAAACGGTACCGGCGACGAGCGCGCCAAGAAAGCTGCCGAGGATGCCATCTCGAGCAAACTGCTCGACATCACCATCGATGGCGCACGCGGCGTCCTCTTCAATGTCACCGGCGGGCCGAACATGACGCTCTTCGAGGTCAACCAGGCTGCAGCGATCATCCGTGAGACATCCCACCCCGATGTCAACATGATCTTCGGCGCCGTGATCGACCCGAACATGGGCGACGATATCCGCATCACCGTGATCGCGACCGGCTTCGAACGCAGCAGCATGCCCCGGCGTGCCCTGGAACGTCAGCCGCGCGCCACCGAGAACAGACGATCGGAACCGATCGCCTATAATATGCGGCCTTCTGAATCGGTCAGCGTTCACGCGGACCCTCAATCGGGTGAGGCGAAATCAGCGTCTCTGCCCCCAATGAATAAGGATGATCTGGATATACCGACCTTTTTAAGGAATCGTCGGTGATCCGTAGGGAATAGCAACTGTCATTCCCTGCGTGAGAAACGATATTGGTCAAGTCCAGTTCCCCTGCCGGGGCGGTTCAGGCTTGCCTGGGCGAGGCATGCCTGGCCGCCCCGTGCATCTTCCCACACGGTTTGCGCGGCGCTGAAAACTATTCTTTATATAATTAACCCTCTTGCAAGGGTAGGTCAGGCGTTGTCGTGCCGCACTAAACCTGTCCTGTAGTTGCTGAAATTTGTAATACATAATTACCCGTAGGCGTTCCTAGGGTATTGGGGGATATGCCATGGAGTGAGGACAGGGGCAAATATGCTACAATAAAGACGATGAAAGAAGCCATCCCCAAACCCGTTCATGAAACATATCAAAGACATCGCAGACAGTTGATCATCCAGATCATTTTGCCTGTGATCCTGGCAGCCATCCTGTTCATTGCCCTGGTGGTTTTGGTCAATCTCGCCACTTTTCGGGGCAATGGAGATGTGGCCCGTTGGGCCGCCATCTCCACGATGTGGATCGCGTTTCCGATTATCGTTGCGAGCCTGATCTTTTTGGTGTTGCTGATCGGCATGATCTATTTGCTGGCGCGGGTGCTGGGGATTGCTCCCACCTATACGAGCCAGGCGCAGGATTTTGTTCAGCGGCTTGGCATTCGTATCCGCCAGGCTGCGGATGTTCCCGTCAAGCCGGTCATGTTTCTAGATGGAGTGGGCGCATCCATCAAAGCACTTTTAGGAAGGAAATAATAATATTGCTCCGTGGCTCTGGGCGACTGGAGCAAAATAGTGAGGAAATAGATTATGAATCAAAACAATAAAATATTACTCTTTGGCGCACTGATCGGCGCTGCTACAGGACTGGTTGCTGCGATGATGCTCCAGCGCCGTGCAGAACAAACGGGAAATGAAATCACGCTTTCTACGGGAGAAGGTATCCAGCTTGGCGTGATGATCATGGGATTATTGAGAGCAATTTCGTCGCTTGGTGATGAGAAATAAAAGTCATAACCAATAACGTCATCTGAACACCACAGCCTATGCTGGGAGGCATTCATTGAAAAACGCTGCTCACAAATTCTATCTGCTCGTTTTGATCGCAGTGATGGCGTTTGGTTCTCCATCCCAGGTTCTTGCCCAAGATACCGATGACATAAACCATAACCCTTTCGCAGAGCAATGGATCGCGTATCAGGTTGCAACGGGAAAAATAGCCGATCTGGCACTTCATTATTCAGACCCCGAAGACCGCGTAATTCGAGGGTCTTTTGTTGTAAGCTTGCTGAAAAATAGTTCAAGTGCTACTGATCAAACGGGTATTTCGATCAAGAATGCGACAGTGACCGGGGATTTGTTTTTACAGCACACGGACATTCATTTTCCTGTATCCTTTGAATGGGTAACCTTCGAGGGTGTTGTGTCGTTTTGCAGGGATCATTTTTACAGCTCACTATCCATTACCTACAGCACATTTAAATCCAATGTCAATTTCTGTGCGGCAAAGAGTGAGGATCTGGTCTTTCTTAATGATTCTAAATTCGAAGCTGCGGCAGACCTTGCTGGTGTGGAAGTAAAGGGCGATCTGGCTCTGCAACGAGCGTCCTTTGACGGATCTGCGCAGTTTGGGGTCGCAAAAATCCAGGGTTCATTGTTTCTCGATGATGCGAGGTTCACTGACCCGTCTCAAAAAATTGGCTTTGAAAACATCCATGTGGACAGATCTGTTTTTCTGAACCGGGCAACCTTTGACGGATCTGCAGGATTTATGGACGCGTATATGGGCTATCATTTCGCCGCGGATGATATCAAGTTTACGAGTCCGGAGGGGAGCGTCAGTTTTGAAAATATGTTTGCGGGCAAATCCGTATATCTCAATCGGGCGGTTTTCAACGGGGTAGCCAATTTTTCAAGTGTTCATGCTGAGAATAGCTTTATCGCCAACAATGCGCAATTTAACAGTGCAAAAGAAGTGAGCTTTTCCCGGTCGAGCGTCGGCCAGATCCTGTATCTGTCTGACGCGGTTTTTGCAGGTCCGGTCAGTTTTACTTATATGGACATTGGAGCATCCATACAGGGAACAGGAGCCCACTTTAATAGTCAGGATGGTTTGGCGGACTTCGGGGAGACTGAAGTTGTTGATCACCTGTTTCTCAACAAGGCACAATTTGCCGGTCCGGTACGTTTTACCTATGCTCACATCGGTAAGAACCTGGAGATTGCCAATGCCAAATTTTCCAGCCCGGAGGGACGGGCTTTCTTCGGCGATATGAAGGTTGATTGTAGTGTCCTGCTCTCGGGAACAACATTTGCCGGTCCGGTTGACTTCAGCAATATTCAGGTAGGAGATGCAATTGAAGCCTATGATGCCCGGTTTCTGGGCGAGAAAGCCCTTGCCAGTTTCTTTGCAATGAAAGTAAAAAATTATGCAGGCTTTGATCGCGCCACATTTTCGGGTTCAGCCGATTTCCGCCTTGCTGAAATTGGAGCAGACTTTTACGCCACTGAAATAAAGTTTGTAAATTCACAGGAACAGGTAGACTTTGGTCAGATGACAGTTGGGAAAAATCTCTTTATTGCAGATGCTCTTTTTGAAGGGACGATTGGTTTTAATAATGTTGACATTGGCAGCTCCATGCACATATCAAATTCCCAATTTAATATCTCAAAAGATCAGATTGTTCAGTTTGAAAACATGGAGATAGGGAACTTTATACTGCTCAATCAAAGTACTTTCACCGGCCCGGTGAGCTTCACGCGTACAGTGACCAAGGGATTGTTTGCTACTGATATGACCTGGCCTGAAGAACAAGGTGCGGTCAATATGAATGGGTTGATTTATCAGGAAATCGATGTTCGTGATTCCAGGAATAACGAAGCAAGTTCTATTTCACTACTGGAACATTCCCCTTTTGAAACTCAATCCTACCAACGCCTCGAGAATTACTATACAGCGGAGGGGTATTCAGGGATTGCGGACTATGTTTATGTACAGAGCCAGCGCAGGGAGCGAAAAGAGGGAATGTCCTGGCAGTATTACGGTTGGTGGTGGAATTTATTCCTGGATGGTTTCGTCGCATATGGTCGGGACCCACTGCGGGTATTCCTGTGGTTCCTTCTTTTGGTGGTAATTGGTTATCTTGTGTTTCGCAAAAGAGACAAAATGCGAGCTGTCATTGAAACAGACCGTCGTTACCGTCCATTTCTCTACAGTCTCGATCTGTTTGTTCCTTTGGTTGATCTGGGATATGCCAAAGTATGGGAGCCAAGTCCGGAGCGCAAAATCGCACGTATTTATGCAAAAATACACCAGTACCTGGCATGGATTTTGATCCCGATCGCTCTGCTGGCAATTGCAGGCGTGCTTGACTGAGGAGCTACCTTCAAATCCAGTCGTAAATGAAAACAGCGGAAGTCTATAAGACTTCTGCTGTCCTTTTTCAATCGGTAATTCTCCCCTTCAAATCCTTTTCCTTGAACGATCCCTTCTTCTTCATCAGCGCCCGCGCATCCTCCACCTTGTCCCAGACGTTCCATAGCAGCACGCCGCGCACGCGGTCGTCATCCAGGTAGTACACCACGCCTTTTTTGAACGGCTGCTCGTGCCAGTCTTCCACTGTTTTCATCTTGCTGCTCATATCACCAACAGCTTCATAGCCCAGATCGAATAGATCAGAATAGAACATCGGGATATGAGTGTAGGACTCGTCCCCGCCCGCCATGTTGCGTCCCGCGACTTTTCCCATTTGGACAGCGTTATCTTCGTGCTCCACACGCGTCCGTTTTTCAAGTGCGGAATGTAAAAAGCTTGCCACATCGCCGGCGGCATAAATATCAGGGACAGAAGTCTCCAGCTGCTCGTTCACATTGATGCCGTTGTTGACTTTGATGCCTGCATCTTTTGCCAGGTCCAGGTTGGGGTGGATGCCGATCCCCGCCACGACTCCATCTGCTTCGAGTTCGCGTCCGCTTCCCGTGTGTATCATGAGACGGTCGCCCTTCTTTTGAATGCTGGCGGCCATGTCGCCTGTCAGCACTTCCACGCCTTTTTCGCGATAATAATCATTCAAAAAATGGGAAAGATCCCTTGGAAAGATGTTTTCGCTGATCCCACCTTCCGGAAAAACCATCGTCACTTTTTTTCCGACGGTGGTCAATGCCGCCGCAAGTTCGGAGCCAATGAAACTCCCGCCGATCACAACGAAGCGTTCGCCCTGTTCCGTCAGCGTGCGCAGATGTTGATAGTCCTGAAAATTGCGATAATAAATAATGTTGCCGTTGCCAAATGGCAAGTGATTGGGTGTGCCGCCAGTTGCGAGCAGGAGCTTGTCGTAGGTGTATTCGTCGCCCTCATTGTCACGGATCTGTTTTTTTATTGGGTCAAGTTCGGTTACTTGGCGATTGAGATGGAGTTCCGTGCCCCGCTCTTCTGTTTTGCGCCAGATCTTTTCCACCGGGCGTCCCTTCCACAGACCTTTCGAGAGATTGGGTCGCATGTACGGCGGATCGGGCTCCATGCTGATCATGCCGATCGACCCCTCCGTATCCAGCTCGCGGATTCCCTGGGTTGCGCCATCGCCTGCCAGCCCGCCGCCAATGATTAAATACTTGTAGTGTTTCACTCTTCCTCCTGAAATTAAACGTCATTGCGAGGAGTGGCTGCTGCGCTCGCAATGACGTAGGTCTGCTGAATAGATGCAGGAAAGTATAACACCTTACTTACGGATACAAACCAACCCTTTGAGATATGCTGCTTCCGGGAAATTCAATGCGACAGGGTGATCGGCCCCCTGTGAGAAATGTTCGAGGATCTGCGCCTCGACGCCAGCATCCAGGGCTGCGCCGGCGATGATCTTCTGGAACAAGCCCGCGTCGATCCCGCCGGAGCATGAGAATGTGACCAGCATTCCACCGGGGCGCAGCAGCTTGAATGCCAGCAGGTTGATATCCTTGTAGCCGCGCGCGGCTCTTTCGGCTTGCGCGGCGGTGGGAGCGAACTTGGGCGGGTCAAGAATGATCAGGTCGAAGGAGCGCGCCTCGTCGCGGAATTTGCGCAGGAGTTGGAAGACATCCCCTTCGATGGATGTTTGACGAGCGGCATCCAGGTTGTTGAGGACGATGTTTTCCCTGCAAAGCGCCAAAGCTTCGGCGGAAGAATCGATCGAGAGCACGGATGTTGCTCCACCCGCCAGGGCATTGACCGTGAAGCCGCCTGTGTAGCAAAAGCCATCCAAGACGTCCCTGTCTTTTGCCAGCTCCCGCACGTGCAGACGGTTGAGGCGCTGATCGAGGTAAAAGCCGGTTTTGTGCCCGCTTTGCAGGTTGACGTTGAATTTTAGATTATGTTCAATGATAGGAAAAATGAAAGAGGAAAGATTGCCGCGTAGAATTCCAACCTTTGTTTCAAGCCCTTCGAGTTCGCGGACATCGGCGTCGGAGCGTTCGTAGATGGTTGCGAGGCCCGTTTCTTCAAGTAAGAGGTCCGCCAGCATCTCCTTCCAGAATTCGGAGCCTGCTGTCAAAGATTGAAGGACAAGGACCTCGCCGTAGCGGTCAACGATCAAGCCCGGGATGCCATCGGATTCGGCATAAATAAGACGGTATGCGTCGCTGTCAGGTGTCCCCAAAGGGGATGCTATCACGTGCCAGGTGTCACGTAGTTGGATGGCAGAGCGGATCCGCTTGCGGAAGAATTCCCGGTCGACCTGTTTGTCTTCGAAGGTCCAGGCGCGCGCCCGGATCTGGGAGGTGGGCGAGTAGGATGCCCGGGCAAGGAACTGCCTGTCGGATGAGAGCAGGTCCACGGTCCCGCCCGGAGCGGGTTCATCGTTGACAGAATGAATCGCGCCGGAGAAGATCCACGGATGGCGGCGGAGTAAAGACTTCTCACGCCCCGGCTTGAGGACGATATTAGCCATTGAAATTTTCCATCCAGCGTTCGGAATTAGAAAGAGGTTTCCAACCATACTGCGCGTAGAGACCGTGTGCGTCGCGTGTAACGAGAGCCCAGCGGCGCAGGCCCTGCAGGTCGGGATGGCTGTGAACGGTCTGCATCAGCCATTTGCCGAGTCCATGAGCCCGATACTCTTCATGAATGAAGACATCGCAAAGGTACGCAAAGATCGCGTAGTCGCTGACGACGCGTGCCAGCCCAATCTGCTTGTCGCCATCATAAAGTCCGAAGACAAGTGAGTTTGCCAGGGCGCGGTCGAGACGTTCACGCGAGCGCCCATTTGCCCAGTAGGAACGTTTGAGCATCTCGGCAATCGCGTCATTGTCGAGGCGGGCGGGGTCGGTGCTGATGGTGAAACGATCACGATGGGTTTCAACGATTTGTGGCATGGCGTGAGTGTATCACAGGTGTTATTATGTTGGCTTGGGTCCTCGATGAGAGCGGCATAAAATTCGTTTTCAACCACAGATGAACGCGGATGAAAAGGATTTTTGAGTGATATAGGCAAGTCTTTTATCAAACGATCAGCGTTCATCTGTATTTATCTGTGGCGAGATTTTCCTGAAAGACGCTTGCACAATAAAAAATTAGGAGAGTCGATGTTCAAACCGGTTCGCTGGAATACGTTTATCAGGGATTTTATTGTCATTCAATTTGGCTTTCTGCTGTATGGTCTCGCGATTGCCCTGATCGTGCGCGCGGATCTTGGCACGGGGACCTGGCTGGTGCTCGAGGTTGCCCTGGCAGATCTGCTTGAGATCAAGATCGGGACGATGACGGTGTACATGGGCTTTCTGGTGTTGATCTTTGCCCTGGCACTGCGTGAACGCGTTGGCTGGGGGACCCTGGGAAACATTTTGAGCATCGGTCCGTGGCTCAATTTGTTCCTGGATTTGATCACCATCCCCAAAAATAATCCTGTCCTGCAGGTCGGAATGTTCTTGTCGGGCGTTCTCATTCAGGGAATTGCCACCGCCATCTATATTGGCGTGGATGCGGGCGCGGGTCCGCGCGACAGTTTGATGCTGGCGATCCATCGCGTCACCGGCTTCAGCATCCGGGTGGCGCGCGGGGCGATCGAAGCCATCGTTGTCCTGATCGGCTGGCTGCTGGGCGGTCCTGCAGGGATCGGGACGGTCGCCTTCGCGCTGCTGATCGGTCCAGCCGTACAATGGGCGTTCAAGTTCTTCCACGTGCAGCCCCACAAGCCGGACGTAGCGGCGGTTCACGAACCGCCCGCGGAAGCTGCGGCGGATTAAGCATGCCCTGCCAGATCAAAACTTATTTCTTAATTGCAGAATAAAACAAGTGACGGAGGAGAATATGACTGAAATGAATACCCCAGGCACTGTACCCGAGTCAGGGAATCGCTCCAGAGGTGCATTGGTCTTATTTGTGCTGCTGGCATTGTCGATGCCAATCTGTATGCTGATCTATCACTATGTGATCTGGCAAATTGAGCAGCTCGCCATTGCATCGGGGAGTCTTGCTCCGTTCGCCTGGGCGGGGCCTATTGGTCTGGCTGTACAGGGCGTGATCATGACAGGGCTGGCTGTCGCACTATGGCGATGGACAACCGATCTTCGCTTCAAACCCGTGTATGCCGGGTGGTTCGTCGCGGCGCTGATGGCGTTCCCTGCCTTGCTGCTGCGCCTGCTGGGTCCCAACAACGATCAACTCGGCTCCATTTTACAGATCCTGATCTGCGCAGTCACAGCAGTGATCGTTACGCGAGTTCGTGGGGTAAGGATCGATCGGCGCTCAAATAAGATCTCGTTTGCCTTTCTGCTTGCCGCGTTTGGCGTGGGTCCTTTGGCGGTGCTGGGCGCGTTCGGCTCCCCAACGGATGCGATCCTCAACCTGCTTGCAGGCTTGTCCTTTGGCTGGCTCGCCGCCCTACTGATGGAAGCCACCACGGAGAATCGTTTCCTCGACGCGTTCGGGGTCGGCGCGGTGCTCGCATTGCTTGGCTCCGCGATCGGGTATGACGGCGCGCAATTGATCCTGATCGCCGTCCTGCCCTCCTTTGCGTTTGCCATCGCCGCTGTCC
>Ga0105104_10001636_pt1 | contig 16754 bp, 15 predicted proteins | sample PPLLaktember2015_3_FD_87034 | JGI IMG/M metagenome (GOLD analysis project Ga0105104, IMG submission 87034) | Freshwater sediment microbial communities from Prairie Pothole Lake near Jamestown, North Dakota, USA - PPLs Lake P7 Core (6) Depth... | ecosystem: Environmental > Aquatic > Freshwater >... | reverse complement strand
TGTTCTCTCCGGCGAAAATGATCGATCGCTATATTGCGGGCAATGGTGAACAGCCAGGTCGAAAAGGCGCTTAGATCGCGGCGGAAACGCGCTCGCCCGCGCCAGGCTTTTTCGAAAGTTGTTGCAGTCAGATCTTCAGCCAGGGTTCGATCGCCCACACGATAACGAAAGAAATTGTAGATACGCGGCAAATATTCTTGGTACGCAGCTTCCCAGTCTGTTTCTTCCGCCAAGGTGTAGGCTCCCTTCAAGGTGTGGGTTCGAGTAGTCATCCTGAATCATTATACGGGGTGAAATGAAAAGTATTACATAAGGCTGCCTAAATATAGTCTGTACAGTTTTTGCTGTTAACGCAACAGAGTGACCCAAATGAGTCACTCCGTTTATTTATTCGCCACCTGTGTAGTTACTGGATGCGGTCACATAGATTGACGAATGACAAATAGCAATCGGCGAATAGTAACGCGGTATTCCATCTACCGCGCCGATTCAGCCATCTTGATCAGGTCTTCGGGAGAGACGTCCTGCCAGGCGAAGAGATGATACATGACCTCTCCAGCCTCCCAGTGCAACTGCAGCCCGGCTTTGCTGTCCCACCTGGACTCGATTTCCTGAGGCACTTCCCCGATAGGTGCGAAACCTCTTTGCAGGTAATCCCAGTCTCCGCGCACCAGGACCGCGGGTTGGCCATTCACCTGTACTTCTTTATAACTGCCCTGCCCGACCGGTCCCCAGATGGTTGGCTCTCCGACTTTGTACTCTTGAGAGGCAATATCGAACCATTCCAGATTCTGCAGCATCAACTGGATGCTGGAGTACTCGTCTGCGCCGGCCCAAAACAAGACGGCAAAATCAGACGTTCCGTCTATACCGCAGATCTTATCCTCGAAGCGGAAGCCCTCAGGCACCCATGCAGGGACGCGGAAATCAAAACGCAAAATTTCTTTTGCTTCCTCCACAGTCACACAGTCCAGATCCTGGGCTTCCAGTTCTTCCGCCGACACGGGGATCGACGGCTCAAGGGTCACCTTGAACGTTCTCTCAACCTGCACCCAGATCCCACCAATCTTGCGCCAGCCTCTGTCAGTGACCGCGTACACACATGCGGCAACTACAAAGATCAGCACAAGCATAATTGCAGAGTTGCGGAGAGTGAGTCGCTGCCCCAGTATCCGGGGGAAGCGAGGCTGCGACTGCTGGGAGATACGTTCATAGAGCGCATCCGCAAACGCAGCGCGAGGCGTTTTGTGAAGTTTGGTCAGGAATTCATCGTTCATGGTCCACTTCCATTTGCATGCGTAACTTTTCAACGGTGCGATTCAAAATCGTACCCACGTTCGACTCGCTCAAACGCGTCAGGCGGGCAATCTCGCGGTTGTTCAATCCTGCGCCATATTTAAATGCGATCAATTCACGCTCACGGGCTGGCAATTGTGACAGGACAGAGATCAGTTGAGCGAAATCTTGATTCTGCTGGACAGTCTCCTCCAGAGAGGCCGGATCTGCATGCTCACGAACTGACTCGAGTGGAAGTTCCCGGTCTTTCCGGCGGAAGTAGTCGGTAGCGACGTTGCGGGCGATAGTAAATAACCAGGTCGAAAAGGCGCTTAGATCGCGGCGGAAACGCGACCGTCCACGCCAGGCTTTTTCAAAAGTTAATGCGGTCAGATCCTCAGCGAGTAATTCATGGCTCACATGGTAGCAGAAGAAATTGTAGACACGCGGCAGATATTCTTGATATGCGGCTTCCCAGTCTATTTCTTCCGCCAAGGTATAGGCTCCCTTCAAAATGCGCGTTCGAGTGTTCATCCTACTTCATTATACGGAATGGAATGAAAAGTATCACATGTTAGAGAGCGTTTGGAATTTGTTTGTTTTTTCAAAATGAAGTTATATGATAACTTCCATAACGTGATGTCATTCTGCCTGCACCTGTGGTGCGGCACAGGTGAGCGACCGGAGGGAGCGAAGAATCTCCTGTTTTAGATAAGTTTCCCAAAAATAAGGGAGATTCTTCGCCGCTACGCGGCTCACGCGTGCCTGCGCACGGTGCGGGCAGAATGACAAGAAAAAACAAGCGTTTTGAATTATCGAACGGTCTCAGTTATAAATCAAAAGAGCGACCCGGACGAGCCGCTCTTTTCGTGGTACTGCCTATTATGGCCGGCTGTGATGCTCAGGACGCCAGTCACAGATACGGATGCCGGAGATGGTTTGGCCGCCCTGGACCAGGAAGGATTTCAAAGTGCCGTTGTCGTTGACATACGCGCCTTCCAGGTTGTAACCCGGTGCCCAGGCGTAGGCAAAATAGTTGCCGTTCGGGAGCAGGACGCTGTAATTCATGTGGTTTTCCGGGATAGAAAACTGGATGATCTGGCCGGTCCCGACTCGCTCGAAGTAGAGCGTCATGGGCGGGTTGAATTCGCTCGGGTAGCAAATATCGCCCGTGACCGTGCCATGCGGCAAATCGGTCATTTTTACTCTGATATCCACATAGTAAGCCTGGTTGGCCTTATCACCATAGCCGAACAAAGCTCCAGATGGGTTGCGCAGCATCCAGTAGCCAACATATTTTCCAGGCAAATCAGGCGCATTGAGGGTTACGGAGACATCCACGGTCTGCCCGGGGGACACATAGCCCGGCAGGCGTACGGCGGTCGTACCACCCAACTGATCACCGCCTGTGAAGACCAGCATGTAATCGGGTGTCCATGTGCAGGTGCCGCGGTTCTTCAAGCGCCAGGTCTTGGTGAAAGTTTCGCCGGGAGCGAAAACGGTCCCATCGGGGATGGTCACATCTTTGACAAACGAGACCCAGTCACAATATGAGACGGCCGTAGCGGCAGGAAGCGGCGTATTCGTGGCCGGGACCGGTGTGCCTTCGCCCTGGCTCAGGCCAGGGCTGGTGGCGGGGATGGACGTCGGGGCTACTGGCGTTTGCGTGGGAGCGGTTTGCGTCTGGGCGGCCACCGTCTGCGTGACCATGGCTTGAATGGTTGCGAAGGTATCAGGCGTAGGGTCCTGGTTTGAGCCCACCAGTGGCAGAGTCAACATCGTGAGCGGCAGGCAAGCCAAAAGCGCCATAACAATTGCAGCCAATACGATAAGAGTGATTTGAGTTGAAGATTTCATCATGCACCTCCAATGCATTAATAACCATATCATCTCGAAAAGATGGGATAAGTGGGGTTACCCCACACCCTTTTATTGAAAAGATACGAATAATCGCAATAGAGACGCAAGTGCTCGAGGAAAAGTTCCATAAAAAAGTTTCAAATTTGACATGAGTAGTGTAAAATGGAAATGTCAATTAAAACGTCGCGACTGCGGCGTTCACTTACACCTCAAGAGGAGACTTTCCCCCATGTACCATACCGTTATTATTGCAGGAAATGTCGGCCGTGATGCGGAGATGCGCTATACCCCCTCCGGCCAGGCTGTTGCTTCCTTTTCGGTAGCGACCAATCGCCAATACACCGCTTCCAGTGGTGAACAGGTCAAAGAGACGATCTGGTTCCGCGTTTCGGCCTGGGGAAAACAGGCTGAAGTCTGCAACCAGTATGTCAAAAAAGGCATGAAGGTGCTGGTCGAGGGGCGCCTGACGGCCGATCAAGGCACCGGCGGCCCGCGCATCTGGACGGGCAATGATGGCTCGCCGCGCGCTTCCTTTGAAGTCACTGCCGGGACTGTGCGCTTCCTGTCATCGCGCGGCGAATATGACTCATCACCCAGCAGCGCTCCGACGGATGCTGGAGATATGCTGCCTCCCGAAGACGATATTCCTTTTTAGTGCCGCAATCACATGAGATTGTGGGACTAGTATATTGAAACAATCCGGTTTGACAGGCCTTGCAGGTGAAGCGACCTGATAAAACCGTGAGGCCTGTCAACCAGAAAGACGACCAGACCAATTATGACCACTCCACAGAACCAACCTGCCGGTCCCAAATTGGAAAACCCCGGAGGGCTGAGCACGGTATATTCCAACCTGGCACGCATTGCCCACTCTCCTGCCGACATCGTGATCGATTTTGCCCACCTGCTACCCGGCGAGAAGAGTGCCACGGTCAATGCGCGAGTGCTGATGACCCCTTTGAGCGCCAAGCTGCTCTTGCGTGCGTTAGCCGAAAACATCTCACGCTACGAGGCTGCTTTTGGCGAGATCAATGTGCCGGTCAACTCAACCCTGGCCGAAAGCCTCTTCCGGCCGCACCACCCGCCGGAGCCTCCGAAAGAAGAAAAAGAGTAAGATGCACAAATTGGAAAATATTGCGGAAAGTATCCGTCAAGATTTTGATAAACGTACCGCCGCCAGAGACAAAGCTCTGGCGCAAGCCCGGCAGTTGACACGCGCCTGCTCGCTGGCCATCCGCGCCGTTCATCGCGACGGCACAGAGGAAATGCACGCGCACCTGACCGAAGCGCACAAGCTGGCCAAAACCTTGACAAATGACCTGCAGGACCACCCTGACCTATTTTTTGCGGGATACACGCAGGATGCGCTCAAGGAGTTCGTGGAAGCGAATGTCACCTGCGCCCTGATCCAAAACCAACCGCTTCTGACTCCCGAGGAGCTGGGGGTCGTTAATGCGACCTACCTCAACGGCCTGGCCGAAGTGGTCGGCGAACTGCGCCGCCGGACCCTGGATATTTTGCGGCACGGCTATTCGGAAGAAGCAGAGCGCCTGCTCGCCTACATGGACGAAATCTACTCCGTGCTGGTCACAATGGATTACCCGGACGCCATCACCTATGGCCTGCGCCGCCAGACGGATATTGCCCGCAGCATCATCGAAAAGACACGTGGTGACATCACCTTCAGCCTGCGCGGCGAGCACCTGGAACAGGCCATCGAACGCTTGAGCGTCCAATTAATCGGCAAGCAGGCAGAAAATACGGATGAAGCGGGTGAGTAATCCGCTCAGAGAAAGAAACCATTATTTAGTTCCATGGCAAAAGCCGGACGCCGCTACCCCCTCGTCATCTATACCCATATGCTCAACCGCTGGTGGCCTGCAACGCTTACATTGTCACTGGCCTTGTTCGGGGTGGCCTGGGGCGTGTCGTTCACACCGGAAGGACAAGAACAACCCTATCTGGTAGATGCGACAGTGGGGTTGGGCGGTCTCGCCTTTGTTTTTACGCTTTTCTTGTTCATCATCCGCAAAGCCGCCTATGTGCGGCCTTTTCCAACTTATTTACGCCTGGTAACGCCTTTCCTGCGCATCAACATTTCTTACAAGCGCTTTCGCGGCACAACAACTTCGGAATTGCGGGCGCTCTTTCCACCGACCAGCCTGTCCGGTTGGCGGCGGGAGATCATTGCCCCGCTCTCCAGCATGACCGCCATCGTGATCAACCTGAGTGAACACCCAGTTCCACCGTCTGTTTTAAGATTATTCCTCTCCCCTTTTTTCTTTAAGGATAAAACGCCCCATTTCGTCATCTTAGTGAAGGATTGGCTACGCTTCAGCGCTGAGCTGGACAGCATGCGTTTTATCGGAAAGCAGACACCAAAAGCGCGCCCGCGCGATAATTCCATTCTTTCTCGATTGCCTCGCGAATGAATATTTATTTTGCCTGCTCCATTACTGGTGGGCGCGCTTTTGAGTCTATCTACCAGGAATTCACCCGCACCTTGCTGGCTGACAGCCATGATGTACCGACCGCGCACCTGGCTGAGTCAAACGTCATGGCGCTGGAAAAGGTAATCGATCCGCGTGAAGTCTACAACCGTGATGTAACCTGGATCCGCGCCTGCGATGCGCTGATTGCCGAAGTAAGCGTGCCTTCGCATGGCGTCGGCTATGAAATCGGCTTCGCGCTGGCCGCGGGCAAACGGGTGCTGTGCCTGGCCCAAGCGGGGATGGCGGTTTCCAAGATGATCACGGGAAATCCGCATTCGGCCTTACAGGTAAAATACTATCGAGATGTGGCAGACGGGGTTGGAATCATTCGTGAATTTTTGTCAGACATTATTTGTGAATAATCTCACATACAACAAGTGACATTTGACGATATGCACAGAAGGACTTGTACACTATCATAGAAATGGAGACGGAACAAGACACCTCCAAGATGCTCCTCACTGTCTCCTCCTTTGGCGAAAGCCTCCGCCGGCTCTCCACCGGCGGAGGCGTATTTAACGAGCAAGTCGGGATTTTGCTTACAGCAAAATCCCGACTTTATGCTTTAACAAAAAAAGGAGTTATGCAGCTGAATGGAGGGCCGAAAATAAGGGGCGCGTGCTGCGCACGCGCCCCTTATTTTCGGGATCTTTTCGCGAACTGCGTAAGTCCTAAAAATGCTCAAAGCAGCCTGCTCGCCGAAAGATCCCCCGAATGAGTCACGATAACGCGAGCCGTTTTGAAAAAAACTCAGTTATTCAAATCGCTTGCGACGGAAAATTTATCCGGACTATGTGCAGGCAGAACGACAAAAAAGATTGAACCTTTCCCCATTGTAGATTCAACCCAGATTCGCCCCTGATGTGAATCGACAATCGATTTAACGATCGCCAGGCCTAGCCCCGAACCACCCACCTGGTCCGGGACATTGCTGGCGCGGTAGAATTTTTCAAAAATGCGCACATGCTCGGATTGCGGAATACCGATACCCTGATCCGCAACCCTGAAGATGATCTGGTTATCTTCAGATTGCAGGGAAACGCTTATCGTTGAGCCCCTCGAGGAGTACTTGACTGCATTGGTAATCAGGTTATCAAGTAGTTGACGCAAGCGGATGGGATTGCCTCGCAACTCAGGCAAGTCTTTTCCGATATCCAAGTGTAAAGTCAGACTGTTAACCTTGAACTGGCCTTCCATGGTGTCCAGTGCAAATTTCAATATATTTTCGAGATGGACAAGTTCGCGGCGGGTGTCGAAGCCTGCTTCCAGGCGGCTCAGGTCGAGCAATTCATTGACCAGGGAAGTGATGCTTTCCACACTCGAACGGATCCGGTCGAGAAATTCGATTTGCTGGCCGTTGAGCGAGCCAACGCGTTGGATCAATTCGGTATAACCGAGCACGGAGGTGAGCGGAGAACGCAGATCGTGCGAAATCGTGTGCACGAATTCATTCTTCATACGGTCCAACTGTTTCAGGTAGCTGATATCCTGCATGGTAATGACGGAGCCAAATCCACCGATGGGAGTGTATTGCGCATTGTAAATACGGCCGTCGTCAAAGTTGATTTCGTGATACTTCAGAGGAAGATCGCGCGCCCGCTTCAGCAATGAGTCGATGTCAGGATGGCGGATCACTTCAGAAACCAGTTTTCCCCTGGTCTGTTTTCCAGGCAAGTCAAACGCCAGTTCCATGGCCCTGTTGCTCAACTGGATTCTGCCATCTTCGTCCAGGATGATCACGCCATCCTGGATATTGGCAAAGATGAACTCATATCGTTTGAGCTCGGATTCGCTCATTGTGGCACGACGTTCAAGCGAGGCTGTCGTCCGCTTGACTTCCCGGCGCAGCCAATCACCCAGGTTGCGCGCGCGCTGTAAGCTACGCTCAACGGAGCCGGTAATATCGTCATTTCGCAGCGGCGGGTACAGGCATCCGCTTAGCCCTGCCTGCACAATTTCTTTGTACAGGAGCAGTGATTCTCGCTCCGTGTAGATCAGGATGGGCATGGTTGGAAATCGCTCAAGAATTTCACGAGCGAGCTTTCCCCCCGGCAAACCGTCGAACTGTTCCCCCAGCATGATCAACGCAGGAACTGTTTCCTGGATAATCATGTTCAGCGCCGTGCGATCGGATGCAGCCGCAGTCTCATAAGATGCGGCTCTCAATGCGCGTTGCATCAATTGTAGAATCGTGGAATCATCAAGAGCTAATAGGACCAGGTCGCGCTTTGGCATAAATGGGTTACTGTCTCTTCAGCGTTGGTGTCAATGGTGGAACAGTTTTTTCCGTGACCCGGGCCAGCCGCTGCAACGCTACTTGCGCTGCATGTAACATCTCACGCTGCTGCTCCGTAAATGGACCTGCTTTCGAGGCCAGCATCAGTTCGATCGGGCGTTTAGCCGCCTGAACCTCATCCCGCACAGACTCCCGGACAGCTTCCAGCAAAGCATTGCGCTGTCTTGCGGCGGAGCTTGCAGCTTCAGCCGTCTGCTCGAGAGCACGAAACAGGCGCGCATTGACAAGAGAGATCGAAGCATAATCAGCAACCGCTTCGAGCAAGGTTTGATCGGAACGGTCGAACGAATGCTCGGCTTTACGCAGCACCAACAGCAAACCGATCACCTCGTTTTGTACTTTAATAGGTACGACCGCGGCAGATTTGCCCAGCGAAGCGATTTTGAATTTTTCCAAAGGCCTGCCGTGAATGAGCAGGGTCTCGCCGGAAAGTGTCACCAGGGAACTGATGCCATCTTCCAACGGCTGATTCATTTTTTGGGACCAGCCGTCTGGCAGGTTGCGCTGCGCCGTCAACAAAAAGACCTTGCTGGCTTCATCACGCAACATCAGCCAACCCAGATCCGCATCAGCCACCTTTACGGCCCCTTCCACAATTCTTGTGAACAGGCGACGCTGATCGGTAATGGATACAACCGCCTTGCCAATATCTACGATCGTTGTCAGCTCGTTAACCTTGCGTTGCAGCTCGGCATTGACGTTTTGCAGTTGTTTATCCAAACGTACGCGGACGCGCCCTTCGCGTGTCATCCGCAATGCGCGTTCCACCACAGAGACCACTTCCGCGTCGCGCGCAGGCCAGTGCAGATAGTCTACGGCGCCCAGACGGAACGCTTGCAGGATGTCCTCTTCCTGTCCCTTTCCGGCGATGACGACCAGCGGCACATCGATCCCCTGCGAAGACAAAGCCACCAGCAAATCTTTCGCATTCAGGCCGGGCAAGTTCAGATTTGCAATGAGCAGGTCAGGGGGAGTCTGAAGCGCCTGCTGCAAAACCGCAGAGGCAGATTTGACAACCGTCACCTGATATCCCAGAGGGTGCAAAGCCTGTCGGGAAATCAAGTCACTGATATCAGGGTTACTTTCAACGACAACAATCCGTTCCCCGGAATTCACCATAGACACACAACTCTACTTTGATTTATTAATTGGATTGTAACACTTTTAACATTAAACGTCTCGATGTTATACTTGCAAAATCCCATTTTTTCAATAAATTGGGGTGCGGGGTGTCGTGGGCGGGCTACGCCCGCCCACGACACCCCACTTTCCCCCTTCTTTTGAGAAGATACGCAAAATCCTAGTAAAAGGCACATACATGAGCGAATTTCTATGGTGGCGTGATGGAATTATTTACCAAATCTACCCGCGTTCGTTCGCAGATAGTAACAACGATGGGCTGGGAGATCTGCCCGGTATCACTGGCAAGTTGGATTATCTGGCCGGCCTGGGCGTGGACGCGCTCTGGCTCTCGCCGATCTATCCCAGCCCGGATAAGGACTTTGGCTACGATGTGAGCGACTACGTAGACATCGATCCACGCTTCGGTTCGCTTGCGGACTTCGACCTGCTTCTGTCCGAGGCGCATCAGCGCGACATCCGCATCGTCCTCGACCTGGTGCTCAACCACACCTCCGATCAGCATGCCTGGTTCCTGGAGTCGCGTTCCAGCCGCGACAACCCCAAAGCCGATTGGTATATCTGGAGCCCGCCTCTTGCTCTCCCACCGAAGCGGAGCGAAGTGGGGGCCGGAGGGGAGCCCCCCAACAACTGGCAGTCCATCTTTGGCGGTCCCGCCTGGACCTACATCCCCGAGCGCAACCAGTATTACTATCATATGTTCGTTCCCGGGCAACCGGATGTAAACTGGCGCAATCCCGCAGTCCGGGCAGCCATGCTGGATGTTTTCCGCTTCTGGTTGGAACGTGGCGTGGATGGTTTTCGACTGGACGTGTTCAACATGTACTTCAAGGATGAGCAACTGCGCCGCAATCCCTACAAGGCGGGCATGCGCCCCTTCGACCGCCAGCGGCATATCTACGATTGCGACCAGCCCGAGATGATCCCTTTGTTGCACGAACTACGCGGTCTCCTGGATACATTTCCCGAACGCTACGCTGTGGGCGAGACATTCATTTCTACGAAGGAAAAAATGATGCGCTACTGCGGCGCAGACAAATTGCACGCAGCCTTCAACTTTGAATTCACATGGAGCAAATTTGACCCAGCGCAATACGCCAAACATATTTTGGCTTGGGAAGACCTGTATGCCCAATATGGTATATGGCCAAATTACGTGCTCGGCAACCACGATGTACCGCGCATGGCTACGCGTCACACCAGAAGCGAAGAGGATGCACGGCTAAAAGTGCTCATGTCCATGCTATTGACCTTACGCGGCACGCCTTACCTTTACTATGGTGAAGAGATCGGTATGCGGGACATTTCTCTCAAGCGCGATGAAATCCTGGATCCGCCCGGAAAGAGATTCTGGCCCTTCTACAAGGGACGCGATGGCTGCCGCTCTCCGATGCAATGGGAAGACTCAACCTTTGCCGGATTCTCGTCCGCGAAACCCTGGCTGCCGGTCCATCCCAATTATCACGTTCGTAACGTGGAATCCCAACAGGCGGACCCAAACTCAATGCTGAACTTCACCCGGGACATGATCAAACTGCGCCGGGAAAAACCTGCCTTGCATCGCGGGGATTGCACCTTGTTGACCGCGCAGCCAAAAGATACGCTGGCATACCTGCGCGAGACAGCGGAACAGACCATCCTGGTAGCATTGAACTTCAAAGACAGCCCTGTAAATGTTCGAGAAATCCCTCAAGGAAAGTGGAACGTGCTCTTTTCCACCGATCGCACTGTTAAGGTTCAGTCGGCAGTTGCACTGCCGACCGACGGTCAAAGCCAGCTTTTGTCCCCGTACGAAGTCCTGATTTTGGAATCCGCAAACAAGTAATGCGAGATAATATCTCGCATTACGTCGACAGCAACCATGACCATCAACTTTCGCAAGTCCAACCTGGCCGTCATCATCCCGGCCTACCATGTTGCGGATACAATCGAATCGGTTTTGAAGGACCTGCCTGATTACCTGTGCCACATCATCGTGGTCGACGATGCCTCGCCGGATAACACGTCAGAGTTGGTACAGGCTTGCACAGAACGCGACAGGCGCATCGTCCTGATCAGACACGAGCAGAACCAGGGCGTGGGTGGCGCGATGGTGACCGGGTTCAAAAAAGCGCTTGAACTGGGCGCGCAGGTCGTGGTCAAGATCGACGGCGATCACCAGATGGATCCCGCGCACATCCCTGCGCTGGTCACGCCGTTGCTGGAGGGCAAAGCCGATTACACCAAGGGCAACCGTTTCCGCGATTTTGAGTCGCTGCGGCACATGCCTTTAATCCGGCGCATCGGCAACCTGGGGCTGAGTTTCCTGACCAAAGCCGCCACCGGCTACTGGAACTGCTTCGACCCGACTAACGGCTTTTTCGCCATCCGCACCGAAATCCTGGCGCAACTGCCGCTCGAGCGCATCGACCGCCGTTATTTCTTCGAAACTTCCATGCTCGCGAATCTATACCTTCTGGACGCCTTCATACTGGATGTGCCCATACCTGCCCGCTACCGAGGCGAACGCTCGAGTATGTCCATTCGGCGCGTGCTGGTCGAGTTCCCGGCCAAACTATTCGTCACCTTGCTGCGCCGTCTCCTGCTCAGATATTTCCTGTTTGATTTCTCGATGGTATCCGTATACCTGTTGACCGGCATCCCGCTGATCCTCTTCGGGCTGATCTTCGGCAGCATCAAGTGGATCCAGTACCTCGAGCTGGGCGTGCCCGCCCCCACTGGTACGGTCATCCTGCCCACCCTGGCGATCATCCTGGGCATCCAGATCCTGCTCTCGGCCATCGAGCTCGACATGAACGCCGCGCCCAAATCCCCGCGAAGCAGCCCGCTTGTATAGAATTACCACAAAGTCACCCCGGCCCGACCGGCAGCGCCGGGGCGGGCGAAGTCACTAAGACACGAAAATAAAAAAACTTTGTGCCTTTGGGTCTTAGTGCCTTCGTGGTTTCAAGAGCCCATTTATGAATCAATCTGAATTCAACGCGTACAAAACCGGATTCCGCGCGATCATCCGCAAGGTGCTGGCTGAATCCGAGCAGGGACGGCTCGACGAGGCCGGTTTCCCGGCCTACTCGCATCGCAACCCGCTGATCAACTGGCTGTTCTGGCAACGATTACACAAGGTAATGAACTACCTCGAAGCGGAAGCGCCCTACGAGCAAGTGTTGGACTTTGGCTGCGGAAGCGGGGTGATGCTGCCATTTTTATGCGGGATCAGCGCCCGCGTCACCGCCATGGACATCGATCTGCTCCCGTTCGAACGCGTCAGCCGCCAGCGGGCCTTTCCCGCCAATTTACAGGTCCACGATGCGCTCGAAGTGACCCTCAATGATCTCCCAAAAGCCTCCTTCGATCTGATCGTCGCCACCGACGTGCTCGAACACGTGGAAGACCTGCCCGGTACGCTGGCTGACATGCAATCTTTATTGAAACCATTCGACAAGGCTCAGGACAAGCCCGGCGGGCAGATCGTCATCTCCGGTCCAACCGAAAATATTTTATACAAGCTCGGGCGGGCATTAGCCGGTCCCGAATACTCCGGCGACTATCACGAGCGCGGGATTCTCGAAGTGCGGGAATTACTGGGACACCAAATGCAAGTCATTCCCATTGCAACGCTGTACTGGCCTGTGCCGTTATTCGAGGTCTTCGCGGGGCGAAGTAACCTTTAACACGAAGCCTCGAGGAAGCAAATACAAAAAATTTAGGTTCTCCAGGATTTGCCGTGAAAGGGGGCCGGATTTGGAGGTGCGAGCGTGCGTACGCACGCTCGCACCTCCAAATCCGGGTATCTACCACGGAATTTCCCAAAGAACCAAAATTTAAAATTCGTGTCTTTGCGTCTTAGTGTCTTTGTGGTATTACCCCGCTTGCTTTTTCTCGGGGGGAAAGTATACTATCTTTAAGTGGACACCATCTCACTGATTCCAGGCACCAGACCAACCAATCCCGGACCCTTAGCGCGCTTCCTGCCCCCGCTGGAAGATGGCATCATATCCGCCTGGCTGGGAGAAAACGTCGCAGCGGGCAGCTGGGTTCTGGACCCGTTCGGGTCAGCGCCGCGGCTCACCCTGGAAGCGGCGCGCGCCGGCTATCGCGTGCTGGTGGCGGCCAACAATCCCATTACGCGTTTTATCCTTGAAATGGGGGCTACATCCCTGCCCGAAGCGGAATTCAAAGCAGCTATCGCAGACCTGGCTGTCTCCCGCAAAGGAGAAGAAAAGCTCGAGGATCATTTACAGTCCCTCTATTGCACAGCCTGTGTCTCCTGTACGCAAGAAGTCCCGGCCCAGGCATTTTTATGGCGCAAAGGTGAGAACGCTCCTTATGGACGTATCTTTGAATGCAAGGATTGCAGCGAAAGCGGCGAAAAACTGGCCACGCCAGCGGACATCGAACGCGCTGCCGAGGTTGCCAAGTCCGCCGGGCTGGCCCGTGCGCGCGTGCTGGAACGTGTCGCGCCGATGGATGACCCGGACCGCGAATACGCTGAAGAAGCCATCCAGCACTACCTGCCGCGATCGATCTACGCGTTAGCAACGCTCGTCAACCGGCTCGACGGCTTGCAAATCTCGGAAACACGCCGCCGCGCACTGACAGCGTTGATGCTCTCTGCCTGCGACCGTGGAAACACGCTGTGGCCGCACCCCACCGAGCGCCCCAGGCCAAAGCAGTTCTCCACGCCGCCGCAATTCCGGGAAGGGAACCTCTGGCTGGCGTTGGAAAATGCTATCCCTGAATGGGCGGGAACCGGTGAACCCGTGCCCTGCCTGCATTGGTCCGACAAAAGAGAGAAGCTGCCAGAGAGCGGAGGGATTCTGATTTACGAGGGCCGCATCAAAGGCCTGGCCGAAGTCGTCAAAAATGCGCCCATCCAGGCCGTGATCGGGGCCATTCCGCGTCCGAACCAGGCCTTCTGGACGCTTTCCGCGCTGTGGGCCGGCTGGTTATGGGGACGGGAGGCCGCCGAACCGTTCAAGGTGGCGCTGCGCCGCCGCCGTTATGACTGGGGCTGGCAGGCCAACGCATTGCACGCGGCTCTGCACCATGTCTTCGACTTGCTGCCGTTGAGCACCCTCTTCTTCGGATTGCTGCCTGAAGCGGAACCGGGATTTCTATCGGCCACGCTGATGGCTGCCAGCACCGCCGGTTTCGACCTACGCGGGCTTGCCATGCGGACGGCGCACGATCCCATCCAGTTGCTCTGGCAGCGCGGGGAACGCTTGCATCGCGAGAAGGAAGTTTTCAGCCCGGAGGCCATTCAAGAGGCCTTGTATGAACACCTGCAGGAATTGGGAGAACCGGCCGCTTATCTCCAGTTGCACGCTGCGGGGCTCGCCGCGCAGGCCCGGGGTCACGGGTTGATGCGCCTGGAACAGGATTTCGACGAGGCGCTGCGTGAAGTCCAGTCCAAGATCCAGGGGGCAATTCAGTCTGATGTCCGCCTGGAAAGGATGGATGCCGAGGAACGCAGCAAGGAGGTCGGTTTGTGGGACTTGAAAGAGGGGGAAGAACGCGCCGAGCCGCTCGCCGACCGGGTAGAGCGGGCAGTGGTGACCTTCCTGCAAAAGCATCCAGCCAGCACGCTGCTGGAACTGGAACGAGGTGTTTACCCCGAATTCCCCGGCCTGCTGACCCCTTCCAAGGCGCTGGTGGGGGCCGTGCTGGCGTCATACGGTGTGGAAGAGGCCGGTCGCTGGCGCCTGCGTGACGAAGACAGAGCGGCCCGCCGCCGCGACGAATTGGAGAAAATGAGCGGGTTGATCGAAACGATTGGCGAGCGGCTGCATTACAAAATAGAGCAACTAGACCAGAATGTCTGTGTTTGGAAGGAAAAGAGAAAAACCGTGCGCGTTTTCTACCTGCTCGCTTCGGCAGTCACCGGGCGCATCCTGGCCGAAAACCGGTACCCGCTGGAGAAGTGCCTGCTGGTGCTGCCCGGCGGACGCGCCGGGTTGCTAGCCTATAAAGAAAACCGTGACCCCCGGCTGCGCAAACGGCTCGACGGATGGAACATTGTCAAGTTTCGTTTGCTGCGCTCGCTGGCGGGCATCCCGGTGTTGAACCGGCAGACTTTCGAAGAGCAGCTGATCAGCGACCCGGTAGAGCAGACCCAGGGTCAGATGATGATGTTTTGACGATTCGCATTTATATAGTTTCGCGTATAATTTATTTGTCCGCCCAGCCCAGGCAGCGTGGAAGACTATGAAATCCGTTTTTCTGTAGCCGAAGTTAGTGAGTCTGTACAAAGGAGACCAACATGTCCAAAAAGGCACTCTCTATCATCTTGCTGGCAGGAATCGTTTTGTCTGCTTGCGGAGGGCAGGTAACGCAGGTGATCGAAACAGCGACAGCCCTCCCAACAACTACAGCGCCGCCCCCGACGGGCACACCCGGCACACCCACACAGGCAAATATCCCTGTTACGGGAGTAACAGAAATCATAAATACGGCTTCTCCTACACCCAGTCCTACTCCGTTCGTGCCAGAAAATGCCGCAGACTGCACCAACCTGGCTTCGTTTGTAAGCGATTTGACCATTCCCGATAACACCCCTGTCGCCGCAGGGGAGGCTTTTACAAAGACCTGGCGCGTCCAGAACGCAGGCACGTGCATCTGGTGGTCGGGTTATACGCTGACTCATTATTCCGAAAATGCGATGAGCGCACCGGCCTCGGTGCCGTTAGCGGTTACTAATCCCGGTGAAACAGCTGACATCTCAGTTGATCTGGTCGCACCCAGCGTGGCCGGCACATATCGCGGCAATTTCGTGATTAAAAACCCGACCGGGTTGATCATGCAGGTTGACGAAGATTCCCGCCTGTGGCTGATCATCAACGTAACCAGTGCGCCTACCGGCACTCCCACGGCCACTGCTACTGCCGGTACTGCCGTTCCAGGAAGTAGCTCACCTGCGCCAACTACCTCCAGTAGCGGATCTACATCCTCCATTGCTACCTGCGACTTCAAGGTTGACGTGCCCCGAACCGAGCAGGTAGCTGCCGCAATCAACACTTACCGCACCCAGAACAGCCTGGTCGCTTACACTGTCAATGCGCAGTTGGCCCAGGCCGCACAGAGACAAGCCGCCGATATGGCTTGCAACAAACTCACCTATCACAACGGCTCCGATGGTTCCACGCCCCAAAAGCGCGTCGCCGATACCGGCTATGTTGCCAAGAGGGTAGCGGAAAACGTGCAGTTCAATTACCCGCCGTATAATCCGGACCAGACTGTCGTCTGGTGGAAGCTTGACCAGACCGACCCCAACCACAACAAGAACATGATCAGCACCCAGTACACCGAAATCGGCGTTGGCTACGCCTTCTTCGACAACTTCGGTTATTACGTGGTTGTTTTTGCCTCGCCCTAGCTTTGTCATGCTGAACGGATCATAAAATATCTGGAAGGGGCCCGAAAAAATGGTGTGGAGCGGCGTACGCCGCTCCACACCATTTTTTCGGATATTTCTTTGCAGTGCTCGTGAAGTAATTATGCTAAATACCTGGTGCGGGACACCCCGCAATCCTGCGGGGCCGCCCTGCACCGGATATTGATTCCACAGTACAATCCCGTTTATGAACAAGATTTGGACGATTTTCCTGCTGACCAGCCTGTCCCTTGCCGGCTGCATTTCCGTTTCCCCTTCGACTGGCACTCCCACTGCCCTGCCTCAATTTGTGACCTCCACC